>Ga0302324_100022471_pt1 | contig 12251 bp, 8 predicted proteins | sample Palsa_T0_1_FD_201949 | JGI IMG/M metagenome (GOLD analysis project Ga0302324, IMG submission 201949) | Peat permafrost microbial communities from Stordalen Mire near Abisko, Sweden - Palsa_T0_1 | ecosystem: Environmental > Terrestrial > Soil > Palsa > Peat permafrost | place: Sweden: Abisko...
CTGCATGAATATTCCGGCGCGCTACTGCACGGGTTATCTTGGCGACATCGGCCTTCCGCCGCCCTATAGCGTAATGGATTTCGCCGCTTGGTTTGAAGCCTACCTTGGCGGACGCTGGTATACGTTCGATCCGCGCAACCACGTTCCCCGCATCGGTCGCGTGCTGATGGCGAGGGGACGCGATGCGATCGACGTCGCGATCAGCACGACATTCGGGCCCAACATGCTCGTGAGCTTCAGTGTCTGGTGCGATGAGGTGCCGTGAATCTGCCGTCCCGGACGGCGCACGAACTCACACTGCCCGGTTTTAAGCACCCGTTAATTTAAGCTGTGAAGCCGCGGCCAGCGCAGGCGTCCCTGCGTGTCGGCGTCCGGTCCGCATCACTTCTGCGCCTGGCTCTGGGCCGTCACTGCCGCAGGAGGTGGGAAATAAGCCTGCGCGATACCCTCATGCACCACCATGATGTGCAACTGCAGCTGATCGATGAGCGCATGCAAGCCAGGCTGGTCGACGGTGGCAAGCTTCGCGGTGTCGAGAAAGCGGCAGGCTCCCGCAACTCCTTCCAGCACGCCGGCGCTGCGTGGCAGCGCGCTCAAGAAATGCTCGACCTGTTTCAGGCAGAAAAGACACGCACGCGGAAACTGGCTGTCACGCAGCACAAATTCAAGAACCGCCGAGCGGCTGACGCGGGTGCGCCGACTCAAACGGTACATCTGATAGCCGGACAGCGATTTTAGGAGATTCAGCCACTGGATGGTGTCAAACGGCTGGAAACCGGGTGCGTCGGCGGGGAAAAGCTGCGCCGAACGCACATCAATGATCCGGCTTGTCATGTCGGCGCGCTCCAGATGGCGGCCGAGCATCAGCAATGTGAAGGCATCATTGCGGCTCATCGTACCTTCGAGCTCGCCGGTCAGGGTCTGCATGCCGCGAATGATGCGCTGCAGGAAATGAAAGCGTGTGCGCTTGCTCAAGGCCGCCGGCAACGCGTCTTTCGTTTCCATGAAGAGCTCATTCATGTGCTCCCAAACTTCGTTGGGAAGGACGTCACGCAGCGTGCGGGCATTTTCGCGCGCGGAACGGACCGACGAGAGAATCGATCCTGGATTATCCAGGTCCGCGATCAGGAAATGAACGATATCGCGCTCTTCGGTGCGCATCTTGCGGGCATCGAAGAGCTCGCGGCTGCCGGTAATGTCGATGAGCGCCAGCCACCCCGGCCGGTGGCCGGGCGGCAGATCAAGCAGCAGATTCGAATTGATATTGACGAGGCGCGCCGTATTCTCCGCGCGATCAAGATAGCGTGCCAGCCAGTAGATATTCTCCGCGACACGGGAGAGCACCGCTCATGCCTCCATATCGACAATCCAGGTGTCCTTGCTGCCGCCGCCCTGCGAGGAATTCACTACGAGCGAGCCTTCACGCAGCGCGACGCGGGTGAGTCCTCCGGTCGTGACGTAGGTCTTTGGACCACTCAGGATAAATGGGCGCAGATCCACGTGCCGCGCCTCGATGCGATCATTGACGAATGTCGGCACGGTAGACAAGGTGATCACCGGCTGCGCGATGAAGTCGCGCGGCGCCGTCTTCAACTGTGCGGCAAAGTGATTGCGTTCGCGCTGGCTTGCGGTCGGGCCCATCAGCATTCCATAGCCACCCGAACCGTCGACGGGTTTGACCACCAGCGAATCCAGGTGATGCAGGACATGCTCGAGCTGATCCGGCTCTGCGCAGCGCCATGACGGCACGTTCGGAAGAATTGGATCTTCGTCCAAATAGTAGCGAATCATGTCGGGCACGTAGGTGTAGACGAGCTTGTCGTCCGCGACTCCTGCGCCGGGGGCGTTAGCGAGGGCAACATTGCCCTTCGCCCACGCGCGCATGAGCCCTGGCACACCGAGCGTGGAGTCGGCGCGAAACGATTCCGGATCGAGAAAGTCATCGTCGATGCGCCGGTAGATCACATCGATGCGCGTCCAGCCGTGGATCGTCTGCATATACACGCAGTCATCCTCGTGCACCGCAAGATCCCGGCCCTCGACGAGTTCGCAGCCCATCTGCCTCGCAAGATACGAATGCTCGAAGTACGCCGAGTTGTAGATGCCAGGCGTAAGCACGACGACCTCCGGCAAATGCTCGCGCCGCGGCGACAGCGCCACCAGCATCTCGTGTAGCTGGGAGGGGTAATCATCGACCGGCAGGATCGCCGTATTCTCAAACAGCTCGGGCAGCACGCGCTTCACGACCTGGCGGTTCTCAATCATGTATGAGACGCCCGACGGTACGCGCAGGTTGTCCTCGAGCACATAGAACGTGCCATCTTTGTCGCGCACCAGATCCGTGCCGCAGATGTGCGCCCAGCAGCCTTGCGGAGGATTGATGCCGACGCAATTGGCGCGGAAGTTTTTCGACGACGCGATGATGTAGTGCGGGAACACCCCATCCTTGACGATGCGCTGCGCATGATAAACATCGTCGATGAAGTGATTGAGCGCGGCGACACGCTGTTTGAGGCCCGACGCGATGCGATTCCATTCCTTCGCGGCGATGATGCGCGGGATGATGTCGAGTGGCCACGCGCGATCGATCGACCCGCCCTGCTGGTGATAGACGGTGAAGGTCACGCCCATTACCTTGATCGCGAGTTCCGCGGCGTGCTGGCGCACGCCTATCTCTTCGCTACCGAGCTCCGATAGATGACGCACGAGTGCCCGACCGGCGACGCGCGCACCGCCGCCCGGGCCGATCAGCTCGTCATGCAGTCCGGCTGCGCAGTAGCGGGTCCAATCGATGCTCATCAGCGCTCTTACGGGGCTTGGACGGGAACATCTGGCACTTTCAAGAACATACTAGCCCCAGTTCGGTGGGAATCAAATGTGACCACCGTGACCCACGACGGTGCGCCGCGGCCCGGAATTGGTGCAGGAGATGCCGCGGACCGTCCCCATCCCCGGCGGCATCCGTATAATGCCCGCCAGTGTCGATCCATGTTGCGCTGAATCACGTTACGCATTACCGGTATGACCGGAGCGTGACCTTAAGCCCGCACGTCGTGCGGCTGCGGCCGGCTCCGCATTCGCGCACGCGCATTCTGTCGTATTCGCTGCGCATTGAACCCGCCCGCCACTTCATCAACTGGCAGCAGGATCCGGAATCAAACTATCTCGCACGCGTCGTGTTTCCGGATAAAACCGACGACTTGCGGATCGATGTCGATCTGATCGCCGAAATGGCGGTGCTGAATCCGTTCGACTTCTTTCTTGAGCCGCACGCGGAGAGTTTTCCATTTAGCTACTCGGCGGAGGAAGCCCGCGATCTCGCCCCGTATCTTACGAGGGCGCCCGTAAGCGCGCGGTTCGCGCAGTACCTGGCCACGATTTCCCGCCTTCCGGTCGGCACGGCTAATTTCCTCGTCGACCTGAATAGCCGCCTGGCGCGGGATGTGCGCTATCTGATCCGGCTCGAGCCCGGCGTGCAGACGCCCGAAGAGACGCTCATCAATGCCTCGGGATCATGCCGCGATTCGGCCTGGCTTCTGGTGCAGCTCTTGCGAAACCTGGGACTCGCCGCCCGCTTCGCTTCGGGCTATCTCGTCCAGCTCGCCGCTGATGTGAAGTCCCTCGACGGCCCGGCAGGTCCGAGCGCCGATTTCGCCGACCTGCATGCCTGGTGCGAGGTGTACCTGCCCGGCGCGGGATGGATCGGTCTTGATCCCACTTCGGGGCTTCTCGCCGGTGAAGGGCATATCCCGCTCGCCTGCACGCCTGAGCCGTCATCTGCCGCGCCTGTTGCGGGCCTGGTCGAAGAATGCGCCGTCACGTTCGAGCACTCGCTGCGTGTGGATCGCATCTGGGAAGCACCGCGCGTCACGAAACCCTACAGCGATGCGCAGTGGCAGGAGATCGAGCTTCTGGGCCATGCGGTCGATGCGGACCTGGCGAAGCTCGACGTGCGTCTGACGATGGGCGGCGAGCCGACTTTCGTGTCCGCGGATAATCCGGATGCCGCGGAATGGAACACGGGCGCTTTGGGAAAAAACAAGCGCATCCTCGCGGTAGATCTTTATCAGCGGCTGCGCGAACGCTACGCCCCGACGGGACTCGCCCACTTTGGCCAGGGCAAGTGGTACCCGGGCGAACAGCTGCCGCGCTGGTCGCTCAACTGCTTCTGGCGCCGCGACGGCGAGGCGATCTGGCGCAATCCTGCATTGATCGCGGATGAGACGCTCGACTATGGAGTGAGCGCGGCTGCCGCGCAGCAATTCCTCGCAAGCGTCGCATCGCAACTGGGCCTATCGCCGGCGCTCGCGTTCCCAGCCTACGAAGACCCCTTTTACTATGAATGGCGAGAACGGCGTTTGCCCGCCAATGTCGACGGCCGCGATGCGAAGCTCGATGACGCCGCGGAAGCCGCGCGCCTCGCCCGCCTGTTCGAGAACAAGCTCGAGAGCGCGACCGGCTTCGTATTGCCTATCGCCCGGGATCCCGCCCATGCACGCTGGCGCTCGGGCGCTTGGTTTCTGCGCCGCGAGCGTTGCTATTTGCTGCCGGGTGACTCCGCCATGGGCATGCGCTTGCCGCTTGATTCACTGCCGTGGGCAGCGCCTGAGGACCGCCCGCAATTCCACGCACCCGATCCCAACCAGGCGTTCGCGCCGCTGCCCGGGCATGCGCAGATTCGCGCGCGGCTTGCGGCGTCAAAACCCGGATTTGAGGATTCGCAGGCAGCGCGCGCGCCGCGCCAGCATGAGTCGGCGCACTGGATCGCCCGAACCGCGCTCTGCGCGGAGCCTCGTCATGGGGTGCTCTACATTTTCATGCCGCCGACCGAGGAAGTTGCCGATTACCTTGAGCTCATCGCCGCGGTCGAAGCGGCCGCTGAATCCTTATCACAACCGATCGTGCTTGAAGGTTACGAACCACCGCGCGATCCGCGTCTGACGAACTTCCGGGTAACTCCCGATCCGGGCGTCATTGAAGTCAACATTCATCCCTCATCGAGCTGGGCCGAGCTCGTGGATCGGACCACGCATCTGTATGGCGCGGCGCGCCTGTCGCGGCTCACGTCCGAGAAATTCATGCTCGACGGCCACCACACCGGCACCGGTGGCGGCAATCATTTTGTCCTGGGCGGCGCGAGCACGCTTGACTCGCCATTTCTGCGCCGCCCGGATCTGTTGCGCAGCCTTCTGGCGTATTGGCACAATCACCCCTCGCTGTCGTATCTGTTCTCAGGTTTGTTCATCGGTCCAACGTCCCAGGCGCCACGCGTCGACGAAGCCAGAAATGACTCGTTGAATGAGCTCGAAATCGCCTTTCGGCAACTGCCGCCGCCGGGCACGCCATGTCCGCCCTGGCTCGTCGACCGGTTGTTCCGCAATCTCCTCATCGATGTGACCGGCAACACGCATCGCGCCGAATTCTGCATTGACAAGCTGTATTCGCCCGACGGCCCGACGGGCCGGCTCGGATTGCTTGAGCTGCGCGCGTTTGAGATGCCGCCCCACGAGCGCATGAGCCTCACACAGCAGCTGCTCCTGCGCTCGCTCGTCGCGCGCTTCTGGCGCACGCCCTACTCGCCGGCGCGACTCGTGCGCTGGGGCACGCAGCTGCACGACCGCTTCATGCTGCCGCACTTCATCGCGCAGGACTTCTCCGACGTGATCGCCGAGCAGGAGGCGGCAGGCTATCCGCTCTCCGCCGCGTGGTTCGCACCGCACGTCGAATTCCGCTTCCCAAAATACGGTGATTTCGCCGCACGCGGCGTCGAGATCGAACTGCGCTCGGCACTTGAGCCCTGGCACGTGATGGGTGAGGAGGGAGCAGCCGGCGCGACCACACGCTACGTCGACTCATCGCTTGAGCGCATACAAGTCAAAGCGACGGGACTTACACCGGAGCGGTTCGTCGTCACCTGCAACGGCAGACCGATTCCGATGCAACCCACCGGTAGCGCCGGAGAGTTCGTCGCCGGGGTACGCTACCGCGCCTGGCAACCCTCGTCCGCGCTGCATCCGACGGTCGGTGTGCACTCGCCCCTGACTTTCGATCTCTTTGATACCTGGATGAGCCGCTCGCTCGGCGGCTGCCAGTATCACGTCATGCATCCGGGCGGCCGCAACTACACCGCGTTTCCCGTGAACGCCTTCGAATCGGAGAGCCGCAGGCTCGCGCGTTTTTTTCGCATGGGACATACTCCGGGCGAGTACTCGCTCTTGCCTGCGCAGTTGAGTCCGGATTTCCCCTACACACTTGATCTGCGCCGCACATGACATGAAGAGCGAAGCTGCGAGCGACAAACGCGCGCCGACCCCTGATGCCGCAGCGGAGGCGTCGCTTTCCACCTACGTGCCCGATTCGCGCCGCTACGATGAGCTTTTGGATGCGAGCGGCGCGGTGCGCGCACACTGGCGGCCGCTCATCGAGCGTCTGACCGGCAGTAAAGCCCACGATACGGCACGGCGCGCGCTCGAACTCACGCGCCGCCTGATAGTCGAAAACGGCGTCGCCTACAACGTCTACACCGATCCCCAGGGCGCCGACCGTCCGTGGGCGCTCGATCCACTGCCGCTCATGCTCTCGCAGCACGAGTGGCGCGAGATCGAGAAAGGCGTCGTACAGCGCGCACGCGTGCTTGAAGCGCTGCTCGTGGATTTGTACGGGCCGCAGCGCCTGCTCGCGGAGGGCCTCGTGCCGCCTGAGCTGCCGTTCGGCCACCCGAATTTTCTCTGGCCGTGCCATGGGCTGGCGCCCAAGGGCGAAAGTTGGCTGCACATCTATGCCGCCGATCTTGCGCGCGCGCCGGATGGGCGTTGGTGGCTGCTCGCCGATCGCACCCAGTCGCCCTCGGGAGCAGGCTACGCGCTTGAAAACCGCGACATTGTCGAACAGGTTCTGCCCGAGGCGATCCGCGATCTGGGCGTGCGCCGGGTGCGTGATTTCTTCAGTGAGATGCGCGAGCGCCTGCGCAGCCTCTCGGAGAACGACGCCAATCCATTGGTCGTGATTCTCACGCCGGGCCCTTTCAACGAGACGTATTTTGAGCATGCCTATATGGCACGGCAGCTGGGCCTGCCGCTCGTCGAAGGACACGACCTCACGGTGCGCAACGAGATCGTGTATTTGAAGACCCTCGGCGGCCTGAAGCGGGTGCATACGATCCTGCGGCGCTTGGACGATGACTACTGCGATCCGGTGGAGCTGCGCGGCGCCTCGACTTTGGGCGTGCCCGGACTCATCAGCGCCATCCGCGCGCGCAATGTTGTAATCACCAATGCGTTGGGAACGGGTGTGCTCGAATCCGCAGCGTGGCTCGGTTTTCTGCCGGGCATCGCCGAGCGTCTGCTCGGCGAGTCGTTGCAGCTGCCTTCGGTCGCCACCTGGTGGTGCGGGGAGAAGCCGGCGCTCGACTATGTGCTCGGCAACCTCGACCGGCTTGTCGTGAAGCCGAGCTACCCCAACCAGAACTTCGAGCCGGTATTCGGCAGCGACACGACGGGAGAGGAGCGCGAGGCGCTCATCCGGCGCCTCAAGGCGCGACCCTACGCGTACGTTGCGCAGGAGCACGTCGCATTGTCGCAGGCACCTGTGTGGCGCTCGAACGGCACACCGAGTCTCGCGGCCAGAGCGTTCACGATCCGTGTCTACGCGATTGCAACGCAGACCGGATTTCGCGTGCTGCCCGGCGGACTTGCACGGGTCGCCGCAGAGAATGCGACCGACGTGGTATCGACACAGCGCGGCGGCGGCAGCAAGGACATCTGGGTGCTGTCAGACGGCGAGGATGAGCGCGCGACGACGGGAATGCATCGCCGCCTGCAGGTGTCGATACGACCCGATGATGTGCCCTCGCGTCTCGTCGAAAATCTCTTCTGGCTCGGACGCTACACGGTTCGCTGCGCCGACAACGCACGGCTCTTGCGCAGCACGGTGCGGGTGCGCGTCGACCGCGGTGTGTGGATTCATGCGGTGCGCATCTGCCGCGCCCTCGGTGTCATCGCGAAGGACCCGCAGCCCGCAAATCTTCGCGACGGGCCGGATCCCTATGGTATTGCGGCGGACGTCAAGCACATCGCATGGTGCGCGTCCCAAGTGCGCAGTCGTCTGTCGGCACGTTACTGGCGCGCAGTGGTCGGGCTGCAGCGGCAAGTCCAGGAGGCGGCGGCGTCACGCCAGGAACCGCGCGAGGCACTCGAGCGGCTCGCGTTGTCGTTGGCCGCGCTCAGCGGCTATGCCGCCGAGGATATGACACACGATGAAGGCTGGCGGCTCCTGCGGATCGGCCGCCGTGTCGAGCGACTGCAGTTCACCGCAGGTCTGCTCGCGCAGCATCTCATCGCCACCTCGGCGACGCGCCAGGGCCAGGTCGAGTGGCTGCTCGATGCGTGTCACAGCATCAGCATCTATCGATCGCGCTATTTTGTCGCCCCGCGCCTGGGTTCGGCGCTCGATCTGTTGGTGCGCGATGCCCATCATCCGGTCGCGCTCGCATTCCAGTTCGGATCAATTGCACGCGACCTGGATGAGCTCGCGGTATCTTTGCGGATCAGCCGCGATCCGGGTCTCGAAGCACCCATCCCTGAATTTTCCGACAGCGACCTCATCAGGCTCGAGAGTGACGGCGATGAGGCGCGGGCGGCGCGGCTCGCTCTCGCGGCGCAGCTGCAAGTTCTGCATTCAGCGGCGGCACAGCTCTCCGACCGGCTCTCGATGCGCCATTTCTCGCACACCGGCGACTCGCAGTCAGTGTGGACGTAAACCATGCGCTATTGCATCCATCACAAAACGGCCTACGAATACGCAAGCGAAGTGCTGCACGCGCATCACCTGCTGCACCTCGTGCCCCGACCGGCGCCCTTCCAGCAATGCCTGGAACACACCATCACGGTGGACCCGACGAGTTTTCGACGGCGCGACGAGATTGATGCCTTCGGCAATGCGTTGACACGCATCGAACTTGAGCATCCGCATCGCAGGCTCGAGGTGCTGACGCACATGGAGGTCGACGTGCACCCGCGGCCGAAGGTTTTCGCCGAGCACAGCATGCCCTGGGAACGGTTGTGTGCTGAGCTCGCCTATCATGGCGTGTGGCCAACGCGCGAGAATCTCGAGGCCTGCCGCTTTCGGCATGAATCTCCGTACGTGCGCGTGAAGCAGGAATTCACGGACTACGCGGCCGAATGCTTTCCGGCTGGCTCACCGATTCTCACCTGTGCGGCTGCACTGATGGTGAAGCTCTTTCGCGACATGAAATACGCCAAGGGTGAGACGACCGTGCGCACGCCGCTGCGCGAGGTGCTGAAGAAGCGCCGCGGGGTTTGCCAGGACTTTGCGCATGTGATGATCGCCTGTCTGCGATCACGCGGCTTGGCGGCGCGCTACGTCAGCGGATATTTGCGCGCGGGCCCCGCGCACGGTTCGGTCCCGGGCGCGTCCGCCGCGGTCGGAGCCGGTGCCTCACACGCCTGGGTGGCCGTGTACACACCGCCCTTCGGCTGGCTCGAATTCGATCCGACGAACAATGTCTGGGTGGGTACGGATCACATTGCGGTCGCCTGGGGACGGGATTTCGGCGACGTGTCACCACTGCACGGCGTAATCCTGGGTGGCGCGGAGCATGAGCTCACGGTGTCCGTGAGCGTCGATCCAATCACTCCGTAGTGACGGTCACGTTCACGGACAACGATATGAATGAGCCCGGAGAGCCTTTGAAGCTGCCCGATACCGGCACGGCCTGCGCGGCATCGCGTGCGACCGCCACGCGAATGAGATTGCGGCCGCCGACGAGAGCGTTGGTCGGATCGAACTCCACCCACCCGGCTCCCGGCAAGTAAACCTGCAGCCAGGCGTGGGTTGCGCCCGTGCCCACCATGCCACCGGCGGCGCCAACCAGATATTCGTCGTAGAGATAGCCCGACACAAAGCGCGCGCCTAAGCCCAGACTTCGCACCGCCTCCATCATGAAGACCGCGAAGTCCCGACAGCTGCCAGTGCGGGTCTCGAGTGTCTCAAGGGGAGACTGGACGCCTTCGCGCTCACGGGCAAGATACTGAAACTGCTCTTTGATGGTCGAGTTCATGGCAACGAGCGTCGCAAATGTCCCGCCGCCGGAGGTGCGGTCGAGCACGCTTTTGACCCACTGGTCGATCCTGTGCTCCGGGTCCACGTAGTGGCGCTCCTTTGTCCGCCCCAAATCGAGCGCATCGTCACCTGAGTAGCTGAACGGAAAGCGCGAGGCGTACGGCTCGACCACGATTTCCTCCGAGATGACCGGATAATGTTTGGCCCGAAAGGCGGATTCGAAGGTCAGCGTGTCCGCCGAGCGCTCGAAAGATGCGATAGCGATGGAGTTACCGAAAACATCGTGTATCCATCGCAGCGCGCTCGCCGGCGGATCGATCAGCAGCGTCGTGTCGATGAGGCGCAAGTCATGGCTGTCGCGCGGCCGGGACATCAGGCGGTGTTCGCCGAACTCCACAGCCTGCGTATAACGGTAACAGGTGCGGTGGCGTACATTAAGAATCGCCATGCGTCTTTACACTCTCAGCATCGGTGCGCCTGCACCGAAGCTCCAGCTAATCGTCGAGGTCAATTCGCTGTTCAACCCTTGGGTCCCTAATGTCGTTTACAAATCGCATGGCCGTGATCGCCCACGCATTATCGCATGACTCCTCAACAGCGCCCGCAAGGAGCCACCATTCTTCGCTTCTGGCTTCGATTCGCGGCTGCCCACTGACCCGACGATCGCGCCGCCGGCATAAGTCCGTGTCAGCCGCCGGCGGCAGCCCTTTCACAGTGGCGCTCATGAATAAATGATAAGAATTCTCCAGCGAGCGACCGGGAACGAATTTTTGGAACTGAAGTCAAGCAGACACATTTAACGCACGCTGCCCAGCGCGTAAACGGAATAAGGACATAACACTTGCCAACACGAGTCAAAAAACTTTTGCCGCTGATATCCAGACTGCCAAGTATCACGCGCTTCTGGGATGACGAGTACAACCTGACGGCACTGCTCGTGATGCTGGTGCTGACGCTGTTTGTCGTGACGCCGCTTGCCAGCAGCGCTCTCATCGGCTCCGAGATCATGCTCGCCTTCGTCGCCGTGCTTACAGTCACGGGCGTCGCGGCCGTGTCGGGCAATCGCGGCATGCTCATCGTCGTCATCATCCTTGCTGCCGCGGGCATCGGACTTGACTGGGCGGCGCACTTCGCCAATCAGAAAGCTCTGTGGGTGATCGATGATCTTTCGCGATTGGCGTTCGTTCTGATGCTCGCCGTGATCGTCACCGTGCGGGTTTTCCGTCCGGGAAACATCACGCATCACCGCGTACAGGGCGCAATCTGCGTTTACTTGCTGGCTGGCATGGCCTGGGCCTACTCATACTCCGTTCTGCTGGCTTTCGATCCTGCCGCAATTCATATCTCCGAGACCTATGATACCGCCTCGGTGCGAACCGGGCTCATTCGTTACTTCAGCTTCGTAACGCTGACGACGCTCGGTTACGGAGATATCGTGCCTGTTAGCCCGATCGCACGGTCGCTTGCGGCATCGGAAGCCTTATTTGGGCAACTGTATCCGGCCATCATGATCGCAAGGCTCATCAGCCTGTCGATCATCGGCCGCCGCCAGCGTGACTGATAGGACCAAGAAGCTTTTGCGCCCAAATGCTCATCGAGCCGCCGCTGCGCAGGTTCGATATCCCACACTGGCGGCTCTTGATCGCGCTACCCTGCAGGAGCGGCATCGCAGGTAGCTCGAGTCGCATGTCCCATTCAGCTTAGGGGGGCTGGTATGCACGAAATCCGGACGCAGATCGACATTGCATCCACTCCTGAGCGGCTTTGGTCCATCCTTACCGAGTTTTCGGCTTATCCGGGTTGGAATCCTTTCATCCGCTCGATAGAGGGCGCGGTTGAAAAGGGCAAGCGACTCACCGTGTGCATTCAACCAGCTGGCAATAGCGCCATGACATTCCGCCCAACCATTCTCGTTGCAACAGCCAATCTCGAATTGCGCTGGCTCGGGCATTTTCTGATACCTGGAATCTTTGACGGCGAGCATTACTTTCGGATGTCGCAGACGTCTCCGGGCCAGGCGCGCTTCGTGCAGGGCGAGCGATTCAGTGGATTGCTGGTTGGCCTGATGAAGGCCCGTCTTGATACGGGGACCAAAGCGGGCTTCATGGCCATGAACGACGCGCTCAAGAAACGAGCCGAGAATAATCCGGGCGTGTAAGCCTGGGGATGTT
>Ga0302324_100022476_pt1 | contig 12250 bp, 10 predicted proteins | sample Palsa_T0_1_FD_201949 | JGI IMG/M metagenome (GOLD analysis project Ga0302324, IMG submission 201949) | Peat permafrost microbial communities from Stordalen Mire near Abisko, Sweden - Palsa_T0_1 | ecosystem: Environmental > Terrestrial > Soil > Palsa > Peat permafrost | place: Sweden: Abisko...
CTCGATGATGGTAATGTGCGCCGGGTCCCCCTCGATTTCGGGGATTCTGTGGAATAGTTTCAATGTGCCGGTGACGCTGATGGTCTTGCCATTATCGAGATCGGCGGGCATCTCCTTTCGTTTGTCGGCGGGAATGTAGACGGTAAACCGGCTTGCATCGGGAAAATCTTTGCCGACGTTAAGAACGGCCGCGTCGCCAAAATCGTGGGTGCCGACGACCGGACCGGTAACGGTGACCAATTGGCCGATGTGGTCTTTGGCCTGGTCCCAGGTAATCATGGAAGGGGCCGTCGTTGGCGCCGTCGCCGGGAACGTCGTCGGGGAATCCGCTGCGGCCAGGGCAGAAGTAAAACAGATCAATAGCGCTGAAGTGACGGACAGATGAGGTACCATTGGGCGCGTTCTCCGTGAGGTTGGTCCGACGAGTTTAGCGATGCCGGAGGCCAAGCCAAGAGGCTGACCCTCGGCTGGAAATGATTTCACCCGCGTCTACGTGTTCCGCGGGCTGGGAGCAAGCGGTGACGTGATTGGAGCATCGGTGTGAGCGGCAATCAACAGAAGCGCATCGAGGACCTGTTCGATGAACTGGTGCAGCTTCCCGAAGCGCAGCGGCATGAAGAGCTTCTTCGCCGGTGTTCCGATGACGATGAGGTGCGCCAGGAGGTCGCCCGGCTGCTGGGCTCGGCCGACACGGGGATCAGCACGGCCGATCCAACATTGCTGGAGCATTTTCCCAAGTGGGGCATCTTTCAGGATGACACCGACGCGCGGGCGCTCGAGATGGCGTCGATCGGACCGTATCGAATCCTCGAAAAATTGGGGAGCGGCGGATTTGGAACCGTTTTCAAGGCCGAACAAAGACAACCGGTTAGACGCATCGTCGCGCTCAAGATCATCAAGCCGGGATTTGATACCAAGGAAGTCATCGCCCGCTTCGACGCGGAACGACAGGCGCTGGCGCGCATGGATCATCCGAACATCGCGATGGTGTTAGATGCCGGAGCAACCGCGGCCGGTCGGCCCTATTTCGCGATGGAATACGTTGCTGGGGTCGCGATCACGCAGTTCGCCAACGAAAACAAGCTGACGATCAAGGATCGTCTCCTGCTCTTTATCGAGGCGTGCGATGCGATAACACACGCCCACCAGAAAGCGATCATTCATCGGGATATCAAGGCGAGCAATGTGCTCGGATTCATGCGCGATGGCAAACCGCATGTGAAGGTGATCGACTTTGGCATTGCCAAGGCGCTCACCAGCGATCGTTTGACGGAGATGACGTTCAACACCGCGCAGGGAATGGCGATCGGCACCTACGAATCGATGAGCCCCGAGCAGGCGGCGGGAAGCCCCGACGTCGACACGCGCAGCGATGTCTACTCGCTGGGCGTCTTGTTGTATCACCTCCTCACCGGTGTTCCGCCGATCGACAGGAAAAAGCTCGCGAACATGACTCAAGCGGAGGTGCGTCGGACAATCTGTGATGTTGAACCGCCGACTCCCACCGCCCAATTGCGCGCGCTTGGAATTGCCGCCTCCCCCTTGGCCCAGTCGCGGCAATGCGAGACCGATTCGCTGCTTCGGCAACTCAAACGCGAGTTGGAATGGATTCCCCTCAAAGCGATGCGCAAGGAACGTGAGCGCCGATACGCCTCATCGCAGCAACTGGCGGAGGATATCCAGAATTATCTGCACGGGCGCCCGCTGATCGCCGGGCCCGAAAGCAAGGTCTATCGCCTAAAGAAATTGGTCCACCAGCACGCGGGTTTGGTCAGCGCGATTGCCGTGGTCATGATGGTCCTTTTGCTGGGAATCGCGGCGACCACGGTGGAAGCGATCAATGAAAGACAAGCGGAGAAAGCCGCGCGCGCTTCAGAAGCGCGAGCGATCGACGAAAAAAGGGCCGCCGAAGAGTCCGAAGCTCGGGCGAGCGCTTTGGCCAAGGATAACGGTCATCTGGCGGCTGAAAAAAGCGACCTGGCATCGCAGGCCTTAAAGGCTGCCGACACTGCAAATCGCCGGCTCGGCCAGGCGTTTCTGGAAAGAGCCCGGCATCTCCGGGACGACAACGACAACTTTTCCGCCGCGATGACCGCCGGATTTGCAATTGGCTTCGCATCAGAATCCGGTGGAGCGACATCTTCGGATCAAGACCCTCTGATTGGGCGTGATAGCCCCGACGGCCGCGAAGCATGGGGCCTGAGCGTTCTGAGCACCACTCCCCGTCTCATGTGGCGCAGTCCTGCGGGCACTCACCACGATGGACCGGTCCGAAGCGTGGTGTTCAGCGCTGATGGAAGATTCCTGGCATCGGGATCCGACGACCAGCATGCGCGGATTTGGGACGCGGCCAAAACGGGAAAGGTGCTTCGCACGGTTGATGTTCATACCGGTGCGATCCAGAGCGTCAGCTTCAATCCAGATGCCAGCCTGCTCGCCACGGCGACATCTAATCAGGTGTATCTTTGGGAAGTCGCGACGGGGGCGCAGGTCAGAACGCTCTGGGGGCATCAGGCGCCGGTCAGATGCGTGGTCTTCAGTCCGCGTGGCGATCTGATTGCCACCGGCTCGGATGATCAAACGATCCGAATATGGAATGCATCTTCCGAGGGTGCTCCGATGACTTTCAGCGGGCACGCCGGAGCCGTGCTGAGCGTATGCTTCAGCCCCGACCAAACAATACTGGCCTCGGGTTCCCAGGACCACACGACACGACTCTGGAACGTCAGGACCGGCCAACTCATGCTCGTGATCGTCGGACCCGGCGATGCGGTCAACGGCGTCAGCTTCCGCCCCGATGGCAAGATCATTGCCTCGGCTTCGAAGGATGGCACGGTCTGTCTTTGGGATTTGCAGGGAAATTCCGCCGGCACCATGGAGGGAAAGTTCGGCGAGATGACCAGCGTCTGCTTCAGTCCAAACGGAAAGTTTTTGGCCGGCGGTTCGCTGGATCATACGGTGCGCGTGTGGGACGCGGGTTCGGGGAAGCTGTTGCAAACGCTCGCCGGTCATTCTCAAGCCGTTTTCTGCGTGAACTTCAGCCCCGATGGGAAGACGCTTGCGTCTGGTTCAGGCGATAGCCGGATCGGCTTGTGGAATCTGAACACGGGGCAATCGATGCAGCATTTGCAGGGGCTGAGGGATATCGCCAGCGGTGTCAGCTTCAGTCCCACCGGCGGCGTTGTCGCGTCGGCGTCGGGCGATAATTGCATTTGCCTGTGGAATTCGAGGACGGGGCAACTTCTCCAGACGTTGGGCGATAGCTCCCAGGTTTCCGCCAGTGGTGGGAGTCGATTCGTGAAGCTCGCGTTCAGCCCGGACGGAAAAAATTTGGCGTGTCAGGCTTCGGACAATGCGGCGATCACCGTGTGGAGTGTGGCCACGGGAAAAATTCTTTGGACGCTCCGCGGAACCAATCCTCCGCCAAACTCATGGAGCGTCCGGGGATGTGTCACCTTCAGCCCCGACGGAAAAACGCTCGCCTCGGCATGGGATGACAACAGTGTGCGGCTCTGGGACGTCGTGACCGGCGGGCCGCGTGGTGAGTTCGATGGGCACACCGCCCCGGTCAAATGCGTCAGTTTTAATCCCAAGCGCCGGACATTGGCTTCCGGGTCCAGTGACGGCACCATCCGCGTTTGGGATTTGGAGACCGGGAAAACGATCAAAACGCTTCTGGGTCACACGCGCGATGTCTCCTCTGTCAGCTTCAGCCCCGATGGTGAGACACTGGCTTCAGGGTCTATCGATGAGACGATTCGGATGTGGGACGCCGCGTCAGGCCGCCTGCTGCGCACCCTCAGTGATCGACGCATGAATTATGTCTCGAGCGTGTGCTTTAGCCCGGATGGGATGACGCTCGCGTCCGGCTCTGCCGACAACACGATCCGGCTTTGGGATGTCGCCAATGGTGAACGGCTGACGACCATCGATGGCTCCGCCGATCAGATTTCCAGCGTATGCTTTAGCCCCGATGGCCGGATGCTTGCCTCGGCCTGCTGGGACAGCACGATCAGCGTTTGGGACGTCGCCCAGGACGAACCCCTGCCGCCGCTCACGGGACATTCACACCCCATCTCCAGCGTATGCTTCAGTCCTAACGGAAAGATGATCGCCTCTGGATCGTTTGACCACACCGCGCGCTTGTGGGATCCGGCCACCGGCAAAACAATCAAGACGCTCGCCGGCCACACCGACAGCGTTTTCTGCACCTGCTTTAGCCCCGATGGCAGCAAGTTGGCCACCGCGTCGGAAGACAAAACCGTCAAGCTCTGGGACACGAGCACGGGAAAGCTATTGCAATCGCTCACCGCCGGCGACGGCGTACTCTGCTGCAGCATCAGCCCGGATGGTCAGACGCTGGCTGCCGGTTCGCGCAAAGGAACAATCTGGATGTGGAAAACTAGCGGCGAACTGGCGCGGACAATTCCGTGCGACGCTGCGGGTGTCAAAAACGATGGAACGTACTCAGTCTGCTTTAGCCCCGATGGCAAGGGGCTTGTCTCGGGATCGCGAGACGGAAATGTCAGGCTGTGGGATGTCGCATCGGGAGCGAAGCTGCTCACATTCGAGCGCGATGCGGGGCGCGCGTCGCACGAGGACAGGGTGAACGCCGTCTGCTTCAGCCCCGACGGTCAGGTCATCGCCTCCGGATCATACGATGGCGCCATCTGCTTTTGGGACGTGCGAACAGGTAAATTGAAATGGACGAGCAATCCCCAGCCTCAGGCGGATGCCCCCGATGGCGTCGCCACTGTGCGATTCAGCCCGGACGGAAAATTATTGGCATCAGGATCGCGCTTTGATGGAACCATCAGGCTTTGGGATGTGGGCAGCGGTCTTGCGTTGCAGACAATCCAGGCTGTCCACGGCTCCATCGGCGGAGTATTTGGCCTGAGCTTCTCTCCAGACGGCAACACGCTCGCCGCAGGATCCGATGACAACGTCGTCGGATTTTGGAACGTCCGGCCCAACCCCAACGCCCCGCCCCGCCAGTACCGCGTGCCGCTCAGGCAATACCTGGAGGTCTATCAGTTCGATGGGCTGGAACTAAAGCCACTGCCCGCGGCAAATCTTTATGGCGGCACTCCCTTCAAAGCCAGTACCGAATAAATAGAGCCAACCCCCGATGATCAAGGCACAGGGAAGTAGTAGAGCTTCTTGTCATCGCTTCCGCCGACGATAGCATTCCCACTGGCGCTTATTTTGATGCCGTGGTTTGTCTCGCCGGTTACTTTCAGGGATTGAATGGTAAAGGGCCCGGTCTGTGCAGGTGCAGAAAACATGTGGAACGCCGCCTGGCCGTGGACCTTTTTCGAACCGTCCGCCACAGCACCGTTCAGGCCCGTGTTGTCCAAGGACACGGCGTTGGGGCTGTGTACAACATTCGATGTGAAGATCACAGAGCCCGGAGAACTTCCCTGACCCTGAAGCACAAAGAGCTTGCCCGCGCCGTCAATTCGCTTGCCCACAGCGGCAACAGATTCGCCGTGCGCCGATACGGAGACCCATTTACATGATGCACAATCGGTTAATGCGGCCGTCCAACTCGGGGCGGAGGCAGTATTGTTGGCGAAATTCTGGGTATTGTAATAGTAGACGGACCCCGATTTCTGGAACACTGTTACGCCGACGGCGAAGCCCGATCCGTCAGCGGCGATGGCCAGCCCAGGAACGCTCGACCCGTTGACCAGCAGTTGCGGGCCGAACTTATTCAGGCCTTCGGGCTTATTGTTCGTATTCTGCACCAGCATGACCTGGCCGCCGTACAAGCCAGCGACAATCCACTTTCCATCGGCGGAAACGGCCACCTCTTCGACGGGTGCGGGAGTCCCAAAAGACCTTCTTTTCCATGTTGTCCCGCTTCCGATCGCCACATAAAGCGCATCAGCGCCGGCGGCCAGAACGTAATTGTTGCCGCTTATTGGGCCGCTAAGGGCGACCATCTTTACATTTGAGCTGGGCACCCAGGTGGCGTTAGGAAATACGACATACTTGCCACCGGTGGTCGAGCCGGCGTCGTAGGCATAGGCGAAACCCTGGCCCGGGCCCGTTAATCCGCCGCTGGCTGCGACTTTCCCATCGCCGGAAATTGCCACTGAATAGATCCCTCCAGGCGAGTTGGGGGGGATTGAAACATCGAGTGGGTCAGCCCAGAGCTGGTTTGCCGCTGAACCAAACGCATACATCCACACCTTTTTTGAGATTGCGCTAGCAGTGCCGTTATAATAATAGGTACCCCCAAGGACAGTTGAGCCGTCGTCAGAAATCGCGACTGAATTAATCCAACCGCCATCCAATAGTATTGGCCAAGGCATGATAGTGATTCTCCCTTTTGTTAAGTGTGATAGAGCAGTTCTCACCACCCTATTCTTGCATGTCTGAGAATCCTAAATAAATCGCCGCAAGCGCCATGCATAAGAGCCGTCCATCACCATCTCACGCACAATCCGGTCGCATCATCCGCAAAATGCGTTGTGCCCGCGTGTTGAACCAGTCGTGTGAAGATCTCCGCCAGATCATCTCCGCCATCAGCGTTCAGGCAATCGCGCACACCCCTCATATTGAAATCCACCCAACCCTCCGTGCTCGGGGATCCCGACCGCTGTTCGACAATCCCGTCGCTGACAACCACCATTCGGCCGGTGACTGGCAGTTTGGCGGTTTCGGCGATGTAGGCGTAATCCTCGACCACCCCCAGCGGTGGACCGCCGCCCTTATCTAACCGCGTGATGGTGCCATCGCTCTCAACCAAGACGGCGTAACTATGACCGGCATCCATGTAGGTAATTGTCTCCATGATGGCATCAAAGACGCCGATCCACAAGGTGACAAACCGATCACCCGGTCGCCGTGGGTTGACAAAGCGATTGACCGCCGATGCCGCCACGCTCAGGTCTTGAACGTGCAGCAGCGTCGAGTGCAAAAAACCCTGCGTGGCCGTCATCAGAACCGATGCATCCACTCCCTTGCCTGAAACATCACCCAGTGCCACCGCCAGCCGTCCCCCTCCCAGATCGATTACATCGAAAAAATCTCCTCCCACGTACCGGCCCGGCCGACTTTCGCCTGTGATCGAGAAGGGAGCGATTCTCATCTCTCTCTGCGGAAGCAACCACTTCTGAGCGGCGGCGGCGGCATTAAGATCGTGCTCAATCAGCGCCTGGCGACGCTCCACATCCATTCGCTTGAGATTTGCCAGCGCCAATCCGGCAAGTGTTCCCAGTGCGGCACAGAACGTTGCAGCATTGGGTTTGCCCGCACGTCTCCCAGGTTGAACCTCTCCCGGCGTTCGCGCGTCCAGATACAAGAATGCCGCCGGCGACGAACCCAACATCAGAGGAACGCATACGGCCGCCGCAATGTTCAGTTGGACGATGCTGTGCGCCTGGTCTTGCGCCAATGAAAGTTCGACGAACTGCCCCTTCGACGCGGCATTGAGCAGCGATCGGCTGAATGTGAAGCGCCCGCCATCGTCGGCTCCGCCCAGCGTGCGTCGCGCCACCACCTCGATCTGCCCTTCGGAATCGACCGGGCGAAGAATGGCGGCGTTTGGAAATCCACTGCCTCGCACCGCCATATCAAGAACCTGCTGAGCCAGTTCCTCTTCGTTTGATGCTTTATGAATGGCTGCGGCCGCTTCCAGCAGCAGGGCGAGCAGATCTTCACGAATCGGTTGTGATAGTGCACCAGCGCCCCCGATGGTGCTGATGCTGGATTGGCCCAGGTCATCCGCGGACAGAAGCGCATCGCGGCGGACTGTGCTGCTCACCGAAAACGTCCAAGGCTCCAGCCGGAGCTGATCGTGTTCGGCCAGCGGAACTTCGGCATGAGGCGTGAGCCGCACTCCATTTAGGAACGTGCCCCATGAGCTGCCCAAGTCAAAAACACGCCACTGCGCACTAGGCACGTCAAAGCGAAATCGGGCATGAAAGCGGGAGATGCATTCCGCGCCAGCCGGCAATTTCAGATCGCACCTGTCGTGTCGGCCGATCGTCAACCCCTGAGGCCGATCGTGTCGATCAGCCAACTGAAGCGGCTCCAACCGAGGCCCAGCGATGACCACCAGATAGAGTTTCGTCCCCGAACCGCTCTTAGCGGACATTACTGACATGCTGTCCACTATAACGCGCGCGGATTGTCGAAATAGCATCGGGTCGACCGCATACAGCGGCGCATCAGAGCACCTTGCGATCCGAGAGCAAAGATTTGCCGTTAGCTCGCTCATTCTCAAAAGCACCGGTCCAAAGCAAGAGGAACAAGAGCCCAATTCCGTTCCGCATAGCAATCCCGCGCACCTTAGCGGTGACCAGCCCCCCCTGGCGACTGGTCACCGCTAAAGCGCGCCGGAGTCGTGTGCGGTTTGTCGATACCCACGTCGGGCGGGAATGCCGAGCCATACTTCCAAGCCGTCCAGGTACATGCGAGAAATGGGGCGCTCGCGTTCCAGGAAAATTTATGAATTGGCGCAAAAAGGAATGATCGCGGCTGGAATGACCTTGCAGCCGCTGGAACTGACCGAATTCAGGGAGCAGCTTCGGCTTTGGAAATGTTCAGACGCAGCCAAGCCCGCGCGAACACCCACTGTCGATAAACGCTGGCGCGCGAAGTACCTAGAACGGCCGCGGCCTCTTCCAGGCTCAGGCCGGCGAAGTAGAGCAGTTTGACCAATTCGGCTTTTGTAGGGTGCGCGCTCGCCAGGCGGGTTATCGCTTCATCAATTGCCAGGAGGTTGGTAGCGTCCGTTTCCGCCGACTCGATCGCCAACACCTCGTCACCCAGCTCGATCCGCGCAAATTCGCCCCCGTTGCGCTTGGCGTTCTTCCTGCGGGCGTGATCCACCAGAATGCGCCGCATCGCCTCGGCCGCCGTAGAGAAAAAATAAGCCCGGCTCTTCCATGATTTTGAATCACTGCCATTGAGGCGAAGGTACGCCTCGTGCACAAGCGCAGTCGCACCCAGGGTGTGATCCGGACGCTCCTTTGCCATCAATCCTCGGGCAACCATCCGAAGTTCGTTGTACACCAGCCCAAAGAGTTCGGCGGAGCGATCAGTCCCCTGCTCCATCTCGGCGATGAGTCGTGTTACTGAGGACACAGTTTATTTGCCCAAGAGCGTTGCCCTCCTAGATCATGCCCGCTGGCCCCCGCAATTTCAATTCAAAAATGACCCTCCTTCACATCGATGAAGGGCGATAACTGGGCGGGATAAATCCTTTAATTCTTGGTACGGTGGCGGCAATGCTGAAATCTCCCGGCCTTTCTTAGGCATAACCTTACTGGCAGCTCGTCGCATGTCCTTCACCATCAACACCCAAATCACCTGTTACCTTCTTCCTCAAGACGGCCCGACGGCGCAGGCGGATTTCCTGCAGCACCTTTTGGATCCCGGCGAGACTTGGATTATCGCCTATGCGTTTACGCTTCCGGATATGATCCAGGATCTTTTGATCGCTCACCAGAAGCAGATCCCGTTGCACCTTTATCTGGATCACTCGCAGGAGTCGGGAACGACAGAGAAACCGCTTGTTCAGCAACTGGTCCATGCCGGTGTGGAGGTAACCATCGGGACCTCTCCGGCGGGATCGCAATTCATTTGCCATACCAAAGGAATCGTTTCCGATCCCGCCGCCACCGGCGGAACGCTCTGGTGTTGGGAGGGCTCCACCAATTTTTCTCTTGATGCCTGGAAGCAAGTCAACACCGCGATGGTGTTCGCCTCGCAGCCGTGGCGGGACGAATTCGTCGCGCAATTCGAGGCCCTGCGCGATTTTGCCTGGGCCAACGAGCGAAGCTTTCAGTTGATGAGCAAACCACCGGTGGATTCCGGCAAGGCGCCTCCGCAATCCCGCCAAAGGTATGGATTAAAGCCAAAGCCCGATCGAGGTGCCCTCGCCGGCAACGGTGGACGCGCATAGGAAGCGCACCCGCGCTCCGGCGAAAATCGGAAGGCCGAGGCAGGCGGCTCCTACACCTATCGAAAACAGGGCTTTTGATTTGAACCGGCGAATCCGATAATGTGCCCCGTCCACTTGGAGAGGTGGCAGAGCGGCTGAATGCGCCGGTTTCGAAAGCCGTTTACGCCTATCGCAACCCCTTGATCGAGCTTGATTTACTCAGCGGAGACAAGAAGCTTGGCCTAAACTTCATCTGACCGGATTGCTCGGTAGTCTTCGCCACCAAGAGAGAAGCTGTCATTTCGGAACAAGAGGACGCCTCATAATGCCGTCACTTGGGAGGGAATTCTCGCTCAATTAAACCCTCGCGCAATTCTGCGAGCATTTCCAAAGAAGTTCTGTACTGGTCGCCGACTACCGTGATGTAGTCCAGCAAGATTTTCTTGTCCAATTCGCGCATTTGAACGGGGGGGATGTCGCCAGAAAACGCAGTGATGTCGTCAGGAATAAACAATGCTTGATACCAGCCCACAATAGCCGCACAGTCTTTACGCAGTAGTGTCACGGGACGGCCATCGGCGGTCGGGTGAAATGGTAACTCGACATAGGGCGTGGAGTAGCTTCGATACTTTGTACTAATTCCGGCGACCACTACAACGTTATCGTCGCCAGAGCGCGGATCAAATTTTTCTGGCTGAACAATGCTCTGATTGGGGGAAAGAATCACCGCCGGATGTTCTTCCCGTTTGCCTTTTGCCGTTCGCAAATAAGCCCAAACTATACGGCCGTGCCGGTATTCGTGGGTCTCGATAGGCATTGCTCACGAGGCCGTTATTTGGGAACAACGACATGGCGAACCGCTAATTCAAGATCAGCGGGTTCATTGGAGATCGCAGGGGGAGGACTCACGCGTGCAAGATAGAGCAGGCCCTTCTGTGCCAGTTGGCCCGTGGACCCTGCGCTTGGCGTAGCTGTGGGTTTGGGCTTTGTCGCCTTCGCCACGGCATCTTTTTTCGGACGGGGCGGACTTTTTACTTCTGCCATGCTACCTCGGGGCAATACATTATTTCTATTACTTCAGTGTCGGTCAAGTTCCTGCCGCTTCCGCATTTTTTGTCTTCTATTTTCATCCAGGGCGCAGAGCGAAATGTTCAGTGAAACTTGAGCCGCACAAAGGCTTTACGCTTGCGTCCGATAAGAAATCTCTCGTTCAAGGCCAGTAGCTCGGGTGACTAAATTAAATGAGCTCGATTGAATGGCGTGTCACCGCGATCGACCGTGAGTGCGCAAACGAAAGCGGGAGGCCACACTTAGGGCCTCCCTCGAGCTTAGTGAATCGACGGCTGCTTTAGGCGGTAACACCTTCTTCGATGTCGCGGATGATGCGCTTGGCCAGATCGACCCAATTGGCCTTGCCGGAGTAGATGCGGGCACCATCCTCATTGGTCGATTCCCAGAATTCGGGGCTAGAGAGCAGGTCTGAGTTCTCAATCATCTACCCCTGGCTTTGACGTAAATACCGTGATGCGATAAGGTTTCGCGTCCACCTGGAGAGGTGGCAGAGCGGCTGAATGCGCCGGTTTCGAAAACCGGTCTGCCCGCAAGGGTAGCGGGAGTTCGAATCTCCCCCTCTCCGTTTCCGCGAAGCAAAACAGAGCAGTGAGCAGGAGAGCAATGGGGCAAGGAACCCACCAGCTCCACTGCGGTTTCCCGCTCAATTCTCTACTGTTCGAGCAGGGGAGGCGCTGTCCCACCGATTGGCGCAGCAGCTGCAACGCGTGTATCACGTGGTGTCGCGCTGCTGGTAACTTTTCCCTGCCGACTCCGCGCTCAAAAAGGCTCCTGGGCGCCACCCCGCGCCAAAGCGCGCCGCTTTTGTTCCAGTCATTTTTCGCATTTTAATTTGCGAACTTATCTGATTCTAACTAGCATCTTTGCTTTAGTCCCGGCTAGTCTGCGAAGGGATTTTGTTCCCACAATCGATGCCGTTCAATTCTTGGCGGGGCCTCGGGCATTGATGAAAGGACGAAGATATGAGTTCAGACGGACCATTTCCGCTAGGACTTTCTCTGTCTGGCGGGGGATTTCGGGCGACATTGTTTCACATCGGCATCCTGAAATATCTGGCGGACTGCGACCTGCTTGGGTCAGTAACACACATCTGCTCGGTCTCTGGTGGTTCAATCGCAGCGGCGCATTTGGCGACGAACTGGGAGGAATACCTTTCGAATTTTGACCTGGCCGTTAGGCCGCTCATCGCTTTCTGCCAGAAAGACATTCGACCGCGCATCCTGCGCCGGTGGCTTTTGAAAATGTTCGTGCCGAAATGGTCTCGAATCTATCTGCTGGAACGGT
>Ga0302324_100022477_pt1 | contig 12249 bp, 13 predicted proteins | sample Palsa_T0_1_FD_201949 | JGI IMG/M metagenome (GOLD analysis project Ga0302324, IMG submission 201949) | Peat permafrost microbial communities from Stordalen Mire near Abisko, Sweden - Palsa_T0_1 | ecosystem: Environmental > Terrestrial > Soil > Palsa > Peat permafrost | place: Sweden: Abisko...
TGGTGTGCAGAGTGGAAAAAACCAGGTGGCCGGTGAGCGCCGCGCGAATGGCGATATCCGCCGTTTCGCGGTCGCGAATTTCGCCGACCATGATCACGTCCGGGTCCTGCCGCACGATGTGCCGCAAGCCCGACGCGAACGTCAGTCCGATCTGCGGATTCACGTGGATCTGGTTGATGCCGTCCATCTGGTACTCGACCGGGTCTTCGATAGTGATAATTTTCTTGTCAGGAATATTAATGCGCTTGAGGGCCGAATAGAGCGTGGTGGACTTGCCGCTGCCGGTAGGCCCGGTAACCATGAAGATGCCGTGCGGCAGGGAAGTGAAATGTTCCATGCGGCCCAGCATGAAGTCGTCGAAGCCCAGCCGCCGCAAGTCGTAGAAGTCGCCGGCGGAGCGGTCGAGCAGGCGCATGACCACGCTCTCGCCGTAAAGGGTGGGCAGCGTCGAGACGCGCAAATCCACTTCGCGGCCCAGGATTTTGATCTTGATGCGGCCGTCCTGCGGCAGCCGGCGCTCGGCGATGTTAAGCTTGGCCATCAGCTTCAGCCGTGAGATGACGGCCGCCTTCAACTCGCGCGGCGGCGCCTCCTGGTTGAACAGCACACCGTCCACGCGGAAGCGCACGCGGAACTCTTTCTCGAACGGCTCGATGTGGATGTCACTGGCGCGGTGCTCGATAGCCTGGGCGATCATGGCATTGACCAGCCGGATGACGGGCGCTTCGCTGGCCATGTCCCGCAGGTGTTCGAGGTCTTCGTTGGCTTGGGCGGCGCCGATCTCCGCGTCGAAGGTGGGCTGGGCGCTCTCGCCGTAGTGCTTGTCGATGGCGTCCAGAACATCCTGTTCGGAGGCCAGGGCGGTCTCGATTTTCAGGCCGGTGAAGGCGCGCACTGCCGCGATGGTGTCGAAATCCAGCGGATCGGCCATGGCCAGCGTGAGCGTCGAATCCTGCACAGCCATAGGGACGAAGCGGCTCTGGCGCATGAAGCGCGCCGAAAGTCCTTCGAGTTCGGGCGCCGCGGGCGGCGGCGAATCCAGCGTGACCAGCGGCAGGCTGAGTTGTTCGGAGAGCGCCGCCAGTACGTCGCGCGCCGCGATGAAGCCCATGTCCACCAGAATCTTGCCCAGCTTGTCGCCGCGTTCTCTCTGCAGCTCCAGCGCGCGCTCCAGATCTTCTTGCTCGATCAACCGGCGGGCGATCAGCATTTCGCCAAGACGGAGGGTTCGCGGTTCCGGGTTCTGGGCGATGACTTCGGGGGCGCTGGCCAATTTAGAACTCCACCGTGCGGATAGCCGTTTCGCGCGTGGCGTTGCTCAACAGTTTCTGGCGCTCGGCCTGCATCACGATTTGCGAAGGAAGACCGCTGTAGTCCTCCCACGAATAGTGGAACAGCGTCACCGCCAGCACCACCTGTTCGCTGGGCGGCAGGTTCTCCAGCGCCGCCGCGGAGGCGATCAGCATCTGGCGCATCTGCTGTTTCAATACTGGCAGGCGCTGCACTTTGCGGTCGTGTATGCGGGCTTTTTCGATCTTCGTAAACGACTGATGAAACGGGCTGATGTTGGGGCTGACGATCAGGTTCAACTCGGTGCTGAAAACCGCGCCGTAGCCTTCCAGGTAGACACCGCGCGTCGTGCCCAGAAGATAGAAGGAATCCGGGGCAGGCCCTTCCAGGCGGCCGTCGAAGCTCTTCTCCACGCTGGCCAGCGCGGAGCGCGTGATGCGGGCGTGCGATGCCGGCGGCTCCTGTCCGGCGAAAAAGAATGCCAGCAGGATCGCCAGTCCGTTCATCGCGCGTCCCCGTTGGCGCCGCCGGCCTCAACGCTAGCCACCATCAAGGTGTCCCGGCGCTTCTTTTCCACGTCCAGGTATTCCTGGACGCGCCCAATCACGGCCTGAGTCTCCAGCTCATGGCGCTTTTCAGACGCGGTCAGCAGCTCTTGCGTCTGGCGGGCTTGGCGCGCCTCGCTCTCTGCCACGGCTTTCGCTACGGCATCGTTCACCCGCGTGGAAATCTCGGCTTCCATTGCAACACGGGTTACGGCCGGAACCTGCGCGGCGGATTGCGGAGCGGGACGGGTGAGCGAGAAGACCACCAAGGCGGCCGAAAGCATGGCGGCTGAGGCGAAGCCCAAGCGCGCGGCGGAGCCCCACAGCGCGTCCCAACCGCGGCGCAGCGCGGAGGGTTGGAAGACCGCATCGGACACAAAACCGATGCGCTGCGGGATCTCTTCGTCGGGTAGCGCCAGCAGGGCGATTTCGGTGCCGCGCAGACGTTCCAGCTCTTCGCGGCAGTGGGCGCAGGTCTTGACGTGGACTTCCGTCAGCCGGCGCTCGTTTTCGGCCAGGTCCTTGAAATAGTAGTCGCGCAGATCGAATGGCGGGCAACTCATGACACACCTCTTGCTTTTACAGGAGCCAGTTCGGCTTTCAGCAGGTCGAGGGCCGTGTACAGCCGCGATTTCACGGTGGAAACCGGGGCCGCCACGATCTCGGCGATCTCCTCGAATTTGAAGCCCTGGTAGATTTTCAGAATGACCGTTTCGCGCTGATCGGCGGTAAGTTTGCGCAGCGCGGTCGAAACGGCCAGGGTCAATTCCACCGGGAAGACGGAATTGCCGCCGACGGTGGCGGCGCCTTCCAGGGTTTCGGGCTGGAGTTCCTCCGTCTCGCCTTCGGGCCTCCGCTTACGGAAGAGCGAATAGGCCTCATTGTGCGCGATGCGGTACAGCCACGGGGCGAACCGCGCCGGGTCATCCAGCTTGCGGAGATTCTGGTATGCCTTCAAAAAAACGTCCTGACTCAGATCCAGAGCGTCTTCGCGGTTGGCCACGATGCGCAAGAGGTAATTGTAGACACGCCTCTCCCATCGGGAAATGAGCAGGTTATAGGCCTCCACATCTCCCCGGCGCGCCTTACGAATCAGGTCGGCATCCTCGACCGCCCGAAAGATCAAAGCTCCGGCTCCATGTGAAAAGACGCCTCCGTGGCAGAAAAAGTCTGACTGTACCAGTTTAGCGGCTGGTGGGTCCCAGTCGCCCGTCGCAGGCGCAGATGCCGGTACGCAATGCGGGTTCGTAAGGGAGCGCTCGGAGGAGCGGGGCACGCAATATTATTGGCTTTGGTTCCGCAAGCCCCCCAGCGACGCTGGCGATTAGCCGACGCTTTTGGATGAGCGCAATGAGTTGTGGCTGAAGGTGTCAGCGCAGGGGCCGAACTGCTCAGCAGGCGCTGCTGCGCGGCACGCTGGGGGCTCAGGCGCCAGGAGTCGTCCCGATGTGGCCCGCTCCTGGCTGCTGGCACCCGAGCGCTGGGTGGTTGTCCCTAAGCCATTTTTTTCATCACGGGCGGGCACTTTGATGGAGGAGGGTTCGTGCTGTGCTTGCAGAAGGCCGACGCCACCCCGGCGCCAGTTCCGCGGCGAGCGATTCCACCTCATGCTGGTTTCCATCTTCGCCGCGCTGGCGGCTCTGCTTGCCGCGGTCGGCATCTACGGCGCAATCGCTTTTTCCGTGGCGCAGCGCACGCGCGAGTTCGGGCTGCGCATGGCGCTGGGCGCGATGCCCGCCGCAATCCGCCGGCTGACGCTGGGCCGCACTACTCGCCTCACACTCACCGGAGCGGCGTGCGGTCTGGCCGTCTCCCTCGTTCTCGGCCAGCTTTTGCAGAGCGCCCTGTATCCCGTGCCGCATCAGCACAGCGGGTTGATCTATGGAGTAAGCATACGCGATCCGCTCAGCCTCTCGGCCGCCGCGGCCATCGTGCTGGCGCTAGCGGCCATCGCGAGCCTCGCGCCCGCCGGCCGCGCGGCCAGAGTCGAGCCTTCCGCGGCGCTGCGTAACGAATAGCAATATTTGTGGCGCTCCGCAGGTCATCTGGAGTATCCTAGTAGCGGGACCAGGGTTGCAGCCCCGATCCCGCTCGGTCATTACCGTAGGCGCTTGCGCCAAACGACAATGATCGTGACGCTGCCGAACAGCAGCAGATCAACTAACATTAGGATCATTTTTGACCCTCCTTTCTGCTTTGACCTGAAGGCCCGGGCGCATCCCGGGCTTTCCCGAATCGAAGCTCTAGCCTAGTGCCCCATCCGGGAACCCGCTCTTCCAGTCGTGGACGGAAAGGTCTCCTCTTCTATGGTGCGGCGACGCGCGCCGGTTTTTCCGTTTTTGCGGCCCGGTGCAGCCCAATGCCGCCGAAGATGAACCCGTGCGCATTCACCGAAGCATAGCCGAAGCCCCGCAGGCGATCCGCGAAATCGCGCATGGAGATAAACGAGCGCAGTGAATGCGGTATGTATGTATAGATGCGCGGGCGGCCATGCAACAACAGCCCCCAAAATCCGCCCTGCAGGTAAAGATAGCCGACATACAATTGCCGCAGCACCGGATTCGCCGGCAGAAAAAAATCCAGCGTCACCAGCAGGCCGCCCGGCCGGGTCACCCGCTCAATCTCCCGTAGCGCCGCGTTCAAGTCCGGAAAATTGCGCAGACCGTACCCGATGAACACACAGTCGAACGTGTGCTCCGCAAAGGGGAGGATGGTCGCATCCGCGCACACTGCGTCGCGAATACCGCGCGCACGCGCCAACCCCAGCATGCGCTCGGTCAGATCTACCGCGATGGGCCGGGCCTGCGGACAACGCTCCAGCACCAGTTGCGAGAAGTCGCCCGTCCCGGATGCCAGATCCAGCACCGTGGCCCCCTCCGGCAATCCCGCCATCTCGACACCGCGCCGCTTCCAGCGCCGGTCCATCCCATAGGAGAAGATCCGCGTAATAAAGTCGTAGCGCGGCGCAATGGTGCTGAACATCGCGCGCATCAGATGCAGGTCTTGCTTCTCGGCTGGAATAGACATGGCCAGCCAAATTGTAGCAGCCAGCAGTCTGATCTACAGAGGGCGTGCCCTCGGGGCGGGCGGCCCGCGTGTCCTCCCCTCCCGTATCCGCTTCAGCGGCGCGACGACTTGGCGTTCGCAGCCCGCGGCGTCTCCACTCCCACGCCCGTAACCAAGGGTCCCAGAACCTTCGTGACGGGAGCCTCCATCATCTGCATCATGGCGTACGGCGGCATGTCTTCCGCCTCCTTGAAAAACGTCATGCGCTCCAACACGCCGTCATAATCCACCCTCAGCAGATCTCCACTGCGCACCTGCTCGGTAGCGATCAGATTGGACAGCGGATGCACCAGGCTCCGGTCGATGGCCCGCTTTAGATGACGCGCGCCGTACTTCATGTCCGTGCCTTCGCGCAGCAGAAAGTCCTTGGCCGTCTCGCTCAGCGAGAACAGAAAGGGAGCCCCATTCGCCGAATTGAAAATACGGTGCTGCAGGATGTTCAGCTCCAGGCCCAGAATCTTGCGCAGCTCCGGTTCTCCCAGCGGCCGGAACACCACCACCTTATCGATGCGGTTCATGAACTCCGGCGAGAACTTCCGCCGCGCGGCTTCCACGCCGGCGCGCGAGATCTTCTCCGTGAGGCCCGCATCCACCACGCCCTCGGAACACTTACGTTCCATTTCAGAAGCCGCGAATCCCAAATTGGGACGCAGAATCGAATTCATTTCGCCCGCGCCAAGATTGCTGGTCATGAAAATCAGCGCGCGCGAAAAATCCACGCGCCGGTTGTCGCCTAGCGTCAGTGTAGCCTTGTCCAGAATTCCCAGCAGCAGGTTCCACAGCGAGTCGCTGGCCTTCTCGATCTCGTCGAACAGTACAAAGCTCAGCTTGATCTTGTCGGTGTAATGTTGCTGCAGTACTTCCTGGCTCAACAGCGGATGCGTTTCGCGGTGCCCCAAATATCCCGGCGGCGAACCGATCAATTTCGCAATCTCATGACTATGCTGAAACTCTGCGCAGTCTATCTTGATCACCGCGCGCATGTCCCCCACCAGGCTCTCCGCCGTGGCTTCCACCATGCGCGTCTTGCCTGAGCCGGTCGGTCCCAGGAAAAGGAAATTGCCGATGGGTCTCCCCGGGCTCGACATGCCCGCCAGGAACGTCTGGTAGATATTCACGATCTGATCCACCGCCTCGTCCTGCCCGACAATCCGCCTCCGCAGATCCGTGTCGAGTTTCACCGCTTCCGTGCCCGTTAGCGTCGGGTCAAGCTGTTTGTTCATACGGCCCATGACTTTACCTCTGTTTAGCCCTCGTACCATGAGGTGCATTTTCACTAGGGCCATTAGCACGTCACGTGCCAATTTTATGGCGCGCAGTATTTCCTACTACTTATGCGGTTTCGAAGGCCGTATTTCCACTCGGCTAATCAGCGTACGCGCAGGGACACGCACCAGCATGCTCACCACTTCTGCAATATCTTCCGGCTGAATCTTCCACGGCGCCGTGCCGCTCTCCGTACTAAAGTCAGTATCCACACTACCCGGCATGATGCAACTGACACGCACGTTGTCGTAGCGGTGGTCCAGCATCATCGCTTCGCTGAATCCGTTCAATCCGAATTTGGACGCGTTGTAAGCCGCTCCGCCCGCGAACGCATTTTTTCCCGCCAGACTGCCGATATTGATTATGTATCCCGCGCCGCGCTGCTTCATGCGCGTCAGCGCTTCGTGGCTGCAATAATAAACGCCGCTCAGGTTCAAGTCGATGGTGCGCCGCCAATCTTCCGGCGTGAGATCCGCCACACTCTTGAACACGCCGATCGCCGCGTTGTTGATCAGAATATCCAGGCCGCCGAAGCGCGCATCCACGCTCGCAAAGAAGCGCTGGACATCTTCCAGCTTCGAAACGTCGGCGGCTTCCGCCAGCAGCCTGCCATCCGCGAAAGATTGACAATCCTTAAGAAAAGCCTGCACGTTCTCGTGCAATCGGCTACATACCGCAACCGATGCGCCTTCCCCAAGCAGGCGCTCCGCGATGGCCCGCCCGATCCCTCGCGTGCCGCCTGTTACAACTGCAATTTTGCCGGATAATATCTTGTCCATTTTTTAATTCTACAGCGCGACTTTACCCCGCCGTCGATGTCAGAAGAATGGACGGCGGCCAATCTTGGCCTGGGGTCCCCTTTTGGGGACGCCTTTCAGGCGGCCGGTACTCCAATGCTCTAGCACTATTCGCCCTATGCTGCGCCGCAACCGCCCAAGCCGTCAACCAGCCAACCTTCTACGCCCGTCGGCGATGTCAACGGCGACGGCGCCACGCCCTGGCAGGTCATGGCCCTGAGCCCGGCAGGCTTGCGCTGCCGCACGACCTCGCCGGCGGGACCGCAGGAAAAGGCACCGTCTTCGCCATCGAGCCGTGAGTGGGGCGGGCTCGCAGCCAGGCTCGCAGCCTGCAGCGGCCTGGCAGGCCGCAGTCCTGACCAACACGACCAAGTAAGTACTTCCTGAGGAGGAACAACATGACAGCTACCCATTTCGATTAACGCTTCTGGCTGCACTGGCGATTCTCATGCCCGGCCTCTGCGCCGCACAGGCCACAGCCTATTACACGCTGTACAGCTTCAAGGGCAACCCTGATGGAGCCGAGCCCGAGGCGGCAGTGATAATTGACTAGGACGGCGCGCTCTCTGTGGCACCACTTATATCGGAGGCACATCCGCGTCCGGAACCGTCATTAAGCTGACGCCAACAGCGAAAGTCCCATGGAAGGAAACCCTGCTCCACACCTTCAGTGGCCCCGATGGACAATTCCCCGTGGCAAGTCTGGTTTTCAACAGCGCGGGAACACTGTATGGCACCATTCGCGGCGGCCCGACGGGCGCGGGTACGTTTTTCCAACTAGTGCCGCCTTCCACCACCGGAGGCGCATGGACCGAAACTGTCTTGTACGCCTTCGATCTGCAGGCCGGCAATAACAGTCCGGATGGAGCGGTGTTAATTGGTCCGGGCGGAACGTTGTATACAACCGCCCAGGGCTTTGGCCCCGGCGGAAGGGTAGGAGCTTTGAAGCCTCCAGCGACCTCCGGCGGAACTTGAACGCCTCCCGTCCTGTATTCCTTTGGCGTCGCGGGGGACACACCTTTAGCGGCCCTGGTCTCAGAAGGCGGACCGTTGTTCGGGACCGTTATTATGTCGGGGGTACAGCCTGCGAGGGGGTGCTGCGGTGCGGCCTACGAACTGACGCCGCCAGGAACCGAAGGCGGGGGCTTGACGGAGACGGTTGTTCACACATTCACCGGGTCCCCAGACGGTGGCGGCCCGGAAGCCGCCCTCACTGTGGGTCCGGGCGAAGTCCTCTACGGCACAACTCTTTATGGGGGCTCCGGGTCGGCGCTGCTCGTTCATTCTCAAACGGGCCGGGCTGTGGAACCGTATTCCAGTTGACGCCGCCAACCACGCCAGGTGGGGCTTGGACAGAGTCAGTGGTCTACAGTTTCACCGGAACTGAGGGCGATGGGGCCTTTCCAGTGGCGAGCGTTGTGATCGGTACGGATGGAGCGCTCTACGGCACTACTCAGGTCGGTGGAAGCGCAACCTCGGGTTCGAGTTGCTCATATGGCGGGGTTGCGGGTTGCGGTATCGTATTCAAGCTGACGCCGCCAACCGCGCCAGGAGCCGCCTGGACCGAGACCATCCTGCACAGCTTCACAGGCCACAACGGCGACGGCGCCACGCCTCTGGCAGGTCTGGTACTGAGCCCGGCAGGCGTGCTCTACGCACGACCTCCGCCGGCGGGACCGCAGGAAAGGCACCGTCTTCGCCCTCCAGCCATAGAGTGGGGCGGACTCGCAGGCCGCCCACGAGGCACACAGTTCGTTTCCTGCCAATCGACTGAAAACGATCGCTAAGCACGGCTACTCCCACTAACTCCCACTTGTCTCCGACAAACCGCGTGCTATTCTCGTGGTGGGTAAATGAGCAGTCCGCTTCGCGCAGCCGAGTCACTCCGATGCAACCAATCTAGCGGGACGTAACGGCATGCAACACGAAATCGGAAAAACGAGCCTCTCAGCAAGGGCTAGCGCGTCGTCCTGCCTGCATTTTGCAAAACGAACCCAATTCCCAGCCTGAGGCGGACCATGCCACAGCGATTCGCGCAGGCCAGTCACTCACACGCAACCAATCTGACAGCACGTAACGGCACGTAACGGGATGCAACATGAAATCGGAAAAACGGAACCATCAGCAACCGCTCGGGCAACCCGCCGCCGCATTTTGCCAAACGAAGGACTCTACCCAATTTCCAGCCCGAGGCGAATAATCTGAAACTCGGGCCCGTCTATCACATTGCGCCGCGGTGGTTTACGCGGTGACGCTGGATTCGCCATCCAGCCATAACTGGCCAGTCACACAAGTTCGTTTCCCGCTAATAGACTGAAAACGATCGCTGAGCACAACTGCTCACACCTGTCTCTGACAAACCGCATGCTATTCTCGTGTTGGGTAAAGAGACGCCGGCTTCGCGAAGTCACTCCAATGCAACCAACCTGGGAATTCCGGCTTTTGAGGGACATTATCGCTTTGCTGTCACAAGCCTGGCGCCGGCCGGCCGGCAGACGATCTGTCGCGCAGAATGACGGCCGATATCTTCGCGCTGTTGCGAATATCGGCCACGGGATCGGCATCTAATAGCACCAAGTCGGCGAACTTACCTTGCTCTATGGTACCGGAGCTTGCTAGCGTGCCCAGAAACGCGGCCGGGTGACAGGTCGCCGTATTCAGAGCTTGTAGCCGACTCAGCCGGGCCTTCACCATCGCTGCAAGTTCGTCGTGAATGGAGCCGTCCCTGGTATTGGGCGGGAGGTCCGTGCCGGCAAGCAAACCCACGCCGGCACTCTGCATCATCATTGCGAGTTCCTCGTTCCTGGCAATTACGCGGTCGGCCCAACTCAGTTCTTCAGGCGTATATTTCGTTTCACCGTCAGTCCACAATGTCCGCAGCGCGACCAGGGTCGGGCATTGCCAAGTGTCACTCTGCTTGAAGGGCCATCAGCGCGACCGCTTTGCGCGGGTCGTAGCTTTCCACGATGGCCAGTGTGAACGGCGCGCGCATATTCGAGTTGGGCGGCTTTTCCTTGTGCTCCAGCGCAGTCAGTGCGTCACGGTACATTTGCACTTCCTGTTTGTGAAACTCCGCCTCGCGGGTTGAACAGCCGATGCGCACGCCCCACGAAACGAATCTGCCGGCGCGTCCTCTTCCGCGACTGCCCCTCTAGACATCGTGTGGAATCGCTTCCAGCTTGATGAAGGCCACGCCGCAGGTCTTGAGCACTTGCACGGTTTGGCGCCTCAGCCGGGTCTCTCACGGAAATGAAGCGTGACATTCTGGAAGGGTAAGGCACCTGAATCATCGGCCCGGCGACCCCATATCCCGCAAGCCGGTTACTCCCGTCGCCAGATGCGCGGACAGCGCCTTCTTTTCGCCGGCGTATCTGACGTGGACATGCATGTTCCACAATCCCGGAACCAGGTATTTGCCGGTTGCATCGAGCTCGACGTCGGCAGGCGACGCCATCTCGGATGTGCGGCCGAGGGCCGCGATGCGGCCGTCAGCGATCGGGACCGACATGCCGGGCTGCGGCGCGTCCGGCACGCAGTCGATGAGAGAAACATTGCGAATCAGCAGCGGCGCTTTCGGCTGCGCCTTGGCCCCGAGCGCCGAGTCTTATTCATACCGTAGCGCTTCAATCGGGCTCATCCGCGACGCCTTGATGGCCGGCAGCAGTCCCGCCACCAGGCCCACAAACTCCAGTAGCAGCGTCGATGTCATTACCGCGAATTGCGAGATTTGCAAATGAATGTCGCCCGTGCCGCTGGTATCTTTGAACAGAGGCCCGAGCAGCGGCAGCGTCCGGAGCGTGGCTGTGACCCCATACCCGCAAGCCACGCCGAGTACACCGCCCAGCGTGACGATGGTCATGGCCTCCAGTGGAAATTGGAACAGGATCGAACGGCTAGTGGCGCCGATGGACTTCAACATGCCGATCTCACCCGTGCGCTGGGTCACGGGGCCGGTCCGACGCCGCCGATGGCCAGTGTCAGCGTGCCCACAAAGCCCAGCAGGATGCGTAGCGCCATCCCCATGGTATCCACGATGCGCAGGAATTCGTTTAAGACGATAATTTGGATGGCGCGCTCGTCGTTCGGCGAGTAGTTATGCACGCGCGCCAGCGTCTCGCGCACCTGCCGCACCGCCTCCGCGCGAAAAAGGCGGTTCACGGGCATCCAACGATATAGTATCTCGCGAATCTAGCCGCGCGAACCATAAGACGTCCTCGTGAGGGCTTGAAGCGTTTCCTCTTTCGATTTCACGGGATAACGCGGCCACCCAAGGCGCTCGAAACCGCACAGAATTGGTCGACAATCAGTCCCAAAACAGTAAAAACGGCCGCTGTATCCCAACCGAATCTCGGAAGTTGGATTCTTCTTCATCCATCGAAAGCCACCTGCAATACGCAGAACCGGGCAACAAGCGGGACTGCCATTTGATTCTATCCACATTGCGCTGTCATTAGTGAGGCGAAGATTAAGACGTGTGTCACGATTTAACCAGGATCCGTACCTCTTCCCTAAACCACTTGCTCGTTTCTGTTGCGAGCTCCCTAATCTGCAACACCTCGCCAAATCAGTAGTATTCGAATCAGTTCCTCCAAACAAGGCGCCGAATCGAAGTGTTGGTAATATAGAGCGGCTGCGCAATTACCGCCTCGAACCTGTTGTTGGTCAGCCGAAGGCGGCCATGAGCGTGATGATGGCGCTGTTCAGCGATGCGCCGCAGTAGATAGCATTGCTGACTAGCCAGAGCGCAGCGCCCAAGAAACCTTCGCGGGATCCCGATACAAGGCAGTAAAGCGCTATGCGGAGGATCGTGTTCGATGCGAGGCTGACCAAACTCGTGCCACTGAAGTGTTACGACCTGTTCCCGACAGTTACAAAACTGTTCCAACTGTTCCGTTTGGGTGCTTTAAGGTTTCAACTTGCTCCGACCTACCGTGGGCGCGGCCTTAGTTATAAACGAAGTAAGTTAGAGATCTGCAAGGCTGCACGGACGATGGACAGATAAGTAACGGAGTAAGCCGGGACTGTTTCGTCTTTTGCGATGTATTCAGACCTTATTTAACTTATTCACCTTGACAGCGGCAGCGGACTGGGATATTCTCATGTTAGCCTCTGCTCCTGGTCTCCTACCGCCGCACCGAGCCGGAATACGATATGTACGCTATTGGGGTATCCATTTCACTCAGGTGACCCCTACAGCTTGTGGCCGGCTTTCGGCAGCATCGGCATAGCATTTGACCATTGATCTGTAGGGCGCCGGTCCCACAATCACGGCCTGTTCGGCAAGG
>Ga0302324_100022478_pt1 | contig 12248 bp, 13 predicted proteins | sample Palsa_T0_1_FD_201949 | JGI IMG/M metagenome (GOLD analysis project Ga0302324, IMG submission 201949) | Peat permafrost microbial communities from Stordalen Mire near Abisko, Sweden - Palsa_T0_1 | ecosystem: Environmental > Terrestrial > Soil > Palsa > Peat permafrost | place: Sweden: Abisko...
TTTCCGGTGAATCCGGTCAATTTCTGTCTGCGCTCAATGCGGATGGTACCGCGTTGATTTACTCAACCTATTTGACTGGCGCGGCAGCGCTCGATGTGGACGCCGCTGGCGACGCCTACGTGGCTGGCGTGGCTTCCTATAACTTCCCGGTGACGAGTGGAGCCTTCCAGCGCTGCGTGACTAATGGAACCGGCGACCTGTTCGTGGTCGAGTTCAATCCGGGCGGACAGGCCATTGCGGCCACGTATCTCGGGGGAACCGGAACCGAGACCCCCTCGGCGATCGTCGCTGCCTCGAACGGCTCGGCGTATATCGCCGGTACGACAGCCTCAACCGACTTTCCCGGGATCATTGGCGCCGAGAGCGGAGTTTCGCTCACCTTCATCACTCAGATTCAGATCAACAATCCGCAGCTCGCAGACGGTCCTTGCGTTTCCCAAATCCTCCAAAATGCCGCCTCTTTTGCGGAGGGCCCTGTCGTCCCTGGCGAGATTGTGACGATTCGCGGCGCTGGAATCGGACCGGTCAACGGTGTCTCCGGAGAGGCCGGGCCAGACGGTATGTTCCCGACGGAGCTTGCCGGAGTGCGGGTCTCATTTGATGGGATGCCGGCACCTTTGCTTTACGTACAGGGACAGCAAATCAACACGGTAGTACCGTGGGGGGTGGCTGAGGATTACAATTCGACATACGAAGGCGGAACGCAGGTGAGTGTTCAGATCGGGAGCGTCGCGACGAATACGTTTACGGTTCCGCTGGCAGCCGCTGCGCCGGGAATTTTTGTCAGCAACGCGGCGAATCAGGCCGCCGTTCTGAACCAGGATGGAACGCTAAATTCGCCGTCCAATCCAGCCGCGGCTGGCAGCATCATCGCGATCTACGGTACCGGCGGAGGCGCCACGAGCCCAGCGGGGCAGACTGGCGCGCTCTCGCCATTGATCCAAGCCCCACTTACGCTACCGGTTGCGGTTCAAATCGGCGGGCAAACCGCGAAGGTAGTTTATGCGGGCGCCGCGCCAGGTCTAATCTCGGGAGCAATTCAGATCAATGTCCTAATCCCGGATACGCTGCTGCCCGGCACGGCTTATGATCTCGGGGTCACGATTGGGTCTATTGTTTCGCCAATGCAACCGGCGATCGCCGTTCAGTAGAACGTAAGCGTCTAGCCAACCCAGGGTAGATCAGGCCCTGGAGGCAGCCCATCTCGCCGGGGTTAGATTGGCGACCTCGGACAACGTGCGCTGATGGATGCCGGGAAGCACGGCGCATAGATACTCGGTGACCGGAAGCCTCAGACGACGGCAGTATTCTTGTCGGTCGCCTCTACCGCCAGCTTGCGGATGGCCGACATCCTAATGATGATCGATGACGACGCGAGGCCGCGTTCCTCCAAGGTTACTCGCCGGTCGCTCACGGTTGCCTTGGTGAAGCCGGCCCGCAGCTCATGGGCGTACCAGCGGAAGAATCGTCCAGGGTCATATTGTAGACCCGTTTTGTAATCGGCGAACTGACGTTGTCCAGAACCAGCGACTTCATCCGCGCCATTCATTCGTTTTATCGGCCACGGTTAACTCGTTCATTTTGTGCCCGTTATTGGGTAATATCGTACATGAAGAACCGTACCTCTGGTGGCAGAAGCAGCAAGTGAAATGAGCTGAAGGGCGCGGGTTTCTGGATAATATCTATGGCACGGCATTCGGCGTCCTAGAGCGGCACCCTACCGTATTTTAGCTTTTGTAACGGCGATCAGATTCTCGTCGCTAAACCATAGAGCCAATAGGCGAACGTTTGGAGGAGGTCTTATCAGCGAGTCTGTGGAGTTCTGGAATGTAGGGATGACGGCCAATATCGGCCTTCCAATGACCGCAGGCGACATCTCCGGTCACCTTCTAACCGACTGGATTCCGTCGCTGCCACCATCGGTCGGTTCGTCATTCGTTAACGCGAGACGCTACTGCATACGGTGGCGCACATAGTGATGGAGTAGTGTTCAAGCTCCACCCTTGATGGCCTCATGGCCATATTGGAAAACTGAATCCAGGGATGTCGGCATTATCAGCTAAGTCAGGAGGATTTATGACGAAGACAGGATATTTCCGTCAGCCCATCGCAGGTCTGACCCGAGATTCGACGGGCGATCTCTACGGCACAACGTTCGTCGTCCAGCTCGGAGTTCAGCCGTTCGGAGCGGAAGATGTTTCGACAGCGTGATTACCCCAGGGCCTCTGCGGTATGTATTTTCACGCTGGTTTGGCGGCCGTCAGGATGCCGGTTGGAGTGGCTGGCTGCTGGATGATGCTGACCAGATTGTTGGGAGATTTCCTGTTCGGCACCAGTCCCGACGATCCGGGTGACGTTTGCGTCGGCGCTGGTGCTTATGCCGATCATCGACACACTGCGAGATCGTTCCGGCTCGGCGGGGCGTCGAGAATCGATCCCATATCGGCGCTGCGGATGAGTTAGTGGGAACATTTCAGTGTCCGCACTACGTATGCCTAAGCTGTGAGGATGAATTTTCGATTTGGCCTCGTTGGGGCTCTGCTATGCATGCATGCCAGTATTTCCGGCGCCCAAACGATAAAAAACCTCGATGGGCGCACGCTCCCGGCTGCCACCATCGATTCGCGTGTTGAAACTCTGATGCGCGCAAATGACGTAAAGGGGCTCGCCGTTGCACTGATCCGCGATGGGCGCGTCGTCTATCTTCATGCCTTCGGAGTTCGCAATGCAAAAGGCGATCCGCTCACACTGGATACGGTCATGTATGGCGCGTCGCAGACCAAAGCGACGTTTGCCTGGATGGTAATGCAACTTGTCGATGAAGGCAAAATCGACCTCGACCGCTCCATCGCCGACTACCTCCCGAAGCCTCTGCCGGATTATCCGAAGTACGCGGATTTGAAAGACGACCCCCGCTGGCGCAAGCTTACGTTCCGCATTCTGCTCGATCACACCACCGGCTTCGCCAATTTCAGCTGGGCAGAGCCGGATGGCAAGCTGCGTTTCCACGGCGACCCCGGCGCTCGTTTCGGCTATTCTGGCGAAGGCTTCCAACTTGCGCAGTTCGTCCTCGAAAACGGCCTCGGCCTTGATGTGGGCAGGGAGATGCAGAGGCGCATCTTCGACCGCTTCGCAATGAGCCGCACATCCATGACATGGCGGCAAGACCTCAGCGCGGATGACGTCGATCATTTCCTCGCCAACGGCGAAGTCAAAGGACACAATCGCCGCCGGAAGCCCGGCGCGGCCGGCTCCATGGATACGACGGTGCGGGATTGGTCGCTCTTCCTAGCGGGCGTGGTCAACGGAGACGGACTGAGCGCGCGCGCCAAGGCAGAAATGATCCACCTTCAGATTCCGATCGACAGCGTCGCGCAATTTCCAACGCTTTCCACTGCGACGACGGACGAGTACAAGGGAATTCGCCTTGGCTATGGAGTCGGCTGGGGAGTCTTCGATACGCCCTATGGGCACGCGTTCTTCAAAGAGGGCCGCGATGACGGCACCGTCAACTACGCCCTCTGCGTCCAGCCGCGGAAGGCTTGTATCCTCCTGCTCTCGAACAGCGATCGCGCTGAAGGGATCTACAAGGCGCTTGTCGAAGAGCTGATGGGAAATGTCCGTTTTCCCTGGCGATGGGAAGGTTACATTCCGTACGATCTACCGGCTCCCTCCGCAGCGGGAAAGTGATCACCCGGCTGCGCAAATGTGATCGCTTAGCCTTCGATGTCGACTGGCGATAATATGTTTCCGGCCCTTCCGGGTAGCTGATCGACCCTCGGGACAACCCTTGGCAGCGACGCAATTACAGCATGAAGGACCCGGTCCCGCTCGGCTTGCGGAGGCTATAGTTTCCCGGCACTGTGAAATACGTCCATGAGTGTTCCGGCTTTCCCTTCTGCGTCTCCCAAAGGCATGTTGGACAGGCATATGACGGTCAGGTGTTGATCCGGAAAGCGGCACATGTACGTTGAAGTATCGGTGTCTCCTCCTGAATAGTCGAGCATGGGGCGGCCGTAACGGGTACGCCAGACAAGGCCGAAAGCGTCATTGTCCTTGTCATGTTGAAACTTCTGACGGCGGTTCATGAGATCGGTGAATTCCATTCCCTTCAAAGCACCGCTGTACCAGTTCCAGTCCCATAGCAGAAGGTCATTGAGCGATGTGAAGACACCGCTTCCGCCGAAGTGTGGAGAAACACGGACGAGCCGTACCCACCCGTCGCCCGGTTTGATAAAGATGCCCACCGCAGCGAGTTCTTTCGCGACACGAGGATCTGACCGTGCAGCATAGCCAGTGGCGCGGTGCGGAATAACTTTCGTGCTGTCATCGTTGATCTCTGTGTGGATCATCCCCAGAGGACGGAAAATGCGTTCCTGCATGAAGTCGGCGAACGGCTCGTGGCTCACCACCTCCACGATCTTCGTCAGTAGCATGTAGTTAATGTTGCGATAGGCCCACTGTGTGCCTGGAGCGAACTCCGGCTTGCCGGACTTCAGTACAGTGGCCATGGCCTCGTCGCGGGTGAAGTAATAGAAGGTCATCCACGGAATACCACCTTGGCGCGGGAGATCGGTGTATTCCGGCAATCCGCTCGTCATATACACAAGATGCTCGATTCGCAGGTCGGCCCCGAACTTTGCGGCCTCCGGAATAAACCTGGAAACCGGGTCGCTCAAAGCGATCTTATGGTCAAGGATCAGAAGCGCGATAGCTGCGGCGGTGAACTGCTTGGATACTGATGCGAGATGAAAAGACGTGTCCGGCGTGATGGGAATATTGTCATCCAGATTCGCGAGTCCGAAGCCTCTCTTGTAGACAAAGCGGCGATCCTTGACGACCGCGGCCGCGTAGCCCGGAGATCCCGGCGGCACTGCGAATAAGGCATCGAGAGACGCTGTGATTTCGGGACCAGGCCACATGCCCAGCGCTGATGCCGATGCTGCATCTGACTGTTGCGGCGTGGAGCGCTGGCCGGGCACAATGGCCGGCAGCGCAATAATGGCGGCAAAAACGAATCGACGAAAAGAGCGGCCCATGCTTACAGGGTAGCGGGCGGGACGCTCCCATGCTGGCAGACCGTTTCAACTGCAATTTCATCGCGAAACCAGGACGCTCCAGTATTTTTTTGGTTGAGGGCAACAGGCCGCTTAAGCTGGATCTCACGAAGACCATCGGCGATTTCCCCCGTGGCGCGGGAGGCCCAATCCATTGTTATTGATCGGGCCGAGAAACCTTCGCCGAACCAAGAGATGCTTTCCGTCGTGGATGATTTTGAAGTCTTCGCTCACTAAACCGCCATCTTTATCTCCCTGAGAGACTTTGGCCAAATCGGGTGGGAGTTGAATGACGCCGCAAGGGTCGGCGGGGCAATGAAATTGGCATGGATTCAGCGCGCACAGAGGGTCGGCGGGATAGCGGAACTCGTTGGCCAGGAAGTGGGCTAATTCAACGCCGCTGGGAAGGTAGTCGAGGCGCGCGGGAGAGAAGGCGGCGTCATGCCCTCGGTCGAGACGAGTGGGAGCGTAGACATGTTACGCGGAACACCGGTATCCGGATCGTTAGCCGAAACGAGAAATGACCGAATCGAATCACGATGATCTCGGCTTCGAAATGTCGCCCTTTGAACAGCGTCGGTCGGTTGCGTCGCATGCATCGCAGGGTAACAGACCCGCTCCCACCTGGCTAGCAACACTTCCCCTTCAAGAAGTGGTATCCCGGCTTTCGGCCTGAACCGCAACAGAAAGTGGCGTAGCGCCCGGAATTTATGCTCTCCTTAAATGAACAGTATTGCCGCTAACGCTATCGCCTCAAAAGATCCTGGCGGAGGAGGCACCCACGAAAGCGATGACTGCAAGTGCGATGATGGCGCCATGCGGCAACCGGAGAGCTCCTGGATTCCGCACGTCGATCTCCTGGTGACGGTGATAGGGCGCTCTGAGATGCGCCAACTCCTCCAGGATGTGGCACAGATTGTAGAGAGTCCTTTGACCGGCTCCCTGCGACGTTACCAGGATGAGCGCGCAGACCCCTCCGAGCAATCCGGTCAATACCAGAACACCCAGCCAATTTGCCGGGCCGGCGATGGCTCCGACCGCTACCATGAGCTTGACGTCGCCCGCGCCCATGCCCCGCACCATGTGCAGCGGAAGATATACCAGCAACGCCAGCCCGAGACCCAAGCCCGCCCTCCCCAGTCCGGCCCAGCCATAGAGGACCGTGTTACCGGCCAAACCAAGCAGTAGCCCAGCCAGCACTACCCAGTTCGGAATTCGCCGGGTTCGTATATCGGAGAAACCAGCAATACAAACAACCGCCAAAAGCGGTATCTCTAGCAGCAGCGGAATAGAATGCACGTCTCAGACTCCTTATGGTTACTTTCAATTCTCGTCGCGGTCTACGGTAACGCGAACCGTCCCGGATTCGGCGGCCTTCAACATCTTGTACAGAATCTTGTTGCTCGGCAAGTGGGAATCAACGTAATCCACACCATCGGCGGAGATGATAAAGTCGCTCTCCTGGCCCTGGCGAAGAAACCCCTTCTCTTTGAGATACCAGAGCGTAAAAACCAGATGCTCGCGCGGAAACGACATCATTGTCTCGAACTCCAGCAGAGACAATCCGGGCGCCTCCGGATTCATTCTGCGCCGATTGTACAAAAGGCAGAGAGCTCCCATGCGGCGGTTGCCTTCACCGTCGATGCCCAAGGCGAACTCTTTCAAGTTGAAGACATTCAGCGGCTCCAGGCGCTCCAGTTGATAGGTGACGTCGTAGGCCGCGCGCGTCTCCGGATCGGCGAGGATTTCGTATCCCCGTTTGAGCATCACAAACCGTCCCGTGTCGCCAGTCTCCGGGTTGTCGGGGTGATAGCGGCTCGCTAGCATGCGGTAGACGCGCTGGATGGTTTCCTGCTCAGCCTTGGGGCTGATCTGCATCAGTTCGTAATAATCGATGAAGCTATTTTGTGTCATTGGCGCGTCTCCATTCTGGACAAGGGATCAGGCAACTTCACCGTTTGGTTGGACAAACTTCAGGTACTTTCGCGCGAACATGCTCTATACTGGAGAGCAGTCTCCGCCGAAAGAGTTTCATGGGAACAATTGCGGTGTCAATTGCGAATAAGGATGTCCAGTGGTACTTGAAAGTTTTCATGTATTTCCAGGTCGTGGATCTGCTCACCACTCTGCTCGGGCTCAAGCTGGGCTTGGGTGAATTAAGCCCGTTCATCCGTGTTTTCCTCGGTTTTGGTCCGGTCATCGCGGTGATTGCCTCGAAGGTGGTTGCCCTCCTGCTTTGCGGTTTGTGCCTCTGGTTGAACAAATCTCACCTCATCCGGAAAATCAACTATCTGTACGCTGCCGTGCTGGTCTGGAACCTGGGCTTGTTACTGCTGTTGCGTCCAAGGCTCTGATCTCCGCTAAGCGCCCCCGCGGCGAGTTCGGCGATGCAGAAACCGCCATTGGTCCCACAGCGAGAAAGCTGGATTAGCGGAAGGTCGGTCTCCCGCACGCGGTAGATACCTGACTGCATGGCCCATGAATCCCCGTAATTTTCCGCGACAACGGGATTGCGGCCGCTAACCCGGATCCGGAAATGGTGGGAAGGCGGTTCGTAGTTGGCGTAGCTAAAACACCGGCCGATACATACGCGGTCAACCATGTGCAAATGGGAAGCGACCCGATCATGGCTGGAAACGGGCGCCGCTACCACGCGGTGCCCCGGAGGTAGCATGGAAACAGCCGCCTCCATACTGTCTTCTTCCTGGTTGAGCCCGCGTTCATCAATAAAGAGGAACGCAAAGAACAGCGCACAGACCGTAGTCGTTGCGATTAGATGCCAGCGCTGCGCCTTCACCCTGCCCAGCAATACGCACAGAGACAATGCCACGATGAGCGACCAGCGCTCCGCGATGAATCCCAGTGCCTGCGACTCTCCCGGCAGCACGATACGCTCCGGGATCAGGAAAGCGGCCGCCGCGGCACAGATGGTCAGGTGTAACGGAATCCCAAGCAAGGTTCGGGCACCCTGCGCATCGACTAGCCTTATGAACAGCAGCGTGCCAATAATCAGCGCGCCCGCCGCGACCAGGAAGTACTTCCAACCGAACACCACCAGTTGATCTATGCCGGTAATAGCAAAGTTCTGCGCGGCTGACCACTGAACCTGATAATGCGTGCTCAGATAGAGACAGGCGCCCGCCAGAAAGCTAAGCGCCGTCGCCGTCAAGAGCAACCGGTAGCGCGGACGGAGCCGCTGGGCCGCGGCGAGATAGGCGATGGCGAAAACGGCCCAGGCTACAGGCACCGCGTGCGCCACCCATGCTATTGCCAATAGAGCGGCGGCGCCGATCCACCGAGCTCTGGATGGCTGCCAACAGAGCCCGATTGCACCCAGAGAGAGCCCGACAGACAGGTAGTAGTTGAAAAAACCCATATGGAAGACCCAGCCGTACGCCAACATGGCGATGACCGGCATGAGAAACCAGGGCTGCCTGTGCGCGGCGGCGCACACAAGAGAAAAGGCGCCCCATGCCAGTACCAATACCGCAACCGAGACTGCGATGGACTGGGCAGCCTCAAGCCCCAGACGGGGCAAGAGAAACGCCAGGAACAGATCGAACAGGGTATTGGTCCACTGGTGGGCAATATACAGACCCGGGACTTGACCTCGCTCGATCAGATTCGCCAGCCACGCGTTATACGCATGGCTGCCCAGATCGCCGGCTTGAATCCTGGACTGCCAAAAACAAGGCAGTACCAGGACAGCGGAAACCACCGCTCCGGTCAACAGGCCGGACATGAGGCGATGGGCCGCGAACGGCGTTCGCCCGTTCAGAAGTCCCTCATCTTGCGGCGCCGGCGTCTGGTGATCAGACCGATCAGCATCAGCGCCGCGAAAATCCACATAATCATCGAAATCGTCGTTGAACTCATTTTGTTTTCTCCTATTTGAATTGAAATTCACGTAACAAGGGCAATAAGTGTTTGTGCAACTGCAGCAGCGCGGGGCCGACCGCCACCAACATGATCGAGGGTAATATCAGGAAGAAGATCGGAAAGATCATCTTCACTCCGATCTTGTTGGCGCGCTCTTCGGCCTGCTGGCGGCGGCGCGTACGCATGAACTGCGAATGGGTACGCAACGCGTCAGCCATACTGGTTCCGAAACGGTCGCTCTGAATGAGCACGGCTACCAGCTTCTTGATTTCCTGTTCACCGGTGCGTCTGCCCAGATTGCTGAGCGCCTCGGTGCGCCGGCTTCCGGCGCGCATCTCGAGCGAGACCAAAGTCAGCTCCTCGCTGATCTCCCGGTGGGCTGTTCTGAGTTCCTGGCTCACCACGCGAATGGCCTGATCGAGCGCGAGACCAGCTTCGACACACACCACCATCAGGTCCAGAGCGTCGGGAAGAGAAAGGCGCAGAATGCCGCGCCGCCGTTCGACGAGCATGTCGAGGACCAGGCCGGGCAAGGTGAAGCCGACGGCCGCGGCAATCGCAGGAATGATAATGCCGAGCAAAGGATAGCCGAAGGAAACGTGTGAGATCAGGGCCCCGACCAGAAACGCCGCAGCCAAGGCTACCTTGATCCCATAGTAAATAGTGAGAGCGTGGTCCTTACGATATCCAGCCCCTGCCAGAAACCGCCGGGTAAGGGAAGACTCCTGAGGCGATATCGGAACCTTCTCGCCCAACCATTGCAGGCTCACGGTTACCGTGTGGAAAGAATTGGCCAGTCCGGGAGAGAGGCTTGCCAATGGTGTCGCCGCGCCGGCGATCGCTCCGTAAGCGCTCGCTTGCCGTACGAAGCGGTAGTAGCCGTAGAACGCAATCATGCCGGCTACGAAGAGAAATAGAAGTGAGGCAATTAGAAACGCCATATGATCACACCTTGATGTTGATAATCTTCCGCAGACAGTAGTAGCCCAGGCACTGGCAGACGATGGCCGCGACAATGAGCCGCTTTCCGAAAGGGTCGCTTACCATACTGGACAGGTAGTCGGGAGTAACCACAGACAGTCCAAAGGCCAGCACCAGCGGCATAAGGCCAAGCACGACGGCGGTGATGCGGCCATGAGCCGACGCCCCACGCACATGCCCCTTGATCTGAAACCGCTCGCGGATGACGAAAGCGAGTTTGATGAGCATCTCCGCGAGGTTGCCTCCGGTCTCCTTCTGCAGCAGGACCGTCGAGACGAAGAATTGAACATCCACCAGCGGTAGGCGGCTGGCCAGGTTCGTCATCGCGGTTTCGAAGTCAGCGCCCAGGCTTAATTCGTGAAACACCCGGCTGAATTCGGCGCGCAACGGCTCGTTCGACTCGTTCGCCAGGAGTTCGAGGCCAACCGAGAAAGCGTGCCCGGACTGGACCGACCGGGCGAGGAAATCAAGAGCTTCCGGGAATTCTTGTTCGAACCGGTTGAGCCGGGCCCGCCGCTTATACCCGACCACCAGAAAGGGCACCATGCCGAACACGATGGCTAACGCCAAACTGCTAATGTCCTGGAAGATGAGAACGTGGAGACGTTGTCCGAGCAAAGTGCCGGTACCGGCCAGTAACAAAGAGGCGGCCAGGACGCTCTCCGCCCGCCACTGAACACCAGCGGTGTAGATGTGCTTCTGTAAGCGCTGGAAGACGCGGTAGCGGAGGAGTCCATTCTGCATGGGCACCTGGCGCGGATCGGGGTTGATCAGTATCCTGACTTCCGGGACAGCCCCACCGGTAGCCGCCGTGCGGACGCGGCGGATCTGGTTCTCGCGGCGAGCCTCCAGTACCCTAAAGCCGACGCCCCCGGCTAACAGGGTGAAACCCAGGAATACGAAGAAAAGGATAATCCACAGGGATGGCATCGAATCTCCTAGGAAATCTCAACTACGGTCTGGAATAACGTGGGGGATAACTTACAACCGGCCGCCCTCAGACGCTCATAGAATCGTGGCCGGATGCCGGTGGCCCGGAAGCGTCCGGTGACGCGTCCGTCCGGCGCCATGCCGGTTTTGTCGAACAGAAACAGATCCTGAGTGGTGACCATGTCGCCTTCCATGCCGACACATTCGGTGACATGCGTCACCCGTCGCGAGCCATCGCTAAAGCGAGCCACCTGCACGAACAGCGCGATGGCCGAGCTGATCTGTTGGCGAATCGACTGGACCCCCATGCTCGCGTTGGCCATCCCCATCATGACCTCCAGGCGGGAGATTGCATCGCGTGGGCTGTTGGAGTGCACAGTGGTCAGCGAGCCGTCGTGGCCCGTGTTCATGGCCTGCATCATGTCCAGCGCTTCTTCTCCGCGGACCTCACCGACGATGATCCGGTCGGGCCTCATACGCAGCGCGTTGATCACGAGCTGGCGGATGCGGATGGCGCCGACGCCCTCGATGTTGGGTGGCCGGGCTTCCATGCGGGCGATATGAGTCTGGCGCAGTTGCAGCTCGGCGGCGTCTTCGATGGTCACGATGCGTTCATATTCCGGGATGTAAGCAGAAAGCACGTTGAGCAGCGTGGTCTTCCCGGCGCCCGTCCCGCCCGAGATGACGACGTTGAGCCGTGCCGTGACACAGGCTTGCAATAACTCCTGCATGCCCTCAGTCAGGGTGTAATTGGAGACCATATCCCGATCGGTCAGCGGATCGCGTCCAAAGCGGCGAATGGAGAGTATGGGACCGTCCACGGCCACCGGTGGGATGACGGCGTTGACGCGCGAACCGTCCGGCAGCCGGGCGTCCACCATAGGGGACGACTCGTCCACCCGGCGCCCCACGCGCGAAACGATCTTTTCAATGATACGCATGAGGTGCGCGTCATCCTTGAATTCGACCGGTGTTGGGTATAGCCGGCCGCCGCGCTCGATATACACGTGGCGGGGCGTGGTGACCAGGATGTCGGAGATGGTGGGGTCCTGCAGCAGCGGCTCCAGAGGACCGAGTCCGAAGACCTCATCGAGGACCTCATTGACGATGCGTTCCTTCTCGGAAGTGTTCAGCGGAGCATCCTGCTCGGCGACCAGCTTCGCCACGGCGCCGCGAATCTCATTTCTCATCTGCTCCTCTGGGAGCGCGGCCAGAGCCTCGAGATTGATTCGCGTGAGCAGCTTTTTGTGGAGCAGGAATTTGAGATTCAGGTACTCCGGCGGGTAAGTCTCCCGGTTGAACAGACGGGTCACCCATGCATCTTTTTTCAAAAGCGCCGTGGAAGTACGGGTTGCGGTGGCTGCCATAAGATTTTCCTCTTCTGCTATCCGAAAATTGAAA
>Ga0302324_100022480_pt1 | contig 12247 bp, 9 predicted proteins | sample Palsa_T0_1_FD_201949 | JGI IMG/M metagenome (GOLD analysis project Ga0302324, IMG submission 201949) | Peat permafrost microbial communities from Stordalen Mire near Abisko, Sweden - Palsa_T0_1 | ecosystem: Environmental > Terrestrial > Soil > Palsa > Peat permafrost | place: Sweden: Abisko...
GAGCGCAGGCGCGACTTCGTCGGGAAATATGTCGCCATCGACCACAGGCCAGAATGGAGCGAGCGCGTTGGCGAATCTCTTTTCCAGCCGGGCGAGTTCTCCCTGAGCTGCGATCAGATCGGGAACGGGTACGGATTTCAGCCGCGGCGCCTCTTCGGGTTTGAGGCCCAGCACTTCGACGTATCGCCGGCCGATTCGATGGGCGTCGTCGAGGTTTCGCGAAATGCGTCCGAAAGGGGCGCTTTGCAGGATGGCGCGCCGGAACAGGCCGTCTGCCGGCCGCATGGTCATCAGGATAGCAATCGACGCAGCCCCTGCCGATTGCCCAACCACTGTCACATTGTCTGGATCGCCGCCGAAGGCGGCAATGTTGTCACGCACAAAACGCAACGCGGCGATCTGATCGAGCAGCCCGAGATTTCCTGGGCTTACACCCGGCAGGCACAAAAAGCCCAAGGCGCCGAGCCGATAATTGATCGATACCGCAACCACGTCGCCGTTAGCGGCAAACTGGTCGCCTGCATACCAGGCCAGCGATCCCGCGCCACTCGAATAGGCGCCGCCGTGAATCCAGATTAGGACTGGACGCTTCGCTGAATCCGCACCCGGCGTCCAGATATTAAGCGTGAGGCAGTCTTCCGATTGCGGACTTTGAAAGTCCCCCATGATTTGGGCGAGCCGCGAGCGGCCTTGCGGTGCGATCGGACCTTCACGGGTCGCATCGCGAACACCTCGCCATGCAGGAACAGGTTGCGGCGACGCGAACCGCAATTCGCCGACCGGCGGGGCCGCGTAAGGAACAGCGCGGAATACTGTGACGCCGTTCTCGACGACGCCGCGTAATTCGCCGACTTTGGTCCGAACCACCGGATTACTCATTGTCACGTCCCCATACTTTCATCGTCGCGCAAAGCGGCGTTCCAGCGGCACGATCACGAGCCGTTCGCCGGCTACGAAGATCAGCACGATGGCAAAGCACGTGGCAAGAAAGGTCGTGCTGTCCGCTGCCGTTTGGGCCCTAAGCATGAGATAGCCCAGTCCGTCCGTCGCGCCGAGAAGCTCCGCGACCAGGGCGATTTTCCAGGCGACTCCATAGGCGATGCGCACCGCCGAAAGGCCGTACGGCACGAGCAGGGGAAATGTCAGCCGCCAAAGAATACGCAGGCGCCGGCGCGTGAAGCTTTGGCCCATCTCCATGAGTTCGCGATCGATATTGCGTAGGCCCTCGGCGATGTTGATCAGGCAGAACGGGATCAGGATCGCGGTCTCGACAAAAATGACGCCGAAGCTGCCTGGATTAAACCAGATCGCCGCCAGGATCGCCCAGCCGATCGAGGGAAACGAGTTGAGCACCGGTTTGATCCGCCGGTCGACGATGCCCTCAAGCGAAGGTGCGCCATGAGCGAGGAAAGCGAGGCCGCCGCCAATAACGAGCGCCAGCACAATCGAAACCAGAACGCGCCATGTCGAGGTCCACGCATCCTGAAGAAACGCCGGAGTGATAAATAATTCGAGCAACCGACGGGCGACGGGAAGCGGGCCCGGCAGAATGAATTCGGGCAAACGGTGCGCGGCGGCCCACCAGCCGAACACTGCAAGCGCGACGGCTCCTTCGCCAAAAAAGCGCTCGGCGAACGCGAAGGGAACTATGGCGCGTTCAGCTGGCATAGTGGCGCGACACGCCCGCTTGCAAAGGCGCCAGCACGTACCGATCCATACAATGTACGAAGGCGATGATGAGGATGATGGCGGCGAAGATTGTCGTTGTGTCGAATTCCTGACGCGACAGGTTGATCATGTAGCCGAGCCCGGAATTGCCGCCGAATAATTCGGCGGTCAACGTTACTTTCCAGGCGACGCCGAACATGATGCGAAGTGTCGCGAAAATGAACGGATAAAGCGACGGCACGATCACCAGCGCGAACATCCGTCCACGCCGGCGGGTGAAGCTTCCGGCCATTTCGATGAATTCGGAGTCGACGTTGGCGAGGCCAGCCGACATATTCACGAGCGCAAACGGCACCAGGACGGCGCTGATCGCAAAAATGACGGTCAGCGGCGTGACGCCGAACCACATGATCGATAGCAGCGTCCAGCCGATCGCCGAGAACGCGTTGAGAAACGGGCCGATGCGGCGCTCGATCGCAAAGCGCGACACGGGGACATAATAAGGGATCAGCGCAAGCAGCGAGCCGATGACGAATGAAACGGCAATTGCTGCGGCCACATGAAACAGCGAGGCGCCGAGATGGCCGAGATCATGTCTGCTGGTAACAAACGCAGCGAGCCGCTGGGCGACCGGGACCGGGCCGGGAATCAAATAGTCGGGCGCGACATACGATGCCGCTTCCCAAGCCACGAGGAAGAGCAGGGCGAACAGATTCGCAGCGAGCTTGTTGGCGGCTAGCCCGCTTGGGCGCGACGGTTGGGCAGCCGCAATGTCGATCTCGGCCATTAGCCGCGCAACGCGTGCTCCCAAACCTGGGAGCGGATATCGGAATAGTTCTGGATCATCCCGATTTCCTTTGAAAGCTCGAAAAACTTCATGATGATCTTGGCATGCTCCTCGGTGAAAGTGCCGGGCACATCGGAGCTCTTTTCGAACCACCAGTCGAAGAATTCCGGCGGCAGGTTATTCTGCTTGCCGACCGCCCCGAAAACTTCGCTGCGGTTCGCGAGCGCGTAGCGGACAGAGTCGCGGAACATCCGGTCGAACTCCTGAAACGCTTCAGCGCGTTGCGTCAGGCGCTCGGGATACGACACATTGAGTGCACTAATGAAGCGCATGCCAAAGGCTTCGATATTGTCGCGTCCGGTTTCGGCGATGGAGCGAAACTCGCCGGATTTCTGGGCGCGGAAGGCCTGGCTGTGGATCAGCGTCGCCGCGTCGATCTGGCCCGCTGCGAGAGCGCCGGGCAGGTTCGGTGCCTGGATCTCGACCTGATTGATGTCGCCGCCCTCAAGCGCCGCGTTGAGTCCATATTTATGAATGAGGGCGAGACGGACCTGGGTGTAGCCGGTCGAGCGCAAGGCATAGGAGCCAAGCGATTTGCCCTTGAGCTCTTTCGGGTCCTTGATAGGCGAATCGCTCTTGACCCAGATGCCTGCACCTTCGCCGGCGGCCGATTGCTGCAAAGCAGTCGACAGCACTTTGAGTTCGAGGCCGTGTGCCGCTGCCGGGGGTAGGGCGATCACCGCGGTCATGACCACATCGTACTGCTTGGCGGAAGTGGCCTGGATCAGTTGTGGAATGGCTAGTCCGCGCGCTTCAACGTCGATCAGGTCGGAGGTGACCTTGCCGTTGGACATCGCCCAGGTCACGGCGTCGTAAGCCGGGTCGAGCAGGTAGGCGTAAGTGACCTTTTCTTTAGCAAAACCACGCCGCGCAACAGTCATTAGCGCGGGGGCGGCCATAAGCTTGAGAACGGTGCGGCGTTTGATCATGCAACGATGTCCTTTGGCGGAGCCGGCTGCTCGAGCGATTGGAACAGTCTAACTAGTTTCTGGCGGTACGTATCAAGATCACGGCCGGCGGCGGCCCGCGGCCGCGGCGTTTTCAGCTCGACGACCTCAAGCACCCGGGTCGGTTTGTTCGACAACACGACCGTGCAGTCGGACAATTGCAACGCTTCCTCGATATCATGGGTGACAAAAACCACGGTCTTGCCGGTTTCGGACCAGATCCGCTCCATCTCTACCCGCATTCGTGCACGCATATTGGGATCGAGCGCCGAAAACGGCTCGTCCATGAGCACTATCTTGGGATCAACCGCGAGTGCCCGCGCAATGGCGACGCGCTGGCGCTCTCCACCGGACAGCATGGAGGGATATTTGCCGGCATCGCCACTGAGGCCCACGAGCTCCAACAGCTCCAGCGCGCGCGTCTTGCGGCGCTTTGCTTCACTGGCGCCAAACCGGAGCTCTGAGCCGAGCATCACGTTATCGAGTGCTGTGCGCCACGGCACCAGCCGCGGTGACTGAAACACGAAAGCAATTTCCGGCCACGCGTCACGCGGGGCTCTGCCGTCGACGGTGATGCGGCCGGCGCTGATATCGAGCAATCCGCCGATCATGCGTAACGATGTCGACTTTCCGCAACCCGACGGCCCTAGGATGCAGACAAACTCGCCGCGCCGGACTTCGAAGCTTAGCCGATCGTAGATTTTTTCGTGTCCGAATGAGACGCCGACATTCTCAAAGACGATGATCGGCGTGGTTTCCATTGTCTAGGGCAACCTGCTCTCAGGTCTTCGGCGTGGAGGCGAGTGCTCTACGCCGCGCTGAGACTTGATGAAGACCGAGGCCCACAACGAGGCCAACCGCTGCGACGATCAGTGAGACCAGCGGACGGTACCACAGCCACGCTATAGCAATGACTGCCGCCGTTTCAACGATTGCCAAGGCCAGAGCGATAAGCCCGGCACCGGCGGCAAGCGCACTGCCGAGCAGCGGCACGACGTCGGCGACAATCACCAGCGGTCGCAAGATGAAATAGGTGCCGAGCCAGATTAACAAAAACCCGCCGATTCGTATCGCGAAGGTGAGATAGAGATTCCACTCTGCGGCTTCCTTGAACATCTGGGCCGCGGTTTCATCTCCCGATGCGGCCATCAGCAGACGGTCGCCGGCCTTGGTCTGGTACTGGACGATATCGGATCCAGCCTGCCGGCCGACGAAGCTTACCTCGCCGAGCGGAGCCGTCAGATAGGAAATACGATAATCGCCGATCTGCGGATTGTCCGGGTCTGTGCCAATGAAGAATTTGCCGTCGACGACCTGGATATTTGCAATGCGCGTTTTGAGCTTGTCGGCTGCCGTACCGTCGATTTGCAGAGGGCGGCTGAGGGGCAAAAGATCGAGCGCTCGTGCACTGGGATGAAAATCGCCCAGCTTCGCGTCGGCCGCGGTCGCGTCAAAGCTGCCGTATTTCTTTGACGGGTTGGAGTGACCGCCGGACTGGCGAAAGTTTTGCGAGGTGATGGCCTGGTCCGACCAGACCTTGGTGTAGGTATAGGTGGTGGTGGTTTCCTCTGAGCCGCCAAGGGACTTATGTGTCTCCTCGTGCTTTTCCTCTTTCCATTGGTACATTTCCGCAACACGATCGAGGTGAAGCGCGACAATCGAAACTCCGAACTCTTGATCAACGAGCGGCGCAGTCGCGACCGCGTTGCCGCTGACATGGATCAGCTTGCCGTCGTTGGCGCGATCAATAGGGTTCGGGTCGACGTCAATCACGACCTTGCCGCCTTCGGCAAGCGATCGTGCAGTCTGGACCGCGCGGCCTTCGTTCCAGAACAACACGCCAATCGAAATCAAGATGAAGACAATGCCAACGATCACCCCGGCAAGCGACCCAGCCAGCCGCGATAGCCACGACTGGGATGTTGTTTCGACATATTGATCGGTCACGGTTGCCCCCTCGGTGACGATTGCGTTCTAAGCGCCCTTGCTGCGCGCTTCGTGGATCGCGCGCCACAACACTTCCGGCGTCGCCGGCATTTCGACGTGTTTGATACCAAGCACCGAAAGTGCGTCGACCAGAGCGTTGGCGACCGCCGGCATGGCGCCGACGCAACCGGCTTCGCCGGCGCCCTTGACGCCGAGCAGGTTGGTCTTGGTCGGCACCGGATTGCTCTCGACATGGAAGCCCGTCATGTCGCCCGCGCGTGGCATGGCGTAGTCCATAAACGAGCCGGTAAGGATCTGGCCTTCCGTGTCGAACTTGATGTCTTCCATCAGAATCTGGCCGATGCCCATGGCGATGCCACCGTCAACCTGCCCGTGCAGTAGCAGAGGGTTGAGCACGGTGCCGACGTCGTCAACCACATTGTAATTGAGGATTTCGACCGTGCCGGTTTCCTCGTCGATCTCAAGCTCGCAGACGTGGCAGCCATTGGGATAGCTGGCAGCCTTTCCGGTATAGATCGCTTTCTCGATTAATCCCGGCTCCATGCCGGCCGGCAGGTTCTTGGGATCGAGTGAAGCCTTGGCGATTTCCTTGATCGTCAAAGTCTGGTTGGACTTCTGCGTCGAGAATAGGCCTTCGTTGAACTTGATGTCGGCCAGGTCGACCTTGAGCATATGGGCAGCGATGGCGTTGCCCTTGGCTTCGACCTTGTCGGCGGCAAGCGTAAAAGCCGAGCTGGAAAAGGCCGCTGAACGCGAGCCGCCGGTACCTTCGGCAAAAAACACCTGATCGGTGTCACCCTGGACGTAAGTGACTTCCTTCGGATCGAGGCCAAGGCGATCGCACACCACTTGCTTGAATGTGGTTTCGTGGCCCTGGCCCTGATTGATACTGCCGGAGAGGATGGTGACCGAACCGGTACGGTCGAACCTGATCTCGGCGCCTTCGAGTCCGGGTGCCGCCGAACGCTCGATCGTGTTGGAGAAGCCAAGCCCGCGCAGCTTGCCGTTCTTTTTCGACTGCGCCCGCCGTGATTCGAAGCCGCCCTTGTCGGCAGCATCGAGCGCCATATCCATATTCTTTTCGAACTCGCCGCAATCGTAGGTGAAGGTCACGCTGGTCTTGTACGGCATGGCGCTGGTCGGAATGGTGTTGCGCCGTCGCAGTTCTGCTGGGTCCATGCCGATCTGGTCTGCCGCGAGATCAACCATGCGCTCGATGATGTAGGCCGCTTCCGGCCGGCCGTTGCCGCGATAGGGACGGACCGGCTGTGTATGCGTATAGACGGCATCAACGTCGACGTAAGATGCAGGCGTGCGATAGACGCCGGCGAGCGAGCCGAGGTTTCCGGTAAAGGCCGGCATGCCAACCTGAAGATAGGCGCCGATCGCGGCGATGATCCTGGCGCGGAAGCCGAGAAAGTTGCCGTCCTTGTCGAGCGCGAGTTCGGCGTCGGTGACGTTGTCGCGCGCCTGCGCATCGCACAGGAATGATTCCGAACGGGTTGCGACCCATTTAACCGGTCGGCCGATCAGTTTCGCCGCGAGCAGCACTAGGGCGCACTCATTATAAACGGCGGACTTCATGCCGAAGCTGCCGCCGATGTCGCCGCAGACCACGCGAATTTTGTTGTCGGGAACCTTCAGAACGTATTGTGACAGCTCGGTCTGAAACACATTCGTTCGCTGCAGCGTAGTGTAGATGGTGTAGCGCTGCTCAGTCGGTTCATAGAGGCCGATGCAGCCGCGCGGCTCCATGGTAGCGGCGGTCACGCGGTTGATAACGAAGTGATGTTTGACGACGTGCACCGCCTTGGCGAAAGCGGCGTCGGTCGCTTCCTTATTGCCTTCAATCTGAATGAAGCCGACGTTGTTCGGGCAATCGTCCCAGACCAGCGGTACGTCCGGCTTCATGGCATCGCCGGTTGAGACGGTCGCCGGCAATGGCTCGTAATCGATTTCGATCAATTCCGAAGCGTCGAGTGCCTGGAAATAAGTTTCGGCGACGACGAACGCGACATAGTCGCCGATCATGCGCACGCGGTCTTCGACCAGCGCCGGATAACGCGGCTTGTAGCCGGGCGTATCGCCGCGGCGTTTCAAGCCCCCCGGCACCGGGAGATCGCCGAAGCCGGCCGCCTTGTAATCGGCACCCGTGATAACGGCGAGCACGCCCGGTGCGGCTTTCGCTTGCGTGGTATCGATCTTGCGGATCCGGGCATGGGCGTGCGGCGAGCGCAGCACATAGCCGAAGGCCGTTCCCGGAAAAACCATGTCCCCGACGTAACGGCCGCCCCCTTGGATGAGTCTCACGTCCTCGAAGCGGGGGACCGGCTGGCCGACGGCGAATTCACCCATAGTGTCCTCGCATTGCAGGCGCGGCGCGGGTCCATCGATCCGAGCCGCAAAAGCTTCCATTATCTCAAAAACATGCCCGGCGGACGGCCGGGCATGAAAACAGCCGGTTTTAACCCGGCAGCCAACACCCTTCAATCGGGCCCGATTCAGCGCTACGATAGAGCCATGCCGGAAACCTTCGAGGCCGTGCTGCAATCCCGCGTCGACGAAATGGTCGATGCCTGCACCCGTTGCGGCAAGTGCGTGGAAGTCTGTCCGGTCACCGGCGCCGCCGGCCTCGAAGCCGAAGCGCGCGACAATCCGGTCGGCGTTATCACCGGCATTCTCGATATTCTGCGCCACGGCGAAGGCAATGAAGCCGCGCGCAACTGGGCGAGCGGCTGCGTGTTCAGCGGTGAATGTATCAAGGCGTGCGACTACGGCGTCAACCCGCGCTTTCTCGTTTACATGGCGAAGGTTGAAATGTCGCGCACCGAAAACGACGCGGCGACGCAGCGCCGCAACGGCGTTATGGGCTTCCGTAACGTGGCGCAGGAAGTCAGTCACATCTCGAAGCTGCAGCTAGATGACGCGTTGCTCGAACGTCTCGGCCAGGGCGGCAAGCGCTCGGCTGCCGGGGAGCTACCAGACTTCGTGTTCTACACCGGCTGCAACGTGCTCAAGACACCGCACATTGCGCTATTGGCGCTCGACATCATGGACGCGCTCGGCGCGACCTACGAGGTCATGGGCGGACCAACCCATTGCTGTGGTGTCGTACAAATGCGCACCGGCGATGTCGCGACGTCCGGTCGGTTCGGCGAGAACACTATCGACAAGCTTGCGCAAAGCAAGAGCAAGCAGGTGGTGTCCTGGTGTCCGTCGTGCCAGGTGCAATTCTCCGACACGACGCTGCCGACGCTGGAAAAAATACGCGGCGCGAAGCCTTTTGAGATGACGCCGTTCACGATGTATTTGCGCAAGCATCTCGACCGGCTGCGGCCGATGTTGCGCGAGCCCCTGCCGATGCGGATCGCGCTGCACCGCCATCCGGGCATCCACGGCGTCGTCGAGGCTGCGGAAGATATATTGAACGCCGTGCCGGGCATCGAAATCGTCGATCTGCAACAACCCGCCGTCGGTCTGCAAAGCAACAATCTAAAGGCGCTGCCGGCTTACCGCCGTGAACTGGATTTAGCGGAATTGAAGGCCGCCGAAGCCGCCGGTGTCGATGCGCTGGTTGCCGTTTATCATTCCGATCATCGCGCTCTGTGCGCGCACGAACGCGACTGGCCGTTTCAGATCCTGAATTTGTACGAGATCGTCGGCGCCAGCATGGGCGTGCATCGTGACGATGATTATAAGCGGCTCAAGATCATGCAGGACGCCGATGCGATCCTGGCCGATTGCAAGGACCTCGTGGAAAAGCACAATCTTGATCCGGCGGCGACCAAGCTCGCGATCAAGGCCATGCTGGCCGAGCAGCCGGCGCCGCTGCGCGGCGCGTAGTTAAGCATCTAGGAATGCTTAGCCGTAGAAATTTCCTCCGTCTTGCTGCGGGCGCGGCAGCCCTTCCTGTTTTACCGCGGCTTGCACGCGCGGACACCTATCCGAACCGCCCGGTGCGTCTTCTGGTCGGCTTTCCGCCAGGCGGTGTCACCGACATTGTCGCCCGACTGATTGCTCCCGTGCTGTCGGAGCGTTTTGGCCAGCAATTCGTCGTCGAGAACAAGCCAGGCGCCAGCAGCAACATCGCACTCGATGAGACAGTACGGGCCACGCCCGACGGTTACACGCTGTTTCTGGTGTCAGCAGCTAATTCATTCAACGCGACGCTCTACGATAACCTGCATTTCGACCTGCTGCGCGATGTGACGCCGATCGCGAGCATTGGCCGCGATGCCTTCATCATGGTGGTCAATCCGTCATTTCCGGCACAGACCGGCGCGGAGTTTGTCGCTTTCGCCAAGGCCAACCCCGGCAAGGTCAATATGGCGACGTCGGGAAAGGGCAGCACGTCGGACCTCTACGGCGAGTTGTTCAAGTCGCTCGCCGGCGTCGACATGGTAGCGGTGCACTATCGCGGCGTCGGTCAGGCGCTGCCCGATTTGCTGAGCGGCCGCGTTGACGTGATGTTCTTTCCGCTGGTCGGCGTACTCGCCACGATCAAGGCGGGCAAACTGCGGGCGCTTGGCGTCACCACACCGACCCGGCGTAGCGTGGTGCCGGACGTGCCGCCGATCGGTGACTTCGTCAAAGGTTATGAGGACATCGACTGGACCGGCATCGGCACGGCTGCAAATACGCCGCCCGAGGTGATCGCCACCCTAAACAAGGCAGTGAATGCCGTGCTTGCCGATCCGGTGTTTGTCGGCAAGCTCGCCGATCTTGGGGTCGATCCGTTTCCGAGCACGCCGCCGGATTTCGGTAAGTTCATTGCCGATTACACCGCGCAGTGGGGGAAAATAATCCGCGCGGCCGGCCTCAAGGCCGAATAGACCGCCGATCTCTCAACGCAACGTCACCACGCCGGTCCAGAACTGTTGTCCTTTGGCGGTGTCGATGTCGTACTGGCGTGCGAGGTCGAGCTTGCCGTCATTGCCGATCAGGAACACTGAAATCCTCGCCGGCACGGTTTTGATCTCGACGCCGTCGCGAACCGGAACGGATTTGATACTGGCTGCGATCAGAAGCTTTCCCGCCGGATCGATCCCGAATGTGCGCAGTTCATACGCGCGTCCATCGGCATTCTGAATCAAGGTCGGCTCGCCAGTCGCCTGATCGATCGCATAGACCGCGATATTATTCTCGCCGTTGATGACGACCGTCTTGCCGTCTTCCGTCGTCAGATCCGAAGCGCGATTGGTCTGATAAACGAACTTGCCGTTTGGATGGACATGGATGGCGCCGGCAGCTTGCCGCACCGGCGGTTTCGGATTGGCAAGACTGTTCTTGACGAACATCGGATCGCGCGCGAGCCCTGCAGCATCGTTGCGCTCGTAGACGTAGATCTGGTTCTGCCGTTCGATCGATAAAAACACCCAGGGTTTGGTCAGATGAAAGTCGAGATGGCGCGGCCCGAAGCCGAGGCCGGTGCCGGGTGCAATCGAGGCGAGATTGGACAAAGCGCCGTTGCCGAAAGAGAAAGTTTTGATCGCGCCGGGGTCTTCCGGTTTGTCCGGTCTGGCATCGTTGCCCCGCGTCACCAGCAGTACGGTCTTGTTCGACGGTGCCGCCAGGATTTGGTGCGCATAGATGCCAGTATCGAGCTTTGCGTCCTGTTTTACTTCGGCCCCAATCGTGCCGTCTGCGTTAATCCGATGCACAGTGACGTTGCTCGGATTGTTGTAGGTGGTGAGCAGGAACTCGCCGCCATGATCGACGCTGGCGTGGATCGGGCGTGACGGTAGCGCAGTCGGCTCGCCGTGGATCTTCAGCGCGCCAGTTGCCCGCTCGACTGACAGGGCGTTGGCAAAGTGTTTGTCCCCGACAAGGCCCGGCCCGCCGTTGCTCGACACCACATAGAGATGCCGGCGCGAGGGGTGAGGCCATGCATATTGGATATTCGCCGGCAACAGCACGGTGCCTCGTTTCGTTAAAGCCGCTCCTTCGACATCAATGTCGTAGAGCGTCAGTTCGGGTCCGGTGCTGGCGTAATGGACGGTCTTGGCCATGATTTGCTCGTTTCTTGCGGCGATCAGCCGGCAAGCTTGATAGCCTGCAGGTGCTCCTCAAGAACGGCCGGCATTTGGTCCGGCGGAATGCGGCCGAAGCCGCAATAACCTGCCACGCCGAAGTCCGGCAGGTATTTGCGCGCCAGCGCGATGCGCTCTTTAAAGCCGTCCATGTGATGGACCACGCCGAGATAAACGCGCGCGCCACGGGGCTTCAGGTTTTTTAGTGGCGCGAAGAAAGCATCACCGACCCCGTCGAGCACTGGAATGTGGATCCAGTCGACGCGGCGGCCGGATGCTTCGATCGCCGCGTTGGCAAGTTCGACAGTCGCGGAAAGATCGGGCGGCGCAAAGCGCGGCCAACCGCCGAGCGTACCAAAACAGAGATGGTAGCCGAGCAGGGCTTTCTCCGGGACTAGTGGTGAAAGACGGCGGAATTGTTCGACGTTGCGCTCGATTGCGCCTTCTTTTGGTAGGCCTGGCACAGCGCCATAAACGTCCTGCACCTCGGTTGAGCAATCCCACTGAATCGCGAGATCCTCATTTGGAATTTTTTGCGCGATCATGCCGATCTCGGCGGCGAGAGCGTCGGTGTAGCCCGGCCTGATCTTGGCGATGTCCGCTGGGTTCGGGAAAATCCGAGGCGGCAGTGCACTAATCACCGACGGCAGTGATACCTGAAAGCGCAGGGACTTGGCTAGCATACCCTTCTCGCGCAGCGTCTTGAAGACGAAATACGAGTTGACCGCATCGCGCGTATAGCCGAGCCGCCAGCCGGGATCACCGAAGTTTACGCTCTCGACGCCATCTTTGACCTTGAACAGCCAGGA
>Ga0302324_100022481_pt1 | contig 12247 bp, 11 predicted proteins | sample Palsa_T0_1_FD_201949 | JGI IMG/M metagenome (GOLD analysis project Ga0302324, IMG submission 201949) | Peat permafrost microbial communities from Stordalen Mire near Abisko, Sweden - Palsa_T0_1 | ecosystem: Environmental > Terrestrial > Soil > Palsa > Peat permafrost | place: Sweden: Abisko...
CGAGCCTCAACGCCGCGCGCATCACGCCTGCATGGCCACGCAGGTAGGCGCCGAGCGCGACATTGTCGAGCACCGACATGGTGGGCAGCAGGCGCACGTGCTGGAAGGTGCGCGCGATACCCAGGCGCGCGATGGCCTGCGCATTGCGACCGGCGATGGCTTCACCGCAGAAGGCGATCGTGCCACGGGTCAACGGCAGCGCGCCGCTGATCAGGTTGAACATCGTGCTCTTGCCCGCCCCGTTGGGACCGATGAGCCCGAGGATCTCGCCACTGCGGATGTCGAAGGACAAGTCGTTGATCGCGACCAGGCCGCCGAATGCCTTGCGCGCATCGGCGACGACGAGGAGCAAGGCATGCGGTGCCCGTTCCGGCACGTGCAGCTTGCCCGCGGCAGGAATGCGTCGCGGCGGCCGTGGAGGCAGCAGGCTCTCGAGCCAGGGCCACACCCCGTCGCGACTCTTTTGCAGCAGCACCACCATGAGGATGCCGAAGACGACGATTTCGAAATTGCCGCTGCGGCCGAGCAGCCGCGGCAGCCAGTCCTGCAGCTGCGTCTTGAGCAGCGTCACCAGTGTCGCGCCGAGCACGGCGCCCCAGACGCTGCCCGCGCCGCCAACGACGGCCATGAACAGGTACTCGATGCCCTGGTTCAGCCCGAACGGAGTGGGGTTCACGAAGCGCTGCAGATGGGCGTAGAGCCAGCCGGAGACGCAGGCCAGGAGCGCCGCATAGACGAACACCACGATCTTGAGGCGGCCGGCATTGACGCCAAACGCCTCCGCCAAGTCGATGCCGCCCTTGAGCGCGCGCACCGCGCGTCCCTGACGCGAGTCGAGCAGGTTGTGGGTCATCCACAGTGACGCCAGCGTGATCGTCCAGATCAAGTAGTAGAAGTAGCGCTCATTGCGCAGCTCCAGGCCGGCGAACGTGATAGAGGGAATACCGCTCAAGCCGGTGTGGCCGCCGACGAACTCGAGGTTGCCGAAGAGGAAATAGAAGCTGATACCCCAGGCGATGGTCGCCAGCGGCAGGTAATGGCCACGCATGCGCAGCGTGATGAAACCGAGACAAAGCGCGATCGCCGCCGTCACCGCGAGCCCGAGCAGCAGATTGAGCCACGGCATCCACGTCAGCGCTGCGTAGCGCGTGGACAGGTAGGCCGTGACGTACGCCCCGATGCCGACGAACGCGGCCTGGCCGAATGAAGTCTGGCCTGCGACGCCGGTGAGCAGCACGAGGCCCAGCGCAACGATGCTGTACAGACCGATGTAGTTGAGCAGCGTGACACAGAATGTTGGCGCGACAAGCGGCGCGGCGGCGAGTCCGGCGAGCAACACAGCGAGCGCAATGTGGCGTGCCGTAACGGCGGACATCCAACGCGGCAGGATGCTACTCATGCTCATCATCCTCGTGCTGCGTGGTCAACGAGCGCCAGAGCAGCACCGGGACAATCAGCGTAAACACGATGACTTCCTTGTAGGCGCTGGCCCAGAACGACGAGAAGGACTCGAGCAAGCCGACGAGTAGCGACCCGGCCGCCGCGAGCGGGTAGCTCGCGAGGCCGCCGATAATCGCGCCGACGAACCCCTTCAGGCTCACCAGGAAGCCCGAATCGTAATAGACGGTGGTGATCGGGCCGATGAGCACGCCAGAGAAGGCGCCAAGCAGCGCGGCCAGGAGAAAGGTCAGTGTGCCGGCCAGGTTGGGACTTATGCCGACCAGCCTTGCACCGACGCGGTTCAACGCCGTCGCCCGCAATGCCTTGCCGTAGAGCGTGCGCTCGAAGAAAAGGTAGAGGGCGCCTATCAAAAGCAGCGAGAACAACAGCACGAGCAGGCTCTGGCCGCTGATGTTGACGCCGCCTACGCGAAACGAGGCGTGGGTGAACGCTGGCGTGCGCGAGCCCTCGGCGCCAAAGAACCAGAGGCCCAGACCCAGCAGCACGAAGTGCACCGCCACCGAGACGATGAGCAGAACCAGCACCGAGGCCTCGGCGAGCGGCTGGTAGGCGACACGATAGAGAAGCGGTCCCAGGGCGGTGACGCTCGCTACCGCGAGCACGATCTGCACCGGCAGCGGGAGTTGCAACGGCGCGGCGAAATGCACGACTGCAGCGAGGGTAAGCGGCGCTGCGACGTAGAGCGCGAGACGGCGCGACAGGAGGCGCGCGCTACGGCGTCGGGCCGCCGCAACGCACTCCATCGCTCCGGCGCAGAGTGCAAGACCGACGAGCAGCCCCACCGTGCCTGGCGATTTGCCCAGCTGCAGCGCCGCCAGGGTGAGCGTACCGTAAGCCACGAACTCGCCTGCCGCGACGAAGATCACGCGTGTCACCGTGAACACGAGCACCAGCGCGAGCGCGAGCAGCGCGTAGATCGCGCCGTTGGTTATGCCGTCCTGCGCGAGCAATGCGGCGATCGAAAGATCCATCGCTGACAGCCGCGGTGGTCAAGGCCCCGAGCAGGGCAAAGAAGGGGGGGCTGCGACGAGCGGTGCGCGGCCGGCTTGGGTCAGAGTGCGCTCACTTGGTGAGCAGCCACTTGCCGTTGTCGATTTTGACCATCACCCGGGCACGGTTGTCCATGCCGTTGTGGTCGCCGGGCGTAATGTTGAATACGCCGTTGCTGGCGGCAACCTCGTGCGAGTTTTCGAGCGCGTCGCGCAGGGCATTGCGGAACGCCTGGGTCCCGGGCTGTGCGCGTTTGAGCGCCTCCGGAATGGCCCGCTGCAGCAGGGCGTAGGCGTCCCAGGCGTGGCCGCCAAAGGTCGTGCGGCTGCCCGCCCCGTATTTGGCTTCATACAGCGTGACGTATTCGGCGGCGGACTTCTTCACCGGATTGGATTCGGGCAGTTGCTCGTAGACCAGCAGCGGCCCGGCAGGCAGGAACGCGCCGTTGCCGTCGGCGCCGACCACGCGCAGGAAATCGGCGTTGGCCACCCCGTGCGTCTGGTAGATCCGCCCCTTGTAGCCGCGCGCGACAAGATCCTTGTGCGGTGTCGCCGCGGGCGTGCCCGATCCGGCGATCAGGATTGCATCCGGTTGCGCTGCAAGGAGCTTCAACACCTGGCCGGTGACGCTGGTATCGTTGCGGTTGTATTTTTCTTCGGCGACGATCTTAATGCCTGCCGTCTGCGCCGAACGGCGCATCTCGTTCAACCAGCTGTCACCGTAGGCGTCGTTAAAGCCGATGAAGCCCATGGTGCGCACGCCGCCGGCGCGCATGTGCACGGCGATCGCGTCGGCCATCAGCGAATCATTCTGCGGGGTCTTGAACACCCAGCGCGTCTTCGGGTCGATGGGGGCGATGATGAGCGCCGATGCCGCCATCGAGATCATCGGCACCTCGGCTTCGGCAACGACATCGCGCATCGCCAGCGAATTGGGCGTCACGGTCGAGCCGATGATGACATCGACCTTGTCCTCGCTGATCAGCTTGCGCGTGTTTTTCACCGCCTCGGTCGTGTCCGACTTGTCGTCCAGGATGATGAAGTGCACTTTCTGCCCAGCGACGACTGGTTCACCAAGCAGTTCGAACGTGTTCTTCTCCGGAATGCCAAGCGAGGCTGCCGGCCCGGTTGCCGACAGCGTCACGCCGACGGTGACGACGCCGTAGGCGCTGGCGCTGAGCGCGAGTGCGAGCGCGAACGATAGCGCAGTCAGCAGGCGTTGGGTGCTAATCATCGGTTCCCCCTTCCTTCGTATCCCTGTCGCCGCAAGGCGCGGCGGCAGATTCATTTTTTCAAGGCGTCGCGAATCTCGCGCAGCAGCAGCACTTCCTCCGGCGGCGCGGGCGGCGGCGGCGGTACGGCGTGGCGCAGGCGGTTGATCTGCTTCACCATCAGGAAAATGATGAAGGCGAGAATGATGAAATTGAGTGCCACGGTGAGGAAGTTGCCGTAGGCGAAGAGCGGGACGCCGGCCTTGCTCAGCGCCTCGTAGGTCATCGCGCCGCTGTAGCCTGGCGGCGGCGCACCGAGCGCGATGAACCAGTTGCTGAAGTCCAGCCCACCTACAACGCGGCTGATGACGGGCATGATCAGGTCCTTGACCAGCGAATCGACGATCTTGCCGAACGCGCCGCCGATGATCACGCCCACCGCCAGATCGACCACGCTGCCTTTGACCGCGAAGTCGCGGAACTCACTCATGAACGACATACTGACTCCTTAGTCGGCGCGTTTCGCGCGTTGACGTTCAGATTGCCGCTTCGCCCGATTCGCCGGTGCGGATACGCACGACCTGTTCAACGTTGGTAACAAAAATCTTGCCGTCGCCGATCTTGCCCGTCCGCGCCGCCTTGACCACCGCCTCGATGGCGCGCTCGACCAGGCTGTCGGCCACCACCACCTCCACTTTTGCCTTGGGCACGAAATCGACAACGTATTCCGCCCCGCGGTAGAGCTCCGTATGGCCCTTCTGACGACCGAAGCCCTTGACCTCGGTCACGGTGAGCCCGGACACGCCAATCTCGGAGAGCGCCTCGCGCACCTCGTCGAGCTTGAAGGGCTTGATGATTGCTTCGAGTTTCTTCATTGCCTTTCTCTCCCGTGCACCGAGTCGCAAGCGCAGGCTACATTACACTACGCCGAAACACTCTTCCACTCGGGCCACGCGGAAGTGATGGGATAGCGCCAGTCCTTGCCGAAGCCGCGCGGCGTGATGCGGATGCCGACCGCTGCCTGGCGCCGTTTGTATTCGTTGGTCTTGATCAATTGCACCACACGGGCGACGTGCTCCGGAGTCTGGCCGCGGGCAACGATTTCGGCCGGACTCAAGTCATGCTCGACGTAGGCTTCGAGGATCGCGTCGAGCACCTCGTAGGGCGGCAAGCTGTCCTGGTCGGTCTGATTCGGTCGCAGCTCCGCGGACGGCGCGCGAGTGATGACCCGTTCGGGAATGACCCGCCCGAAGCGGTTGCGATACTGGGAGAGCCTGTACACCAGGGTCTTGCTGATGTCTTTGAGCACGGCGAATCCGCCGACCATGTCGCCATAGAGCGTGGCGTAACCGACCGCCATCTCCGACTTGTTGCCGGTGGTAAGCACGATCGCCCCGTGCTTGTTGGACAGCGCCATCAGCAGCGTGCCGCGGATGCGCGCCTGGATGTTCTCCTCGCTCGCGTCCTCGGGAAGTCCTTTGAACTCGGCGGCGAGCGCGGAACGGAATGCCTGGAATACGGTGTCGATCGGGATTTCGTCGTAGCGCACGCCAAGCGTCGCGGCCATCGTACGCGCGTCCTCAAGGCTTATTGCGGCGTTGTAGGGCGAGGGAAGCATCACCGCGCGCACGCGCTCACGACCCAGTGCGTCGACGGCGACGGCCAGCGTGAGCGCGGAATCGATGCCGCCCGACAGGCCGATCAGCACGCTGCCAAAACGGTTCTTCTCCACGTAGTCACGAACCCCAACGCACAGCGCGGCATAGACGTGGGACTCGAGCTCGGCGTCGAGCGCACCGCGCACCGGCTTCGGTGCCGCCCCGACGAAATCGACGAGCGCGACGGCCTCGCGCCATGCTGGCACCTGCTGCGCCAAATCGCCCGTACCGTCGACGACGAATGACGCACCGTCGAAGACCAGTTCGTCCTGGCCGCCAACACGATTGACATAGACGATCGGCCGCCCCGTTTCGCGCGCGCGCGCGCTCACCACCTCGCGCCGCAGAGCCTGCTGCTGCGTGTGATAGGGCGAACCATTGGGCACGACGATGAGCTCCGCGCCGGCGGCGTCTGCCTGGCGCGCGGCGCGTGGAAACCAGATGTCCTCGCAGATCACGACTCCGACGCGCACACCGGCAATGTCGACGATGCACGGATCGGTGCCCGGCTCGAAATAGCGCTGCTCGTCGAATACCGTGTAATTGGGCAATTCTTGCTTGCGATAGACTGCCGCGACCCGTCCGTCGCGCACGATCGCGTGCGCGTTATGGCGCTTGCCGGCAACGAACTCGGGAAAGCCCACCAGCACGACGGGGCCCGCGATTTGTGCGGCGAGGCGCGCGAGCTCTGCGGCGCAGGTGTTGAGAAAGGCCGGGCGCAACAGCAGATCTTCCGGCGGGTACCCGCAGAGCGAGAGCTCCGGCGTGACCACCAGATCGGCGCCGCCGCGCCGCGCCTCGGCGACGGCGGCCAGGATGCGCGCCGCATTTCCGCGCAGATCGCCGACCACGCAGTTGAGCTGGGCGATGCCGACGCGCATGCGTGAATGTTAGCACGGTTGCCGATGCTTGATCGCGTGACGCCTTAGACGCGACAATGGTGGTGCCCTTCCTTTCTGCCGCATGCCGCGACTCTCACTGCGTACCGTCGATTCACTTGCCGCGATCCCCGCGCCAATGTGGGATGGGCTCGTCGGCGATCGCCCGCTGCTGTCGCATGCGTTTCTGCACGCGCTGCACGAAACCGGGTGCGCGGCGCCGGAAACGGGCTGGATACCGCGCTATCAGACGGCCTGGCGCGCCGATGCGTTGGTTGGCGCGATGCCGCTCTACGTCAAGCAACACTCCTACGGCGAGTACGTCTTCGACTGGGCATGGGCCGATGCGTACCGGCGATACGGCCGACGTTACTACCCGAAGCTGGTGTGCGCGGTTCCCTTCACGCCCGCCACGGGGCCGCGTCTGATTGCCGCCGACGCGACCATCCGACGCGAATTGCTCGCCGGCGCCCTCGCAACCCTCGTCGACGAGCAGCTTTCGTCGTTGCACATCCTGTTTCCCCTGGCCGACGAGGCCGACGCATGCGCGGCGGCTGGCATGCTGCTGCGCGACAGTGTGCAGTTCCACTGGACGAATCCGGGCTATGCCACGTTCGCGGACTTTTTGGCGACGATGAATCACGCCAAACGCAAGCGCATCAGCCAGGAGCGGCGCAAGCTGGCCAGCACGGGAGTCCGTTTCCGCCGCCTGATCGGACGCGAGATCGAAAGCGAGGACTGGGCATTCTTCTTTCGCTGCTACACGAACACCTACCGCCGGCACCATTCGACGCCGTACCTGTCGCTGGCTTTTTTTGAACGCATCGGCGCAACCCTGGCCGATAACGTGCTGCTCGTGCTCGGCGAGCGCGATGGTCGGCCGGTGTGCGCCGCTCTTGACGTGTTCAGCCGTGACACCCTGTGGGGACGCTACTGGGGGGCGCTGGAATTCATTTCCGGATTGCACTTCGAAGCCTGCTACTACCAGGCCATCGAGTTCTGCATCGAGCGCGGCATCGCGCAGTTCGAGGGCGGTGCGCAGGGTGTGCACAAGCTCGCCCGCGGCCTGCTGCCGGTCACCACCCGCTCCGCCCATGCGATCGCCGATCCGGACTTCGCCCGCGCCATCGCGCGCTTCGCGGCCGACGAGCGGGCCGAGGTTGCGCACTCGGTCGAGGAACTTGAGGCGGCGAGCCCGTTCAAGGGTGACGCGGTACTCGCCGCCGACGCCGACGCGAGCGACGACGTTGCGGCAAGGCCCGCGCCGTTGGATTCCGACTGATGGCGGCAACCGGCACGTTGGCGCTCGACATTCGCCCCGCGCAGGCGCGCGACTTCGCCGAGATCTGGGCGATTTTCCATGCGGCCGCCGGTGACACCTATGCGTATGCCGCAGAGACGACGATGGCCGAAGCGCATCGCATCTGGATGGAGCCGCCGACAGTGGCTTTTGTGGCCGAGCGATCCGGACGCATCGTGGGAACTTACGCCCTTCGACCCAATCAGCCGGGACTGGGCAATCACGTCGCCAACTGCGGCTACATGACGCATCCAGACGCGCGCGGGCACGGTATCGGTGCCGCGCTTTGCGCGCATTCGCTGCAAGCCGCGCGCGAGCGCGGTTACACGGCGATGCAATTCAATTACGTCGTGGCCAGCAACGAGGGCGCCGTACGCCTGTGGCAGCAACACGGCTTTGCCATCGTCGGCCGGGTCCCGGGCGCGTTTCGGCACCGCACACTCGGACCGGTTGAAGTGCTCATCATGCACCGGGAGCTGTAGCGCAAGCGCTTCGCCCCGCGATCACCAAAGGCTGTTTAGCGCCCGCCGGAGTCGTTGCCGCCGTGGAATCCGCCGTGGCTTCCACCGCGGTTGCCGCCGCCACCGCCACGGTTGCCACCGCCGCCGCCGCGGTTGCCACCGCCGCCGCCGCGGTTGCCACCGCCCCCGCCGCGGTTGCCACCGCCGTTGCCACCGTTGCCGCCGCTGCTGCCACCACGACTGCCGCCGCCGCTGCCGCCGCGGTTCCGGCCGCGATTGCCGCGTGGTCCTTGTCGTGCCGGCTGCGCCTGCTGGGCCTGCGGTCGGGGTCCGCGGGGTTGCTGCTGCGGGGGCGGCGGAGCACGATTGCCGTCGACCTCATCGATATCCTCGTCGCTCTCCTCGATCTCCGCGCTGGCGTCAATGCCGTTGCCGTTGGCGTCCTCGGCCTCCTGCTCGCCGTCACCCAACGCATCCCCGGTCGACGAGGCGCGATCGCGGTCGGTGCCGCCAGGTGTGAGGCCGGTCGCCTGCAACAGGTGAGCAAGCCCTTCGTGCTCCAGTTCGACGGTCTGTCCGCGTTTGAGCTGCGGCGGCATCGCGATCACACCGTAGCGGATGCGGATGAGCCGGCTCACCATCAGCCCGAGCGCCTCGAACAAGCGCCTCACTTCGCGGTTTCTGCCTTCCGGCAAAGTCAGCTTGTACCAGTGGTTCGCGCCTTCGCCTCCGGCATCGGAGAGCGAGGTCACGCGCGCCATGCCGTCGTCCAGCGGCACCCCCTCGAGCAGCGAACGCTCCTGCTCCGGCGTGAGTGTGCCCATGACGCGCACCGAGTACTCGCGCTCGACTTCGTAGCGCGGGTGCATCAGCCGGTTGGCGAGCTCGCCGGAGGTTGTGAACAGCAGCAGTCCTTCGCTGTTGAAATCGAGGCGACCTACGGCGATCCACTTGGCGCTGCCGAGGCGCGGCAGCTTGTCGAATACCGTTGGCCGGCCTTCCGGATCGGCACGGCTCACGATCTCGCCCGCTGGCTTGTGATAGAGCAGGACGCGCATGCGCGGCGGGGCGAAACGCAGGCGCACGAGTTCGCCGTTGATGCGGATCTGGTCGTTGGGTCCGACTTTTTGGCCCACTTCCGCCGGCTGCCGATTGACCGTGATCCGTCCGGCGATGATGAGTTCCTCCAGGCCGCGCAGCGACCCGTAGCCGCATTGCGCCAGCACCTTGTGCAGACGCTGCGGCTCGGTGAAGACGGTTTCAGTGGAACGTCGTATTGGTTTCCGGTGCATCGCGCTCGGCGTCTCCCGCAGCGGATGCGGCGAGGTCAGCGGATGCGGATGCCGGTGTGCCGAGAATCGGGCTCGCGAGCGCGAGTTCGGCCTCGGCGGCCTTTGCTGGGGCATCGGGTAACTCCATCAGGTGGGAAGTGTCGAGCTCGGCCAGTGGCGGAAGCTCGGAGAGGGAACGCAGGTTGAGGTCGTCCAGGAACTGCTTGGTAGTGGCGTAGAGCGCGGGTCGGCCAGGCGTTTCTCGTTGCCCGACGACCTCGATCCATTGCCGGTCTTCGAGTGTCTTGATGACGTGGGTCGACACCGCAACACCGCGAATCGATTCGATGTCGCCGCGCGTCACCGGCTGCTGGTAGGCAATGATGGCCAGGGTTTCCATCGTCGCACGCGAGTAGCGCGGCGGCTTCTCGGGCGTCAGACGGTCAAGATACGGCTGCAGCGCCGGCTTGGCGCGGAAGCGCCAGCCGCTGGCCACCTGGCTCAGCTCGACACTGCGCGCGGACCAGGCGCTCCGGATCTCGTCCAGGAGCTTTCGAATGAGCTCCTGCTCAAGCGGCGGATCGAACAGCTTCGACAGCTGTGCTGCCGAGAGCGGCTCACCCGCTACCAGCAACGCGGCCTCGAGGACATTCTTGATTTCGTCCAGATCGTCCATGATCAGACACGATCCTCGGCTTCGAGAACAAACGCGGGAGCGCCCTTGCGCTGCACGTAGATCGTTGCGTATGGCTCGGCCTGCGCGAGCTCCAGCAATTGCTCGCGGGCAAGCTCGAGGATGGCGAGAAAGGTCACAACCAGTCGCGGCCGATCCGCGGGCTCCTCGAATAACGACGTGAACTCGAAGAAACGGCCCGGCTGGAGGAGCTTCAACAGCCGGCTCATCTGCCCGCGCACCGAGAGCTGCTCGCGCGTAACAAGGTGATGACGGTTGGCGCGGGCGCGGGCCAGGAGCCCCGCCCATGCCGCCTGGAGGTCGTCGGCACGCACGTCGGGCAAGCGTGCGCTGACGACGCGATCGAACCATACCCGGACCAGCGCGAAATCACGCTCCGCAAGCGGCAACCCGTCCAGGGCCTTGGCCCCCGCCTTCATGCGCTCGTATTCGAGCAGGCGGCGCACCAGCTCCGCGCGCGGATCCTCGGGCTCGGCACCAAGCGCTGCGGGTGGCTTGGGCAGCAACAGCCGCGACTTGATCTCGATTAGCACCGCGGCCATTAGCAGATACTCGGCGGCAAGCTCGAGCTGGGTGCGCCGCATCATCTCGACATAGCCCAAGTACTGGCGCGTGAGCTCGGCCATGGGAATATCGAGCACGTTGATGTTCTGCTTGCGAATCAGATAGAGCAGCAGATCGAGCGGACCCTCGAACGTCTCGAGGAAAATCTCCAGCGCCTCGGGCGGAATGTAGAGGTCCAGAGGCATCTCGAGCATCGGCTCGCCGTAGACGCGCGCCACCGGCGCACCGGCAGCCTGTGCGAGGTCGATAATCCGCGCCGGGGTCGGGCCACTCATGTGTAGGCCAACCCCATCACCTCGCGCACATCGCGCATGGTCTCCTCGGCTAATTTTCGCGCGCGTTCGCAGCCGTCGGCGATCACCGCGCGCACCAGCGACGGGTCGTCCAGGTACTTCTGCGCCCGTTCCTTGATCGGCTCCTGCTCAGCGATGACCGCATCGATCACCGGTTGTTTGCACTCGAGACAGCCGATGCCGGCAGTGGTGCAGCCCTGCCTCACCCACGCCTGGACCGCCAGATCGGAATAAATCCGATGCAATGGCCACACCGGACACTTGTCCGGGTTTCCGGGATCGCTGCGGTGCACGCGCGCCGGGTCGGTCTGCATGGTGCGGATTTTGCGCGTGATCTCTGAGGGTTCCTCGCGCAGCATGATCGCATTGCCATAGGACTTGGACATCTTCTGTCCGTCGAGGCCGGGAACCTTGGGCGTGTCGGTGAGCAGGGCCTGCGGCTCGGGCAGGATGACGCGGCGCGAACCTTCAAGATAGCCGAACAGGCGTTCGCGGTCGCCCAGGGCGAGGTTTTGGGCGCCATCGACCATCTCTCGCGCCGCCTCCAGCGACGCCTGGTCGCCCTGCTCCTGGAATGCTGCGCGCAACTGGTCGTAGCGCTTGGCCCGCTTCGATCCCAATTTCCGGATCGCCGCCTTGGCCTTGTCTTCGAATCCTGCCTCGCGGCCGTAGAGATGGTTGAAGCGGCGCGCCAGTTCGCGCACCACTTCCAGATGCGAAACCTGGTCCTCGCCCACCGGAACCATATTGGCGCGATAGACCAGGATGTCGGCGGCCTGCATCACCGGGTAGCCCAGAAAACCGAAGGTCGACAGGTCACGGTCGGCGAGCTTCTCTTGCTGATCCTTGTAAGTCGGCACGCGTTCCAGCCAGCCGACCGGCGCGATCATGCCGAGCAGCAGCGCGAGCTCCGCGTGCTCGGGCACACGCGACTGGATAAATATCGTTGCCCGGCTCGGATTGATCCCCACGGCAAGCCAGTCGACGAACATCTCCCACACGCTCTCGGCGATCGTCTCCGGCGTGTCGTAATGCGTGGTCAGCGCGTGCCAGTCGGCGGCGAAGTAAAGACACTCGTACTCCTCCTGCAGGCGCACCCAGTTCTTGAGCGCCCCGTGATAATGCCCCAGGTGCATGCGTCCGGTCGGCCGCATGCCCGACAGCACGCGGTCAGCAAACATCCGTTGTCAGCTTTTCCATGGCCGCGTCATCCGAGCCCGATCAAGAACTGGATCACGTACCTGCCGGCGTCCATGATGGGGAGCATCAGATAGTTGAGCACGTGGGTCACCAGCAGAACGATCACGATCATGAATCCGTACGGTTCAATCCGGGCGTAGCGGTAGGCGAGCTTGCCTGGCAGCAGGCTGACGGCGATCCGGCCTCCGTCGAGAGGGGGAATGGGTAACAGATTGAGTGCCATGAGCATCAGATTGACCTGTACGCCTGCCTGCGCCATCTCCAAAA
>Ga0302324_100022484_pt1 | contig 12244 bp, 9 predicted proteins | sample Palsa_T0_1_FD_201949 | JGI IMG/M metagenome (GOLD analysis project Ga0302324, IMG submission 201949) | Peat permafrost microbial communities from Stordalen Mire near Abisko, Sweden - Palsa_T0_1 | ecosystem: Environmental > Terrestrial > Soil > Palsa > Peat permafrost | place: Sweden: Abisko...
TTACACCAGGAATCCCGGCAACCCACGAAGGATTAAACCAAAATAAAAAGGGGCGGTCATCCTTGGGGCTCGCGAACCAGGAAAACATCACCAACGGTCATCTGATCTGCGCTTCATGCGCTGCGCCCTAATATTGCCTGGCGCTTCTGCATCCGATCACCCGGAGTTTTCCGTACTGCCTGTTCGCTCACCCAGGATGAGGCCGCCCCCCATGCTGGTCCGGTTCTATATGTCACCTCCCGCCAACCCTGGCGGATTGGCTTTCAGTCGACCTCGAAATCGGAAAGACCGCTCCGATTACATCCTTATTATCGCGCCGATTCGTCATGGCGTCAATGGTACTGACGAAGGGAAAAGCGCGATCGGGAACGGGGTTTCGAAAAATCGGTGCGCCGCCTCGCGACCGGACGCGGCGCACCGTGACCAAAAACTCAATTCGCCGAGGCGACGATGTGGATGCGGCGGTTCTTCTGCCAGCAGGCTTCGTCGTGCTCGTCGCAAGCCGGTTTGTCTTTGCCATAGCTCACTACGGCAAGCTGATTGGTGGAGATGCCCACCTGGACCAGGTAATCCTTCGCAGCTTTGGCGCGCGCGTCGCCGAGCGCCAAGTTGTAGGCTTCGGAGCCGCGCTCATCGCAATGGCCCTCGATGGTCAGCTTGTAGGTGGGATACTGCACGATGATGTCGCGCAATTCGCTGGAGTCGGCCTGCAGAGCCTGTATGGCGTCGGGGCGCAGGGCGTGCTGATTGTAGTCGAAGTAGGCGTCTTCAATGCGCGCCAGCAATTGATCGATGCGGGCCTGGGTCTTGGCATCGGGGTACCGGGGAGTAGTGTTGTTGGACGCTGCCTGCTGCGGCGGCCGTGCGGCCGGGCGCTGTGCGGGCGCTTGCCGCGGCGCGGCTTGCGCGGTCTGAGCGGTTGGCTGCGGAGCGGGCGGAGTATTCTTTGCGACGGACTTCTTGGTGCACCCCACGGCGGTCAAAATCACAGCGGCGGAGAGCAGAATCAGGAGGCGGGAATTTGTTGATTGCTTCTTCATATTCCTTTGATACCTTTTTCAGCGGGAAATAACCATCCTGTCCGGACAGGATTCTTCCGCCAGCCGATTTGACTACACTTGAGTGAGAGGACACGCCCTGCCGGAACTGTGGCCAAGCTGGGATAATGCGCCGAAGATAGCCCGGGCGCGGCGCAAGGCCCCTTGGGTGGTGCTGGTAATCGGCTTTGGCGGCCTGCTGGCGTGCATTCTGGGCGCGGCGGTGCGCACGGTGGGTACGCTGGACCACGTGCGGAAGGATGAGAACCGCTCGCTCAACGCCTACCTGGAGCGGCAGAGCGCGCTCGATCAAATCCGCTCGCAGATTTATCTTTCCGGAACCTACGTGCGCGATCTGCTGCTAGCGCCCGATCCGACGGGAGTGGAGGCGCAGAGTACCCGCCTGGCGGGCCTGGAACGCGAATCCAAAGCGGCGCTTGAGACCTATTCGCGCTCGCTGGAGCCGGAAGAGAAGGAACCGTTTCGCACCCTCGAATCGGAAATCGACGACTACTGGCGGGTCTTGGGACTCACCGCGCAATGGACCCCGGAAGAGCGCAACCGGCGGCGCGATTCGTTTTTCTATGATGAATTGGCGCCGCGCCGCACGGCGATGCTACAGATTGCGGACCGCATCGCGCTGGTGAACGAGCGCGGCCTGACGCGCGCCGAAGACCAACTGGCGGCATCGTCGGACGGATTGCGCCGCACGCTGATGTTCACGTTCGGCATCACGCTGGCGATCGGCCTGGCGCTGGCAGGCGTCACCACGCTATATACGCTGCGCCTCGAGCGTCAACTGGAGCGTGGCCTCGACGAAAATGCGCGCGCACGTTCTGCTTTGCAGGAGCTTTCGGCGAAGCTCGAGCGCGCGCAGGAGAATGAGCGGCGAACGCTGGCGCGAGAGTTGCACGATGAGGTGGGGCAATCGCTCTCCGCCATCCTGATGGAGGCGGAGAACGCCGAGTGCGCCACCGATGCCGGCGAAATGCGCGACCATCTGGCGGCAGTAAAGAAACTGGCGGGCAAGACCGTCAACGAGGTGCGCGATCTGGCGCTGCTGCTGCGGCCTTCCATGCTGGACGATTTTGGTTTGGCGCCGGCCCTCAACTGGCACGCCCGTGAAATGAGCAAGCGCACCGGGTTGAACGTGGTGGTCTCCGCCGACGACGATATCGACGATCTTCCCGACGAGCACAAGACCTGCATCTATCGCGCCGTGCAGGAGGCCGTGAATAATTCGGCGCGCCATGCCAACGCGCGCACGGTGGAGGTGGCGGTGAAGCGCGAGGGCGAGCGCGTTCGCTTCCAGGTGCGCGACGACGGCGTGGGTTTCGACACGCGATTCGTCCGCGGCCTCGGGCTGCTCGGCATGGAAGAGCGGGTGCGCCGGCTGGGCGGGGATCTGCGGCTCGAATCGCAGCTTGGGCGCGGAACGCTGATTTCGGCGGAATTGCCTCTGATTGAGCTGAAGCAAGCCGTCAATCCACCCGCGGTCATTCAAATAAAGCCCAACGGAAGGAATAGCGATGCCCCACATCCGCATCCTGTTGGCTGACGATCATACCGTGGTCCGCGACGGTCTGCGCGCGCTGCTCGAAAAGCAGCCGGACATGACCGTAGTGGGCGAAGCCGCCGACGGCCGGGAAACGGTGCAATTGACCGGCGAGCAGATGCCCGACGTGGTGGTGATGGATATCGCCATGCCGAATATGAACGGCATCGAGGCCACGCGCCGGATTGTGGCGTCGCACCCCGCCGTGGGCGTGGTGATTCTGAGCATGCACCAGGATGAGAGCTACGTGCTGCGATCGCTGAAAGCCGGCGCGCGCGGGTATCTGCTGAAGGATTCGTTGCGCGGCGACGTGATTGAGGCGATCCGCACAGTGGCGCAAGGCCGCTCGTTTCTGACGAAGAAGGTGAGCCGGCTGCTGCAGGAAGACTACATCCGCGAGATGGAGCGGCGGGGCGTGGACGACAGTTACGATCTGTTGACCGACCGCGAGCGCGAGGTATTGCAGCTGGTGGCCGAGGGCAGGGTAAATAAGGAAGTGGCCACGGCGTTAAACATCAGCCTGACAACGGTGGAGACGCACCGGGGACATATCCTGCAGAAGTTGGGGCTGCATAGCATACCGGAATTGATTCTTTACGCGGTGCGGAAGGGGATCATCGCGTGATTGATGGGGCGGCCCCATGGCCATCCAGGCGTTAGAATAAGGCCGATCCGACGCACCGAAGTGCAGCCCCTGACGGCGCCAACGCGGCCGGTGGTGGTTGTCTTTTCGAGCCAGTTAGACGTAAGAGACCACCCGCTACGTTCTTGCGGAACAATGACCATGACGACCCGACAGAATTTTGCGAAGCCGCCGGCCTTGTTATTCACCTGCCTCACTCTTCCCGCATGAGTTTGGATGGATCGACGGCAAGCGCTCGCACGGCTGGAATGGCGGACGCTGCAATGCCCAGCAGCGCCATCGTCAGCACCGCGCCGCCCACCACCACGGGATCGCGCGGATTTGCCTGATACACAATCTGCCCCAGCAAGCGGGTGGCGAAGACGCCCGACAGCAGACCCACCACCGATCCCACGCCGAGCAACACGATTGGCCGCCCCACCGCCGCGCTCATCACTTGCGTCTTGCGCGCGCCCAATGCCACGCGGATGCCTAGCTCCTTTTTCCGCCGGCTCACGCTGTAGGCCGCCATGCCGAAGATGCCCGTCACCGCCAGCATCGCCGCCAGCAGGCCCATTACGCCCAGTGCCGCTGTAGCCGCCCGCGCCGGGAATAGTTCCCCCTCCAGGTCATCGTCATCGGCCCAGTTGTGCACCGCGATTGGCACATTTGGCGCGATGCCGCTCAGCGCGCGTGCGAGCGCCGCCGCCATCTGGCCCGGCGACCGCCGCGACCGCACCACCAAAACCGTGTCGCTCTGCTCGCTTTGCGACAACGGCAGATACACGGCAGGCTGTGGCGGCTCCTCCAGGTCGTGGTATTTGCCGTTCTCCGCCACGCCCACCACTTCCGTCAGGTTGCCCGACACAATGAAGCGCTGTCCGATCGCCGGGGTTTCGCCCCACGGCGTTTCACCCCACATCTTCCGCGCGAAGGTTTGGTTCACAATCGCCACATACGGCGTCTTTGCGGTGTCATGCCATGAGACATCCCGCCCGCCCAGCAGGCGAGTGCCGGCCGCCTCCAGGTATCCCGGCGACATCGAATACCTGTACGCCGCCAGCACAGAGTTGTTCAGCTTGAACTCTGTCGTCCCCGCCCGGAAAATCGGAATCCCATGCCCGCCGGTAAATGGCGTGCGGTTCACCGTACCCGCGGCCGTCACCCCGGGGATGCTCCGCGCCGCCTCGATCGCCGCCTTCTTTTTCTCGACAGCCACGTCGTCTGCCTGTCCCTCCTGGTTGAGGTCTAAATCGGCCAGCATGGCGCCGTGCGGCTGGATACCCAGCGGCACGTGTAGCGCGCGCACCATGCCGCGCACCGCCACCAGCGAGGCCGTTACCAGCAGCGTGCAGATTGCAATTTGTGCGCCCAACAACAGGTCGCGCAGGGCAAACCGGCGCAGGTGCATGGAATCCACCGGTCCGCTCTTCATCATCTGCAGCGGACTGCTCTGCCCCATCTGCCACGCCGGAACCATCCCAAACAACAGCGCGCTTCCCAGGGTCAATGCCAAGCCAGCCAGGTACACACGCGCATCCACGCTTACCGTCAGCTGGCCAACGAACGGCTGCGACCGGTTCAACAAACCCAACAGCACTTTCGCGCTCCCCAGGCCGGCCGCTCCGCCCATCAGCGATACCAGCACAGCCTCGGTCAGCAGTTGCCTCACCAGCCGCAGCCGGCTCGATCCAAGCGCCACACGGAGCGCCAGTTCCCGGCTGCGATCGGCCGCGCGCGCCGCAAACAGAGTCGCCAGGTTCGCACATGCCGCGGCCAGCACCAGCAGCGCCAGCACGGTCACGCTGTAAAGAAATCCGCGAATGACGTCACCTTCGTCCCCCCAGAGTCCCGGATGGATCAGCCGCAGCGGCTGACCGTCGTCGGTCTCCGGATACTCCCTGCCTAGCTGGGCCGAAATTGCATTCAGATTATCCGTCGCCCACGGCGGCGTCACGCCCGGCTTCAGCCGGCCAATCACTGTGACATTTATGGATCTCCGGCTCTGCAGGCTCAGTTCCGAGTTTGCCATCGGAATCCAGTAGTCCGGCCACACAAACCGCTCCGCGCCGTGGAACTTCGCGGGGGCCACGCCCAGCACCGTAAACGGGTGCTTGTTGAGATCCACGGTGGTCCCAACTACGCCCCGATCGGCTTGAAACGCCTTTCGCCACAGAGCATCGCTCAACACTACATAGGGCGCTGAATTTGGGCCATGCTCATCTACCGCGTGAAAGAATCGCCCTACCTGCGGCTGCACGCCCAGCAGATCGAAATAATTGCCGGTGGCCGCATCTCCGTGGACGTGCATCACCGCGTTACCCCAGCTCAGTCTCGCAACGGAATATCCATATACCCCGGCCATCCCGCTGAAGCTGGTGTTTCGCTGCCGAAAATCCTCGAATGCGGGATACGAGTTAGTCAGCAACCGTCCGATGGTCCACTGTTTATGGCGCATCTGATACAGATTCTGTGGGTCGCGCACACTGAGCGGATGCAGCAGGACCTCATTTACCACTCCGAAGACGACGACGTTGGCGCCAATTCCCAGCATCAGAGTGAGTAAGGCTACCACCGTGAACGCGGGAGATTTCCGAAGCACGCGAAGCGCATAACGAACATCCCGCAGCAGGTTCTCCACGAATGGCAGGCCCCCTTCGGCGTGGTAGTCTTCCCGAACCGCCTCCACGGCCCCGAACTTCAGGCGGGCGTGGCGGCGGCCTTCCCCGGGAGTCATGCCGGCGAGGATGTTCTCTTCCGTCTGGGACGCTATATGCGATGCAATCTCTTCTCTGAGCCGTTCGTCGCCGCGGCGCCTGGCCGTGAAGTTGAGAAGACGTGTGAATAACCGATTCAGGGCTCTCATGCCAGGGCTCTCATACTAAATCCCCCGCTTTCACTTCAAAAAAGCGCGCGATGATCGCCGCTGTCTGCTCCCAATCGCGTGTTTCGGCTTCCAGTAATTTGTGTCCCGCGCGCGTCAACCGATAAAAGCGCGCTCGGCGGTTGTTTTCCGATTGGCTCCACTCCGATGCGATGGCGCCCTCCTGCTCGAGCCTCAGCAGGACGGGATAAAGCGTGCCCTGGTTGACCGCGAGCAACCCACCACTGATCTGCTCAATTCGCCGCGCAATGCCATAGCCGTGCAATGACCCCAACACATCGAGGGTCTTCAGGACCATCAGGGCCAGCGTTCCTTGCTGAACATCCATTTTTGGCTTCATGCGGCTTCGTCCCGCGTGACGGTCATCTGGTTTACCAACAGGAAAATACCACAGTTCTATTGGGAAAGCAACAGGTGTGTGCGTGGCGACAGGAATCCCCTATGCTCGGATGCAGCCCACACGCGGCGACTCAATGAATACAAAATCCTCAATCCGCTCATCGAGGGGCGGATTCGTGAACGATAATTCGGCTTGTCACTGGAGATTTGCGTTCGCGCCACTTGGACGCGCAAACCGTACAAACTGACCGGCGGCGCCGGATTCCTGTTGCCGAACCCCACCAGCCAAAGCCCAAGCGGGCCAGTCCTGGGAGTTAGCGACCGAACAACCGAGATTAGACCTAAGCCCCGAGGCCGAACCTTGGCAGACGGCCTTGTTTAACACCCATGGCGCAGGGCCGACGGCCCGCCGCTAGTTCTCCGTTGGCAACTTTTCTAAGTGGTCGATGACGATCATGTCGAGCGGCGTCTTGCGCGCGTCCAACTTGAGACCGAGCTGCTGCACACTGGTAAGAATCGAAGAGCCGGGTTCGGACGCGTTATCCGTGGCCCCTCCAGCGCCGGCCGGCATGGCTGCGCCCACGGATCTCATCACGTTGCGAATATCCTCCTGCGAGATATCCAGTACAACCTGATAATTCCCCTTGAGCTCCGTCATATCTATCACCGGGTGGTCGACATAACGCGACAGCGCTTCGGCAAGCATCGACAAGGGCATCTTCGAAGCTTCTACGTGCATGACGCCTTCAACCATAGTCACCTTTTGAGTGCCGGCCGGGGTGTTCGTAATCGTCATGCCCTTTTCCTGAGTGCCGGTGACTTTCATCGTGGTGTCTTTGGCAGGCGCGTCATCGCCGGTCGGAGGCACTGGCACGTCCGAAGGAGTCTCCTTCATCTTCAGCCCGTTCTTTCCGATTATCAGCGCATAGACCTGGGTTTCCTTGCTGGTGCGATGCAGGGTTAACTTAAACCGCTCCGCCAGCAAGGCTTGCAACATCTCAGGCACCTGGTCTTTGGTGGCGCCCTCCGGCATCTTTGCCAAAATGTCGAATCGCTGCCCGGTTGGGCCGAGCCAATCCGGGCCCTGGATCTGGTAATACTTCACCTTGTAGGCCATGCCGATCAACTCGGATAACGATGAGATTCCGATATCGACCCGGTTTCCCTCCACCTTCAAGCCAATATGCTGCTGGCCCGCCATGATCTTCGCCTGGTCGACGGTTCCCAGTTTGACGGATGCTACGTCGAACGCCAGCGGGACCGCCGGAGTCTGGGCGAATGAAGCGGACGCTAGGAACAGGAGTCCTGCGCCTGTTCGATGGAAAAATGTTTTCGGCATGAATCCCCCGTTTCCTTGAGTGTATCGCGCTTTTGTTGTTGGGCGCTGCTCTACACCGGCCGCCGCCCAGAAATCAGTTGCGATCGCCGCGCGGCCTTTGGGTCAGTTTGAGCGCTACGCCGGATGGGCGTCAGCGAGGGTTTATCCCGCTGTGCCGATCAATCAAATGTCAGCAACGGGATATCTGAACAGTGGTAAGAAAGCCGGCTGACGGAACTTCTCGCCTTCGCCTGGTGTCAAAACAGGGCGTGGCGCATGAGAACGGAGGCCTGCGCCTCAGCTATCGCGTGTCGAGACAATCATGCCCTGTCCCTTTGTGCCCACACGGAGCTTCGCAAGGAAAGAAGCGCTGGCAATTGCCGGGATGGCGGCTCTAGGGGCGCTTATTGTAGTCGACGGGACGAAGGCGCGCGCCGTTCAGGCGCAGGTCCACTCTGCTGCCCCATTTTCGATTTCTGCCACGCCGAATTTCGAAGTGGCCTCTGTCAAACCCGGTACCGGCTGTGGACAGGGCCGGGGCGGTCCCCGCTTCGGTATCAGCACGTCACCAGTAGGGTTGAGCATCACATGCCAAACCGTGGATTTCCTCATTCGGCAAGCGTACGTGGCGAACGGTCGGGACCCTCTCTTTATGTCCGCCAGGCTATACAATCAGCCGATTCAGGGGAGCCCGGGATGGATCAATTCCGAGCGCTACGCGATTGACGCGAAAACGGTGGGCACTCAAAGCCGGGAAATTATGCTCGGGCCCATGATGCAGGCGCTTCTGGAAGACCGGTTCAAGCTGAAGATCCACCGCGAGACCAGGAAGGTCCCGATTTACAAGTTGACTGTAGCCAAGGGCGGGCCCAAGCTTGAGACAGCGAAGGATCGAAGTTGCGCTCCCATTGATGTTGAAAAGACCGACCCGCCTCCGGGGACGCATTTTTGTGGCATCCTGATTCGCTCATTGAATCCTGCGCCCGCCCGCGCGGCCTTAAGCGGCGCGACTATCGCGGATCTATGTAGGGGCCTCTCGCGGCTGATGGACCGGGATGTCATCGATGAGACCGGCATTGCCGGCTTATTCGATTTCCGTCTGGAGATTTCGGTCGCTGACCTCTTTCCCCATACTGGCGTAGCGTCAAGCGATCCCGACGCATCAGCGTCCGCGGCCGATCCGTCGGGTCTTTCGATTTTTGGCGCAGTACAGAAGCTCGGCCTGAAACTGGAACGGGGTAGCGGGTCGGAAGACACCTTTGTTATCGATCAGATCGAGAAACCCTCGGGGAACTAATTCGGGATCGGCACGGCGTTTCCTGCCATGACCAATACCCGTTCCGCCGGTTCGCGGCTGAGCGAATCGATCAATCTACCCAATTCCCATCGAGATAGTGTAGAATGAGCGCATGAAGCTCACAATGCTCACTTGCGCGATTCTCGGGCTCTCCTTCTCGGCACTGGCTTACCCCATACAAGGCCTATGGAGCGCCACGATTACGGTCAACAACCAGCAGATCCCATTTCGAATCGGGTTTTCGGGCGACGGCGCCAATGTGAAGGGGTGGTTCTTCAATGGCGATGACCAGGTGCTTTCCACGTCAGGGACGCTGGAAAATGGAACCCTCACGCTGCGGTTCGATCACTACGCCACCACGCTCGTAGCCAAGCTGCAGAACGGCGCGTTGGATGGCACATACGGCAAGCCGGGGCGCTTGAATGATTTCCACGCCGCGCCCTACCGGGCGGACGACGCGGCGGCGGAAAGTGCGCCATCCATCGCCGGGCTTTGGGACGTGGAGGTGAACAGTCCCAAGGGCGAGAAGGCGTGGCATCTGATTGTGAAGCAGCGCGGAGTCGAGGTTTCCGCGGCGATTCTGCGCGTGGATGGCGACACCGGCACGCTCACGGGCAGCTATAAGGACGGCAAATTCGTGCTGAGCCATTTCTCAGGCGCACGGCCCGCGCTGATGACTATCACGCAGACCGCGGACGGGCAATTGGAGGTGGTACAGAACGGGAAGAAACTGACCGCGATCCGTTCGGCGGAAGCCCGCGCCAAGGGACTGCCGGCTCCGGACGACCCGATGCAGCACACCACTATGAAAGATTCGAGCGTGCCTCTGCAGTTCAGCTTTCCCGATCTGAGCGGGCAAGTGGTTTCGAACACCGATGCACGGTTCAGCGGCAAGGTGATCCTGGTGGCGATCGGCGGAAGCTGGTGCCCGAACTGCCACGATGAGGCGCCGTATCTTGAAGAGCTTTACCAGAAGTATCACAGCGCCGGACTGGAAGTGGTGGCTCTGTCATTTGAAGAAGGCGAACAGTTGAAGGACCCGGCGCGGCTGCGGGCATTTGTGAAGCAGTATGGCATCGAATATCCGGTGTTGCTGGCCGGCGAGCCCGCGGAGTTGAACGCGAAGGCGCCGGGGGTGGCGAACCTCAATGCGTGGCCGACGACGTTTTTCGTGGGACGCGATGGGCTGGTGCGCGCGATCCACACCGGGTTTGCGGGCCGCGCCAGCGGCGAGTTGCATGACGAGATGGTGCAGGAGATAGAAGGAACCATCGGGCGGCTGCTGGCTGAGAATACGGCGAGCCCCGCGAACTGAACAGACGTGGCGCACGCAGCTCATGCGTGCGGCGTTCACGCTCGTTTGAACGCTGTAGTGGCTGGCACTGCACGCAAGGGCCCAGCGTGCGCCCCGTTATTCGCCGCCACGCCCGCCGCGTCCGGCTTGCGGCTTTGGCATCGGCTTGCGCGGCAGCATGTCGGGCCGTGCGGCCGTGTTATACACGAACCAGGCTTCAATGGCTGCCGCCTGCTCCAGATCGTTGGCCTGCAGACGGTCGTATAGGTCCATATTGGAATGGTGCGTGCGGTCGCCATACTCGAGCGGATCCTGAATGAACTGGAACGCTGGCAGACCCACGTTGTCGAAGGGCACATGGTCGGTGCTGCCGGTGGCGCGTATAGTCAGCGTGGAGGCGCCCAGGTCGCGGAACGGTTCCAACCACGCGCGGAAGATCGGCTCCACCATATTGTTGTCCTGCATGTAGATGCCGCGGATCTTGCCGCTTCCGTTATCCAGGTTGTAATACGCCGATAACTTGCTCCACTCAGGCTTTGGTTGCATGTCCGCGGCGTCGGCAAAGTGCTCCTTCACGTAAGCGCGCGAGCCCAGCGTGCCCTCTTCTTCGCCGGTCCACAAGGCGAGGCGGACGGTGCGCTGCATCTTGAGGTTAAGGGACTTGAGAATCCGCATCGTTTCCATTGCGACCACTGAGCCCGCCCCGTTATCGGTGGCGCCGGTGCCTCCGGTCCATGAATCGAAGTGGCCGCCCACCATCACGAAACCCGCGTTGGGATTCGAGCCGGGAAGCTCCGCCGTGATGTTGAAGGAATCTGCCGGCTCGGTGAATTTGGTGGCGATATCGAACTCCAGAGTGACGGGGATATTCTTCTCCAGCAGCCGCACCATGCGGTTATAGTGCTCGTTGGTCACCAGCACCGAAGGGGGAGGCAGTTGATCGTCGGTGGTAGTGGCTGACGCCGCGCCGCTGCCCATTACCGTGCCGCCATCGGGCCCGTTGCCCGGCGAGACCACCACCAGCACGCCTTCGTCCTTCAAGAACTTGTTCAGTTGCGCCCTGAAGCCGCCATTCGCGCCACCGCGTCCGCCCGCGCCACGTCCACCGCGCCCGCCGCCCCCACCTGCCCCGGCCGGTCCACCCGCGCCGCCCGCGGCTGCCCCGCCGCGTGGCGCCGGAATGATGGGCCCTCGCGAAAAGCCGAGCGGTAGGATCGACGGATTGCCCGACACCGGGTCCGGCGCCTCAGCCGCCAGCGCCAGTTCGGCGTCCGTCAAGCGATGCAGATAGGGCTCCGACACCATTTCCGAAGGATGCGGCGCCGTACCGAGCACGATCTTGCCCTTCAGCTTACCCTTCCACTTGTCGAGATCCTCGGGCCCGGCGATCACGGCGAAGACCGCTTCGCCGGTGACATCGCCATTGGTTCCCGGCGACCACGGCTGCACGAAGCCGATGAGCGGCTGGAATTCGGGCTCCTTCATCTCGGCAACGAAGCGCGTGCAGCTCCAGCCGCGCCCGAAGGGTCCCCATGCTTCCATTTTGGCGTTGGCCAGGCCCCACTCACTCAACTTCTTGACGGTCCATTCGCCCGCCGCTTTGATGTTGGGCGACCCGGTGAGCCGCGGCCCGTAGACGTCGGTCAGGTAGAAGGCCGAATCCATCACCTTCGAGTTTTGCCCGAAGGCCTCATGGCGAATCTCTTGCACCACCGAGAGGTCGATTTTCTCGGGCGAACCGACCTGCGCCGAAAGGCACGCGCACAGCACCGCCATAATCCCAACTAACTCTCTACGCATGACGGGGAGATTACCACGTTCGCCCAAGCGGTTTCAACGGGCCGAGCGACACGGCGACACGGGCCGAACGGCATACGGCGTGAGCGATCCCATGGCGA
>Ga0302324_100022489_pt1 | contig 12243 bp, 7 predicted proteins | sample Palsa_T0_1_FD_201949 | JGI IMG/M metagenome (GOLD analysis project Ga0302324, IMG submission 201949) | Peat permafrost microbial communities from Stordalen Mire near Abisko, Sweden - Palsa_T0_1 | ecosystem: Environmental > Terrestrial > Soil > Palsa > Peat permafrost | place: Sweden: Abisko...
ACCGGCCTAGGCAGGCTGCAATGCGCTCGCAATAGACCGAATCTCCTGGATCACCAAATCCAACTCCTCGTCGTTGGTATAGAAATGCGGAGCCACGCGAATGCCCGCGCCGGGCCGGTAGTCCACCAGGACGTCCCGCCGCCGCGCTGGGAGGAATCTTTGGAGAATTCACGCGAAAGCCGACTGCTTCCGCCAGAGCGATCAGTTTGTATGTTTGACGAATGGACTTGGCGCGAATATTTTTGACGCCGATTTCGCCGAGGATTTCGTAGCCCGAGCGCGCCGCGTACAGTCCTGGAATATTGGGCGTCCCGTTGAGGAAAGGCAAAAAGGAAAATGCAGGCGGAAGCGCTTGCCCCACGGCAAAAGGCCACGCTAGGGCTGCTTGAGTGAGCCATTTTCGCGGGCTAAGCGGACCTTGGCATCCTCCAGCTTCTTTTGCACCTTGGCAACTTCGGTGTGATCCTGATCGCTGGGCGCGCTGGCCTGCCATTCCTTCAGCGAACTCTGCCACTGGGCGATCGCTTCGCGGATCTTGCCTTCATGGAAGTACACGTCGCCGAGGTGATCGTGAACGGTGGGATCGCGCGACATCTGCTCTAACGCTTCCCGTAATTTCGCTTCCGCTTCCGGGAGTTTGTTCAGGCGGAATAATACCCAACCCAGGCTATCCAGATACGCGCCATTTTTAGGATCGCGCTCCACGGCTTTTGCAATTAGATCCCGGGCTTCCTCCAGCCGAATGCCGCGATCCGCCAACATGTAGCCCAGATAGTTCAAGGCCGACGCATTGTCGGGTTTGATGGCGAGCGCTTTGCGGAACTCATCTTCGGCCTCCGTATAATTCTTCATGCGCTCATACATGGCGCCCCGCATGAAGATCACGGCTTCCTTGTCATCGTCCCCGGTCGAAAGCTTTTCGGCGGAATCCAACATCTTCGCCATCTCGGAGAAGTTTTTGGCTTTGTCGTAGATTTGCGCCAGGTTGATGTAGGTGTCCCGGTCATTCTTGCCATCCAGAAGCTTGCGTGTTTCGGCCACCGCCTGGTCGGTCTTTCCCATGTCGGCCAGCAGCGACGCGTGCACGCTGCGCACCAACCGGTCGTTCGGATACTTCTTGGACGCGGCTTCCGCCTCGGCTTCGGCCTTGGGGAAATCCTTGGCCAAACGGTAGGTTTCAATCACTTCAGCCGAAGCGCGTGGACCGGCATCGGGATCCAGCTCACCCATCTGGCGATAGGTCTCCGCGGCGGTCGGGTACTGTTCCGCTTTCTGATACAGTCCGCCGAGTCCATCCAAGAGGGAAATGCGATTGTTTCGTTCGTCGGCGGTGTAGTTTTTCTTCGCGGTGGAATCGATAATTTCCTTTAAAGTCTTGATCGCTTCCGGCGTTCTGCCTTCGGCTGCCAGGAGCGTGACTTCGTTGTACTGGATCTCGATATTGTTCGGATCCAATTCCTTGGCCTTGTCGGCCGCCTCGTGGGCCTTGGTGAAATCCCTCTTTTGCTGATAGATCTTGGAGATCCGCAGCAGCGCTTGTTCGTCTTTCGGATCATCCTCCGCTAAATCCTGATATACCTTGAGGGCATCGTCGGTTTGGTCGGAAAAAAGCAGATCCTGCGCCAGTTGGTGCTTCAGATCTGAGTTGCCCGGCTGTTGCTCGAGTGCGCGCCGCAGCATCTCCGCCGCCAGGGAATAATCTTTCAACTGCTCATAAACATTGGCGAGATTGGTAAGGCTGCGCGGATTGGGATTCTTGTCGGCCACTTTGCGCAGCAAGTCGGCGGCCTTCTTGGTATCGCCCAGATCCGTGTAAACCATGGCCAGGCCGGTCATGGCGTCTTCGTTCGAGGGATCCAGCTCCATCACTTTGTTGTAAGCGCTCAACGCGTCGGTGGAATTCTGGGCTATTTTGTCCAGGCGTCCCAGCATCAGCCAGCTCTCCACGTCTTTCGGATCGCCAGCGGTGATCTTCTGGTATTGTTCGATGGCCTTCTTGACCATGTTCTCGTCAATCCGGTTCGCTTGCGAGTCGCCGATCATGCGAGTGTAAATGCGCGCCAGCAATCGCCGCGAGTTGAGATCGTCCGGATTTTGTTTCAGCGCGTCCTCGGCCTCGGTGACGGCTTCGCGCAACCTGCCGGATTGAATGTAGAGGTCCGAAAGTTCTTCGGCGATGAAGGTGGCGCCCGGATCCGCCTTCATGGCGGCGCGATAGCTGTCCACGGCTTTGGTGAACAGCTCCCTGTTTCCAGAAGCGCCGGCCAGTTCGGCGTATAAATGCCCCAGCGAATAGTTGTAGTAGGAAGACGCTTTGTCGGCGGCGGCCACGGGTTTCGACGCCGCGGAGTTGTCCTGCCCGAAAGCAGCCGCAGCCAGAAATAATGGGCAGGCGACGCTTAGAATCCGGCGAGATGGGATCATGAAAAAAGGCGCTCTCTTTCCCTCTTGGTCCGGTCAAACGTGGCCGGGCGTGGGCGTTTCTGCTTTCAGTATAACCCCGAATCCGTAGCGAGGTCGCATGGGGCGCCGCACTTTGGCGCTATCATCCCATTTGACACTGCTGCCCATTGTGCTTGGGCCCACGGGCTCGGGCAAAAGCGAACTGGCCATTCACCTGGCGCAACGGTTGGGCGGCGAGATCGTCAACTACGACTCCCTTCAGATCTACCGGGGCTTTGACATTGGAACGGCCAAGGTTCCGGAACCAGAGCGGCGCGGAGTCCCCCATCATTTGACGGATGCGATTGAACCCGGCCGGCTTTTCACTGCCGGCGATTACGTACGGCAGGCGCGCGCGTCGCTCCAGGAGATTGCCGCGCGCCAACGCATCCCGGTACTGGTGGGCGGTACCGGACTCTATTTGCGCGCGTTGTTGGAAGGGCTGTCGCAAGGTCCGCCGCGGGATCCCGCAATCCGCGCGCGGCTGGAACGCCGCGGCGAAAAGAGGCCTCTTAGCCTGCATCGAATTCTCTCGCGTTTGGATGCGGCCGCCGCGGCGCGCATTCATTCCAATGACAAGAAAAAAATAATTCGCGCCTTGGAGGTTCGTTTATTGGAGGGCCGTCCAATTTCCGAATTGTTTTCCCTGGGACGCGACCCACTCACCGGTTTTCGTCCTATAAAGCTAGGCTTGAATCCGCCTCGCGAGGTTCTCAACCGCAGGCTGGACGCGCGTACCGTGCGCATTTTCGAAGCCGGCCTGCTGGAGGAAGCGCGGGCTCTGCTGGCGAACGGAGTTTCCCGGCAGGCCAAACCCTTCGAGTCGATCGGTTATAAACAAGCCCTGCTGGCATTGGAGGGCCGGTTCACGTTGGAGCAGGCCGTTAGATCCACGCAACTCGAAACTCGCCGCTATGCCAAGCGCCAAACCACTTGGTTTCGAAAGGAGCCCGGTGTTCAATGGCTGGAGGGTTTCGGGGACCATCCGGAGGTGCAGGCGCGAGCGCTCGCGCTGGTGGAACGCGAATTTGCATTCTAACTTTTTTCTTGTATTTTTCTTGGGAACCGAAACCGTTTTCAAACGTATTAGTAGGTGTAGTTCACAGACAATCAGAGTTCAGGAGTTCACAAAGTGGTTAAAAAATCCATACTCGCATTCGCTACTCTTGCGCTCGCAGTCGCGAGTGCAGCATCCAGTTACAGTGTTACTTTCTTTCAGCCCGTGGTGGTGAACGGCCAGACACTCCAGGCCGGAGAATACAAACTTCAATACAGTGACAATAAAGCCACCATTCAACATGGCAAAACCGTAACCGAAGTGCCGATCAAGGTTGAGACGGGCGGCGACAAATATTCCGCCACCTCGGTCCGTTTGAATGGGGCGCAGGTGGAAGAAATCCGCCTGGGCGGCACCAACAAGAAGCTCGTGCTTGAAAAGACGGGCGCGGGAACCAACTAACCGTTACAATTCTGAAGATCGAAGGATAGCGCCTTGCCGCGTTCGAGCGGGGCGCTATTTTTTCAGGCGGTAGAATGCTAGTGTGCGTTCTGTTTTTGCGATCGGCTGTTTTCTCGCGGCGCTTCCGGCGGCGCGGGCCGACACTTATTTAGTCCTGCCGTTTTTCAACCTCTCCCAGAGCGCGAATCTCAACTGGATCGGCGAAAGCCTGGCCGAGACTTTGCGCGAGGCGTTGTCGTCGGAAGGGCTGATTACGCTGGATCGCGACAATTGCGTGGAAGCGTATCGACGCCTGGCCATTCGTCCGTACTCTGTGTTAACCACGGCTTCCGTGGTGAAAATCGGAGAAGCGGTGGATGCCGAGCAGGTGGTGTTCGGCGGGTTCGATTTGAAGCCGGGCCCGGATGCCTCCGGCAAAAGCAAAGGCTCACTGCAGGTCACCGCCCGCCTGCTCGACCTGAAACACATGAAGCAAGGCCCGGAACTACGCGAGGTGGGTGCGCTGGAGGATCTGGCGGCCTTGCAGGGACATCTGGCGTGGCAGGTGCTTCGGTACCTCAAGGGGGAAGCGGCGCCTTCGGAAGCGGAATTTCGGGAACGGCATCCGGCGGTGCGCGTGGACGCAATCGAGAATTACGTGCGCGGTCTGCTGGCGCCCAATCCGGATGAGGAGCATCACTTCTTCACTCAGGCGGCGCACCTGGATTCCCACTATTCGCAACCGTGTTTTCAATTGGGCCGCCTGCTCTGGAAAAGAAAGGAATACAAATGGGCTGCCGACTGGTTCCAGAAAGTAGCGCCCGCCGATGTACATTATCACGAAGCGAATTTCTTTCTGGGGTTGTGCCGCTATTACACCGGGGACTTCGCGGGCGCGCAGGCCGCCTTTGAATCGGTGGCGCGCGTAGTTCCCCTGAACGAGGTGTATAACAACCTGGGCGCCGCCGAATCCCGAAGCAACCTCGCGGATGCCCTGGCGAACTTTCGAAAAGCTCTGGAAGGAGATGAAAGCGATCCGGCGTACCGGTTCAACGTTGGTTATGCGCTGTGGAAACACGGCGATTTCGAGCAAGCCGCCGACTACTTCCGCGCGGTTCTGGAACGCAATCCGGACGACGCGCAGGCCAGCCTTCTGTTGGCGCACTGCGCCAGCCGCACGGAATCGCGTCCCGGGGAAGCGCGCACGGAGGGTTTGGAACGTTTGAAGACGAATTATGAAGAGAGTGCGTACTGGCAATTGAAGGCAGTGCTTCAGCCGCACCAGCAGTAAGGCAAGAGGCTTGGCAGGCGATTATGGCCCCTTGTAATCGAACTTCACTAAGCCATCGCGATAATCGATGGTGATGGTAAAAAGGCTGAGTACCGGCAGACCGAGGAAGCCCGAGATTTCTACGCCGATCCCCCGGCTCTGCGGCCACATATCGAAGGATGTCATCGCCTGGTTCCTTTGCCGGAATCCGGCGAATTGGAGGTACAGATCGCCGGCTTGATAGATATCCGCCACCTTTCCGTTGATCCCTCTGAGACTCAGCTTGTCGTTCGGAGCGAGTTTGCTCACCTCTGCCGCGATATCGTAGGAGATGAGTGTTCGGGCGGCGCCCGTATCGATAACGAACAGCGCTTCGCGCGATTCGCCCACGCGTGCGGGTATCAGCAGCAGGTGACCGAACTGGTAAAAGCGCGTCCAGCCCTGCATATCCGGGGGCAGTGTAGCGTCCAGCGATTCTTCGGAGTCGGGGCGATACCCCGGCAGCGGATCCAGCCGCAACGTTTTCCCGGCAAAATCGATGGTGACCAGAAACTGCGAGAATACATTGGTTCCAATCAAACCGTCCTCAATGTCGACGAATTCCTGATTCGAAACATTGATCAAGGCATTCTGAAACACGACGCTGCCAATTCCAACGTGCGCGGCGATACCGGTGTAGGCGCTAAGAAGTTTTGCATTATCCCCGAAGCCGTGCAGATTGATGTCCATCAGATGTTCGACGCCGGCTTTTTCGGCCGCACTGCGCTGGATCACGAACCCTCCCGCGCCGGTATCCAGCACCAGTTTTAGTTTCCTTCCGTTTACGTTTACTTCCACCCCGTAGGTGCGCAAGCGGTTTGAAGTGACTAGGGAAAGCAGTGGGATCTCCGTCTTTTCGTAAGGGCTGGTAAGCGAAGTGAGTTTCCGGCCGCGCAGGGATTTATCCAGGCGTATGTGCTGGCGGATGCTCTCCGTTTCCTGCCGCTCCCGGTTGGGGTCGGCAACCGACGCGTAAGTCTCCAATGCGTCTATGTGCTCGGCGCCTTTCAGCCGCATGGCCCAATCGAGGAAAATCCTCGAATCTCTGGGGGCCAGCTCATGCGCGCGTTGAAAGTACCGATCAGCGGTCTTATCCATGGATTCACACGCCGCGATCCGGGCCAAGCCCCACCAGGCACGTGCGAAATTCGGATCCAACTTGGTGGACTCCTTGAATTCGTTTTCCGCCTGAGCAAATTGGCCACGCCGGAACAAGACTTCTCCGGCGAATTCATGCGCGGCAGCCGAATCCGGCGCTTCGGCCAAAGCTTTTTGAGACAGCTTCCAGGCTGTCGCGACGCCCTCATTCAGCAGCGCTTTACGCCCTGAAGTCAGGGTGTTGTCAACCACCTCACTGCTGAAACCGCAACCCGCGAACGCCAGGGCGATCAGCGATATGAAAAGTGCTTCCTTCATCTGCCGCTTCCAATCTCAACAATAGCAGCCGTCGTCCGGGACCGGACTCCTGTTGCGAAACGGTATAATCCATAAAGCTCATGCTCGAAGCGTTCGGTTTATCCGACCCCGGTTGTGTCCGCCCGAACAACGAAGATTGTTACTTGCTCGCGCCGGAAAATGGACTCTATGTAGTTGCCGACGGCATGGGGGGTGCGCAAGCCGGCGAGCGCGCCTCTAAACTAGCCATCGACACGCTGGCTGATTTCATCGCCAGGTCTGGTGAAGCAGGCGCTGAAATGCTGGCCCAGGCCTTTCAGGAGGCCAACAACCAGGTAATGAATGCCGCCTCCAACGACGTAAACCTGGAAGGCATGGGAACCACGCTGGTAGCCGCTCTGGAAGCGGGGCCGGAAATCCTGATCGCCAGCGTGGGCGATAGCCGCGCCTATGTTTACCAGGGCAACGAGTTGATTGGCATCACCGAAGATCAGACCTGGGTGCACGAAGTGGGCCGCAAACTCGGCATAGACGAGACCAGCTTGCGTTCACACCCGATGCGTCACGTGCTGACCATGGCCATCGGAGTGAGTCCCGAACTTCGTGTGCACTCCTATGCGCTCAAGCCCCAGGCCGGGGCGGAGGTTTTGCTTTGCAGCGATGGGCTGCATGGGGTAGTCAATGAGGATGTCATCGTGGAAGCTCTGGCGGGCGACGGCAGCCTGGAGTCCAAATGCCGCAAGTTGATTGAGGCCGCGAAAGCAGCCGGTGGCCCCGACAACATCACCGCAGTTCTGCTGCGCGCGAAATAAGTAGTGTCTGAAAAGCGGGTTCCCTCCGTGGCGCACGAGTGCGTGCGCTACAAGCTTCGGGTCGCAGGCCGGATTCTTGTACACCAGCGTCAACCGGCGGGGACGCCTGCGGGCGGAGCGAGGCACGCACGTGTTCGAGAACGCGCCGCATCACGATCTCCAAAAATGGATGGTACATGTACCGCCGCTCAGCTAGGCCAGGTCTTACACGGAGACGCCGCGCAGATCCACGCCCTTGGCCCACATCCACACGACATTCCGCGCGTGCCGCTGTTGCGGAGAGCGGCCGCTCAGCAGAAGTTGTACCAACTGCAGTTTACTCTTAAGACCCAAGATATGCTCCTAAAGGTAGCATTTGGGCCGCTGCGGGCGAGTAGTGGTTTACGGTATTTTACAGCTATGCAAGTAACTTCCCGGCTCCGAGAGTCACCAAACAAGTAGTGGGACGTGTGTTCATCTTAGGTGTAGTCTTCGCCTTCGGCTTGCTGGCGAGTGAGTATCACGGTACGGTGAAGTCCAGTGGGTTGCCGATTCCCGGGGCAGCCGTAACGGCCAGCCAAGGCGAAAAGAAAATCACCACCACGACGGATGAACAAGGCGCTTATAGTTTCCCAGACCTGGAGGACGGCGCGTGGACAATCACTGTCGAAATGTTTGGATTCGGCCAAATCAGCCGTCCAGTCTCCATTGCGCCCAGCGCGGCAACCGCGGAATGGGAGCTGCGATTGCAACCCTTCAACAATCCGGAATCCGCTGCCGCTCCAGCCAGGCAGCCAAACACCCCGCCGTCTCAAAACGCGCCCGGCAAGAGCGTGGCTCCTCCAACCAACGCCACGGCCGCGGGCAGCGCGAATTCCCCGGGACGCAGCCGTGGCCAGCAGGCCACTAACGGTCGGGGATCGTTCCAGCGTCTGGATGTGAACGCTGCAGCGGACGCTGGAGCGGCGTCAGGTGAAACCGCCGCCAGCGAGAGCGACGTGAGCTCCAACAATCTCAACCAAAGCGCGTCGGAGGCCCTGGTGGTGAGTGGCAGCTTGAGCAGCGGCGTGAATGCGCCGCAACAGAACGATTGGTCGCAGTTCAGCCGAGGCCCGGGCGATTTCGCTCCGGGAAGTCTTAACAGCATCGGCGGACCGGGTGGACCTGGAGGTCCGGGTGGACCTGGCGGTGGAGGCTTCGGAGGCCCTGGGGGCGGCGGAGCCGGCGGACGATTCGCAGGCGGCGGACGTGGGGGTCCCGGGGGCGGCCGTGGCGGACAGCGCGCAGGCGGTGCGAACGGGCGCACTTCATTTGGCAATGCTCGCCGGCGCCGCAGGCAGTACAACGGCAACCTCGCATTCGTCCTGGACAACTCGGCGCTGGATGCGAAACCGTATTCGCTAACGGGTCAAGAATCGCCCAAGCTGGCTTATGCCCATTTCCGCACCAATGGCACTTTCGGTGGTCCGCTAAAAATTCCCAAGATCCTGAGCGGCGACAACACGTTCTTCTTCATCAACTATCAATTGACGCGCAACCGGAACGCCAGCATTGCGACAGGACTGGTGCCCACCGAAGCCGAGCGGACGGGCGATGTTCCCGGGTTGACCGGCCCTCTCAGCCCACAGGCGTTGGCGCTTTTGAAATTTTATCCGCTGCCGAACTTCACCGGCAGTTCCCGCTATAACTATCAAGTGCCGCTGGTCGGCATCGGCAATCAGAGCAATGTAAATGCTCGCGTGAGCCACACCATCAATTCCAAGAATCAGATCTCCGGCGGCTTGGGCTGGCAGGACGGCAACACCACCAGCCCGAACCTTTTCGGCTTCCTCGATTCCAGCAACACCAGCGGGATCAATTCCAACTTGCAGTGGACCCATCACTTCAGCGCGTATCTGATCAGCAATCTGCGCTACAACTTCAGCCGGTCGGCAGGGCAGACCAATCCGTATTTCGCCAACACGCAGAACGTGTCAGGAAACGCCGGTATTGAGGGCAACGATCAATCCCCGAACTTTTGGGGACCTCCCAACCTGTCGTTTTCAAGCGGCATCACCGGCCTTTCGGACGGGAACTTTTCGCGGAATCACAACAACACCAATAGCGTCGGCGAGAATCTGATCTGGGTGCACGGCAATCACAACTTCACCTTCGGCGCGGATTACCGCAGGCTGGACTTCAATCAGTTGTCGCAGCAGAATCCGCGCGGAAGCTTTGTATTCACCGGCGCCTTCACCGGGAATGATCTCGCCGATTTCCTGGAAGGCAAGCCCGCCACCAGTTCCATCGCATTCGGCAATGCGGACAAATATTTCCGCGCCTCCTGGGTGGATGGGTTTGTGAATGACGATTGGCGAATCAAAAGCAATCTGAGCCTCAATATCGGTGTGCGCTGGGATTTTCAAGCGCCCGTGACCGAGCTCCAAAACCGTCTGGTGAATCTGAACATCGGGCAGAACTTCACCACGGAATCGCCGATCTGCGCTACCGTGCATCCGGACTGCACCTTGGCCAGCCAGGCAGGCTATCCGGATTCGCTGGTACGTCCGAACTATCACGAATTTCAGCCGCGCATCGGTATTGCATGGCGTCCGTTCACGCAGCGATCCACCGTGGTGCGCGCCGGCTATGGGATTTACTACAACACCTCTGTCTATCAGCCGCTGGCCAATCAGATGGCGCAGCAAGCGCCGCTTTCCAAAAGTGTGACCCAGGCCAATCCACTGTCGGATCCTTTTACGCTGGCCGACGCATTCACGACGCAGGCGAGCGCCAGTACGCCGCAGGCCTACGCGATCGATCCAAACTTCCACATCGGCTATCTGCATTACTGGCAGGCCTCGGTGCAGCAAAATCTGGCGTCTTCGATTGTTCTGACGCTCACCTATCAAGGCAATGTTGGCACGCACCAGTTGCAGGAATTTCTTCCGAACACATTTCCCAGCGGGTCGGCGCCGAGTCCTTATCCGTCGGGTTACGTGTACATCACGTCGAATGGAAACTCCAACTATAATGCGGCCAGCGTTCAACTTCAGCGCCGCTTCCGCAGCGGTTTCTCGTGGAACGCGCTTTACGTTTTCTCGAAGGCCCTGGACGATGCGCAGGGGCTGGGTGGGCGCACCAGCCCCGGTTCTTCCTATGCACAGAACTGGCTGGATCTTTCCGCCGAACGATCGCTCTCCAGCTTCAACCGCACTCACACCTTGAATCTCAATGTCCAATACAGCACCGGCCAAGGTACCAGCGGCGGAACTTTGCTGAGCGGCTGGAAGGGAGCTCTCGCGAAAGATTGGACCTTTGCGACTACGCTTGTAGCAGGCAGCGGTTTGCCTGAGACGCCGATTATCCTGCAGCGCGTTGCCACCGGGACCGGCGTGACGGGCACGGTACGAGCGGATTACATCGGAGGATCGCTCGACCCCTCGCTCGCGGGCTATGGGTTCAACATCGACGCTTTCGCGAACCCGCCTCCGGGTCAATGGGGCGATGCGGGGCGAAACATTATCACCGGGCCCATCCAATTGAATGTCAATGCGTCCGCGGGACGGGTGTTTCGGATTGGGGAGCGGCGCAACATCGATATCCGTTACGATGCCACTAACGTTTTGAACCACGTCACGTACACGGCCTGGAATACAACTTTGGGAAACGCCCAGTTCGGACTGCCGGTTAGCGGCAATGCCATGCGCACCATGCAGCTCACGCTGCGGTTCAGGTTCTAAACCATGCCTCGCTCTGCGATTGCTCTTTTCCTGTGCGGATGGTTGACGGTCTCCGCGCAACAGCCGCCTTCGCAGGATGCGGCAAACGGTCCTAAGAAAGATCTCGTGATTTCCACCACCACTCAGTTGGTTGTGGAGGATGTTTTGATCAAAGGCAAGGACGGCAAACCTGTCCTGGATTTGAAGCCTTCCGATTTCACGATCACCGAAGACGGCAAACCGCAGAAGATCAGCATCTTCAAATTTCAGACTCTGGAGGAAGCTCCACCTGCCGCGCCAGGGCCTTCCAATCCGCCTGCCCCGGAGATCGCGGCAGCGAAGCCCCCGGAAAAATCCGCGGTGAGGCCGGTCACTACGATTCAAATCGCACCCGAGACGCCCGGGAACCTGCGATATAGCAACCGCCGCCTGATGGTGATGTTCTTCGATATGACGTCCATGCCGATTCAGGATCAGAAGCGTGCGCAAACAGCCGCACTGAAGTTCCTGCGCACGCAGATTACTCCGGCGGACATGGTTGCCATCATGACCTTTTCGAGCGATGTAAAGGTGACGCAAGACTTCACGGACGATCGGGATCTGCTGGCGAAGGACATCCAGAGCCTGATCATCGGAGAAGGGCAGGGGTTCGAAATCAACAACCAGGACGACAGCGCGTCCGATACCGGCGCCGCGTTCCAGCAGGACGATACCGAGTTCAATATTTTTAACACGGACCGCCAGTTGTCAGCGCTGGAGACTGCCGTCAAAATGCTGGCGTCGCTGAACGAGAAAAAATCGCTGGTCTATTTCGCCAGCGGCATCCAGCGCAACGGCCTGGATAATCAGGCGCAGCTTCGATCCACCATCAATGCGGCCATTCGGGCCAATGTGTCGTTCTATCCCATCGACGCGCGCGGTCTGGTGGCGACGGCGCCGCTGGGCGACGCGACGAAAGGATCGCCGGGTGGGCAGGCCATGTACTCGGGAAGCTCCGCGCGCGCGGCCACCAGTAATTTCCAGAATCAGCAGGAGACGCTTTACACGCTGGCCGCGGATACCGGAGGCAAGGCGCTGCTGGATAACAACGACCTTTCGCTCGGAATCGTACAAGCGCAGAAAGACATGACCAGTTATTACATCATCGGCTACTACACCAGCAACGAT
>Ga0302324_100022490_pt1 | contig 12243 bp, 7 predicted proteins | sample Palsa_T0_1_FD_201949 | JGI IMG/M metagenome (GOLD analysis project Ga0302324, IMG submission 201949) | Peat permafrost microbial communities from Stordalen Mire near Abisko, Sweden - Palsa_T0_1 | ecosystem: Environmental > Terrestrial > Soil > Palsa > Peat permafrost | place: Sweden: Abisko...
GCGAGCTCTAGGTCCGCGGCGCGCTGCGCGAGCGCCTCCGCGTGCTCGGCCCGTTCCGCGAGCGCCGCCGCCTGACTCGCGATCACCTCGTTGGCCTGCGCGACCTCCGCGTCGAGCCGCTCCCGTTCGCCGTCGATCTGCGCGGTCTGATCGATCGTCGCGCTTAGAGCCTGCTCGAGCTCCGCTGTGGTCCGCTCGAGGCGTCGCGTAGCCTCGATCCGAGCGGTTTCAGCAGTTTCGAGGAGGCTGGCAGCGCGCACGCCCTCGACTCGGAGCGCGTTGATGCCTGCCTCCTGGGCGCGAACCTTGTCGGCGAGCTCACGTCCCTGGCGACCAGACTCCGCCAGCTGACGACTGGACTCGGCCAGCTCGGCTTGCGCCTGCGCGACCTCGAGGGCGAGAGCGTCACGTGCCGCCGCGAGCTCTGCGGCATCGGCCGCACTCCGCTCCAGTCTCGACGACAACGCTTCGAGCGTGGCCGTACGATCCTCGACCTCCGCGTGAGCAGCGGCCAGCTCGGAGGCGAGCCGCTCTGAACGCCGGTCGGCGTCCGACAGCCGGCTACCGGTGCCCTTCAGCTCTGCCTCGAGCAGGACCAGCGCGCGCTCCGCATCGAGTCGCGCTGCCGTTGTCGAGCCCAGGTCAGCGATCACGCCGGCGAGCCGCCGGTCGAGACGGTCGCGCTCTGCTTGCGCCGCTGACCGCGCCTCGATCTCGACAGTGAGTGCATCCTGCGCCGACCCGAGATCCACCTCGAGCTCCGCCGACCGGCCCCGCGCGCTCTCAAGCTCATTGTCGAGCCCATCGATCCGACTGCGGGCGCGCTCCAGCTCGCTCTCAAGCCCACCAATCTGACCACGCGTGCGCTCGATCTCCGCGACGGACTCGAGCGCTTGCGCTGCGAGGCGGTCGCGTTCCGCGGCTGCGTCAGTGAGCCCCTCAAGGGTCTGGTCGCGTTCGCGCTGGAGGGCGAGGACATCGCTCTGCTCGGCTGTCAGCCGGCGCTCGAGCTCCTCGACGCGTGAGCGCGCCTCAGAGGTATCGCGCTCCTGCGCCTCCACCGCTGATTGGGCGACGTCGGCGAGCTCGCGAGCACGGACGATCTGCTCGTTGGCGGCCTCCAATCGCTCTTCGAGCGCGGCAACCCGTTGTTCGGCATCGGCCGCATGATCCGCCTGTCGGGTCGTGGCGGCCGCAGCGCTCGCGGCACTGTTCTCGGCGGTATCGGCCCGTTTCTGGGCGTCCGCGACCCGTAGATCCGCTTCCTCCAGGAACGCCTCGAGCTCGGTGACGCGCGCGGTGTAGACCGCAGCCTGTGCCTCGAGCTCGGTGACGCGCGCGCTATACACCGCAGCCTGTGCCTCGAGCTCAGTCGCACGCGTGGCGGCAGCGGCCGCGTCGACCTCCAGCTCGGCCGCACGCGAAGCGGCGGCAGCCGCTTGCACCTCCAGCTCGGCCGCACGCGTGGCGGCGGCCTCGGACACGGCCTCCAGCTCAGACGCATGCGAGGCGTGGGCTGCGTCCCGGGCGCGTGCCTGTTCGAGGTCGCCCTGGAGCTCAGCGTTGACCGCTGCGGCCTGCGCCGCAGCCACCTCGAGCCGTGCGACCTCGGCCCGGGCCGCGTCGACCCGGAGCTCGAGCTGGGTCGTCCGGCGCGCGTGCTCTTCGGCCCTCGCGTCCGCGCCTTTGGCGACCCGCTCGGACTCGGCGAGGGCGTGCCGGACGGTCTCGAGCTCGGACTCGAGCCGCGCACCCGACTCCCGCACCCGGGCGGTCTGTTCGCGAGCCTCCGCCAGCTCCCGGTCCAGTTCGGCAACACGAGCCGAGAACTCCTCGCGTGCGGCTGCAAGCGTGTCCGCACGTTCGCGCTCAGTCGCGAGGTCGCGCTGGAGACCGCGTCGCTCCTTCTCCCCATCATCGATTTTCGACTCGAGCGCGGCGACGGCGGTGCGCGCCTGCTCCAGCTCGCGTTCGAGCTCGGCCGTGCCGGCGCCCGCGGCGATCAGCTGCTCGTTCGCGGAGGCCAGTGCTCGCTCCACCGCGGCAGCCCTCTCGCCGGCTTGTGCCTGGACTCGCGCGGCCTCTTCGGCGTGTAGCCGCAGCGCCTCCAGCTGGCCTGTCGCTTCAGCGCGCGCCGCGTCGAGCGCGGCGAGGCGACCCTCAAGCTCGCCGGCCCGCACCTCGGCGTCATCGGCGCGCACCGTGGCCTCATCGGCCCGCGCCTCGGCCTCACCGGCCCGCACCGTGGCCTCACCGGCCCGCACCTCGGCGTCATCGGCGCGCACCGTGGCCTCATCGGCCAGCGCCTCGGCGTCACCGGCCAGCGCCTCGGCCTCACCGGCCCGCGCCTCGGCCTCACCGGCCCGCGCCTCCGCGTCCTCAGCGCGCACCGTGGCCTCATCGGCCCGCGCCTCGGCGTCGCCGGCGCTTCCGACTGCCTCGGCGCGCGCCGCCTCAAGCTCGGCAGCGCGGGCTTCGAGGGCCTGCGCGCGGGCGATCGCGTCAGCATGTCTGCCCTGCGCATCGAGCAGCTCCCGTTCGGCTGCGGCCTTCTCGCTTTCGGCGCGTTCCGCCCGCGCGTCGGCCTCGGCGACCTCCCGCTCGAGACGCCGAAGCGCCCCGAGCTCCTTGGTGAGGCCGCTCTCGAGTTCGGCGCGAGTCCCCGCAGCCTCGGCCAGTTCAAGCTCGAGCGCGGCGACGCGTGCGACCAGCTCCTGCTCGCGGCTGCCGAGATCGGATGCGCCTGCGCTCGCCTTGGCGAGCGCCTGATCCAGCTCGGTCACGCGCGACCGCGCCTTGGCGGTCTCGGTTTCGAGCTCCCTGATCCGCGCAGCCGCCTGCCTCTCTTCCTCGCGGGCGTGCTCGAGTGCAGCGGCGAGCTCATGGGTGCGCCGCTCCAGCTCGTCGGCGCGCTCGGTGGCATCAGCCAACCGTTCCTCGGAAAACTGTGCGCGCTGTTGCCCAGCCGCGAGCTCGGCCTCGGTTTCCCGGTGGCGCTCGGCGATCTTGGCCCGCTCGAGCTCGAGCTCACGAGCGCGATCGACGAGGCGAGTCAGCTCCAGCTGCATCTGAGCAGCTGCTTGGCCGGACTCGAGCATCGATGCCGCGAGCTCAATTGCACGCGACTCCGCGGCCGCGGCTCGCTCCCGTGCCTCGCTGACGATCTGTTTGTGATCGGCGGCGGCCCGCTCGAGGTCGGCCGCCACAGCCTCCGCTCGCTGCTGCTCGGCGCGGGCGCTCTGGTCGAGAATGCTCGCCCGTTCCTTGGCTTCGGCTGTCTCGACGGCGAGCGCGGCGGCTCGATTCTCGAGCTCGCCGGCGTGGCTCTCGGCCTGGGTTGCGCGCGCGCGCAGCTTTCCGACGGTCTGCTCGAGCTTCGCCACTCTGGCCTCGGCGTCGCCGGCTCGCGTTTCGGCCTGCCTGGCGCGGCGGGCCTCGGTCTCCTTGGCACTGTCGACCTCCGCGGCGCGGCGCTCATGCTGCTCTGACTGCGCGCGGGTCCGCTCGACCCTCGACTCGAGCTTCTTTGCGGCGGTCTCCGCCAGACCGAGCTGCTCCTGGAGCCTAGTGGCACGGCCTTCCGCTTTTTCCGCGCGAGTGGCAGCAGCCGCGGCCAGCGCTTCGAGCTCTGACACGGTTCTGACACGGTCGCGTTCGCCGCGAGCGAGCTGCTCGGCGAGCTGCGCGCGGACGGTCTCGAGCTCCTCAGCGCGATCCCGCAGACCGCCAAGCTCCGATTCGACCGCGCGCACGCGTTCCTCCGCCCCCTTGGTCCGCGAAGACTCGGCCTCGATCGCCTCACGCGCGGCAGTCAGCTCGGCCTCACGCCGCGACCCGTGCGCAGCCGCCTCGTCACGAGCCAACTCCGCGTCCGCGAGTTGCGCCCGCAACCCGGCAAGACGCTGATCGAGCTCACGCGCGGTCTCGCGCGCAGTCTCACGCGTCCGATCGAGGGCCAGCGCCTGCTCGCGCGAGTCCCGATCGAGCACCTCCAAGCGCTTCGCCAACTCCACCCGCGCCCGCTCCGTCTCAGCAGCCACAGCCTCAGCGCGCTCCGCACGAGCAGCAGCCGCCGACGCCAACCCCTCAAGCTCGGCGACAGCGCTGTCACGATCCCCCTCACGACGCGCAAGCTGATCAGCGAGCTGCACACGAGCCGCCTCAAGCTCCTCAGCACGACCCTCAGCCCCGTCGCGATCCGCCTCCACCTCCGCAAGCCGCGCCTGCGCCTCGGCGAGACGATCATCGAGGTCGCGTGCCGTCGCGCGTTCCCGATCGAGCGCCTGCCGCTGCTCGCGCACTTCGAGATCAAACGCCTCCAAGCGCTTCGCCAACTCCACCCGCGCCCGCTCCGTCTCAGCAGCCTCACCCTCTGCCCGGTCCGCACGATGGGAAGCAGCGCCCGCCAGCGCCTCGAGCTGCGAAACGGCGAGGTCACGGTCCGCTCGAACGTGCTCGATCTCGAGCGTGTGGGCGCTGAGCTGCGCGGCGGTCGCCTTCAGCCGGCGCTCCAGCTCGACCGCCCGTTGGCCGATCTGCTCGGCGTCGGCCTCTCTGCGCGCGAGCTGCTCGGCGAGCTCCGCGCGGACGGTCTCGAGCTCCTCGGCGCGACCCCGTAGACCGCCAAGCTCGGATTCGAAGACGCGCGCCTGATCCTCCGCCCCCTGAGCCCGCGAAGACTCAGCTTCGATCGCCTCACGCGCAGCAGTGAGCTCTGCCTCACGCTCACGCGACTCGCGATCAAACACCTCCAACCGCTTCGCCAACTCCGCCCGCGCCCGCTCCGTCTCAGCAGCCACACCCTCAGCCCGCTCCGCACGAGCAGCAGCCGCCGACGCCAACCCCTCAAGCTCGGCGACAGCGCTGTCACGATCCCCCTCACGACGCGCAAGCTGATCAGCGAGCTGCACACGAGCCGCCTCAAGCTCCTCAGCACGACCCCGCACACCGCCAAGCTCCGATTCGAGGACGCGCGCCTTGTCCTCCGCCCCCTGAGCCCGCGAAGACTCAGCCTCGACCGCCTCACGCGCAGCAGTCAGCTCCGCTTCACGCCGCGACGCCTCCGCCACGGCCCTGTCACGGGCCTCTCGGACGTCGGCGAGTTGCGCCTGTGCATCGGCCAGACGATCCGCGAGCTGCGCCTGCACCTCGCCCAGCCGATCATCAAGGGCCACCCGCGACCGCTCCGCCGACGCAGCAGCCGCCGCGGCCTCTGCGGTCGCCGTTTCGGCCTCCGCGGCCCGGCGCTCAGCCTCGCGCGCACGTGACGTCTCGGTATCGATCACTTCACGAGCGGCAGTCAGCTCCTGCTCACGCCGCACCGCATCTGCGGCAGCATTGTCGCGAGCCGCCCGAGCGTCTTTGAGCTGCGCCTGAGCATCGGCCAGACGATCCGCGAGCTGCGCCTGCACCTCGCCCAGCCGATCATCAAGGTCACTCGCCGTCGCGCGGGTGCGATCGAGTGCCTGCCCCTTCTCGCGCGCCTCACGCTCCAGCTCCCGCAGCCGCTCCGCCATCTCGGCCCGCGACCGCTCCGCCTCCGCGGCCGCAGCCTCCGCGAGCAGTGCGCGTTCCTGCGCGGCGTGGTGCCCTTCGAGCGCAGCCGCAAGCCGCGTCTCCGCTGCTCGCTTGGCCTCTTCAAGCGAAGTCGTCATAGCCCGGTTAGTTCGATCGGCCCGTTCAGCCGCAGCCCGGGCCTCGAGCTCCTGGCGCGCACTGTCCTTCGCCGCCGCAGCTTCCACCCGCGCCCGTTCGAGCTCGTCGGCCGCCTGCGCGCGGTGTTCGGCGAGCGCTCGTTCGGCCGCCACGAGCCTCTGCTCAGCCGCTTCGATCGCCCTGTCCCGCTCGCGCACCGTCCCATCGAGCGTTGTCAGAGCCTCAGCCTCCCGGGCAAGCTGCCCCTGCAGCTCGGTGCGTGCTCTCAGTGCCGCAGTCAGGTCCGCCTCGAGCGCCTCGACGCGCGAGGTGGCGAGCGCGTGGGCTTCAGCGACGTCCACGGCCCTGGCCTCGGCGTCGGCGCGGCGATCACGCTCCGCTTGCAGCCGCTGCTCCAGCTCCTGGATCGCGTAGCGGCGGGCCTCCGCACGACGCTCCGCCTCGGCGCGAATGCGCCGCTCCTCCCGCAGCTCGTCCCTGTCCGCCCGGCTCCGCCGCTGGCGGGCGGGCGGGGGCTGACGATCTGGAGACTCAGGTCGCGCGGGCGCGACCGGCGGACGTGTGCGTCGTGTCGGGGCCGGCAGGTCGATCATCGTGCCGCCGGGAAACTCGAGCGCGTAAGTGGCGGTCCCCCCCGTGTCGAGTATTGCCGTGGAGACGGTGTACGCAGCCCGCATCAGGCCGTGCGGATCCGGCGGAGACGGAAGCGGCGTGAGCCGATGCGTCGTGGTCCCGTCGTCGACCAAGAGCACGGGCGCGCCGCTTGAAAGCATCTCCGCATCGGGCGGACGGGCGGCCACGCGAAGCAGCGCGGTCTCCGGCCCGACCTCCACGCGCTCGAACTCCTGCAGCTCGATGACGCTCACCGCGGCGACCATCCGGCAGCTTTGGGCGGCGGCCACGGGACGATCCTTCGAGCCCCGATCACACTCTTAGAATGTCGCAACGCTGCCCACCTGCTCTCTTGACCGATCTGCCGGGTGCGGACAGACGACGGCGATTGTATGTCTGTTATATCTCCCGGTGCTGATGGGACTGAACGACAGACACCGCGCGCCGGCGCAGGCCCGAGTCAATGGCGCGCTCGGGTCGGGTTCGTGAAGCTCCTGGTCACGGGCGGCGCCGGCTACATTGGCTCGATCGTCGCCACGCAGCTACTCGATGCGGGTCATCAGCTGGTGGTACTCGACAATCTCGAGCGCGGCCATCGTGAAGCCGTTCCGCCCGGGGCCCGTCTGGTGCTGGCCGACTTGCGCGATCAGGCGGCGGTCGCTGCGGTCGCGAGTGAGGGCTTCGATGGCGTGCTGCATTTCGCCGCCTTGGCATTGGTCGGCGAATCGGTTGCCCATCCGGAGCGTTACTACCGCACCAACATCACGGGCACGCTGAATCTGCTCGACGCGATGCGGGCCGCGTCCGTGCCGCGTCTGGTGTTCTCCTCGACCTGCGCGGTGTATGGCCAGCCGGACGAGGTTCCGATCGCTGAGACCGCGCCCACGCGACCCTCGAACGCATACGGAGCCTCCAAGCTGGCGGTCGACCGGATGATCAGCGACGAATGCCTCGCACATGGCCTCGGCGCAGTGAGCCTGCGCTACTTCAATGTCGCCGGCGCCAGTCACGGCCTCGGTGAGGATCACGAGCCCGAGACGCACCTGATTCCGAATGTTCTGCGAGCCGCGCAGGGAACACTCCCGTTCGTCGAGATCTTCGGCACCGACTATCCGACCCCGGATGGGACCGCGATCCGCGACTACATTCACATCGACGATCTCGCGGCCGCCCATCTGCTGGCCCTCGACGGTACGCGGGCCGGGGAGCACAGGATCTTCAACCTAGGTAATGGCAGCGGCTTCTCCGTGCGCGAGGTGATCGCTACGGTCAAGCGGGTGACGGAGCGAGAGATCGAGACCCGCGAAGCGCCGCGACGCCCTGGCGACCCGCCGCAGCTGGTGTCCGCGAGCGACAGGATCCGGCGCGAGCTCCACTGGACCCCGCGCAAGCCGGCGCTGGCGGAGATGGTCGCCGACGCCTGGGAGTTCGCGCAGGCGCATCCGCGCGGATACGGCTAAGGGGCTGGGGGCGGCGCGACCGGCACGCCGCTACTAGACGAGCCCGTCGAGGGCAGCGAGCGCGGCCTCGAGCACGGACTCTGGCCGAGCGCCCGCGTCGATCACCCGAATACGAGCCGGGTCCGCGCTCGCCAGCTCGCGATACGCGCGGTCGGTCCGGCTGAAGAAGTCCTCGGCCTCGTTCTCGAGCCGATCCGGCCCTTGCAGCCGATCACGCGACCGCGCCCGGGCGAGTGCCGGGTCGAGCTGGAGCAGCAGCGTTCGATCGGGGTCGAGGCCGCCGGTCGCGAACCGGTTGATCGCTCGCACCTGTTCGACGCCGAGGTTGCGGCCGGCCCCCTGGTAGGCGAGCGAGGAGTCGACGAACCGATCGAGCAGAACCCATGACCCTCCCTCGAGCAGCGGCAGCAAAGCTTCCTCGACGAGTTGCGCCCTGGCCGCCGCATACAGGAGCGCTTCGGCCCGCGCACCGATTCGCATCGACGGGTCCTTGACCAGCTCGCGGACGCGCTCGGAGGCCTCGACACCCCCCGGCTCGCGGAGCAGGCGGACGTCAAGACCGCGCTGCTCGAGGCAGTCGCGGAGGGCGGCCGCAAGCGTCGTCTTTCCCGCTCCGTCGATCCCCTCGATCGTAATCAACCGTCCGCGCAAGGCACGCGACGATAGCCGCCCGTTCGTGGGCCTGCACACGCCGCCTCGTTCACTAGCATCGAACTTGTGATCGTCGAGCTCGAACGCCATCCACACGCGCGCGCCGTGGTCGGGCCCGCGCTCGCGTCAGGCGGTCGTCCATCCCACGCCTACCTGTTCCACGGCCCGGCCGGCGCCGGCAAGCGCTCGGCTGCACGGGCGCTGGCGGCCGAGCTGCTCGCCGCGGGGTCGCCCGACGTGGAGAGCGCACGGGCGCGAGCATTCTCCGGCGCGCACCCGGATCTGACCTGGGTCAGGCCGAGCGGCGCGCACGAGATGCTCGTCGCCGACATCGACGGCCCGGTGGTCGGAGCCGCGAGCAGGACACCGTTCGAGTCCGCCCGTCGAGTGTTCGTGATCGAAGGTACGCACACCCTCAACGACGAGGGCGCGAACAGGATGCTGAAGACGCTCGAGGAGCCGGCGCCGTACGTCCACCTGATCCTGCTGACGGACAAGCTGGTGGAGGTGTTACCGACGATCGTGTCTCGATGCCAGCTTGTGAGGTTCGAAGCCCGGCCGGTCGAGGAGGTCGCCGCGCGCCTGGAGGCGACGGGAGCCGCGCCCGGGCTTGCCGCCGCCTGCGCCCGCCTCGCGCTCGGAGACGGCGAGCGGGCGAGCACCCTCGCAGGTGCGGAGGGCGCGGCGTTGCGCGCCGGCGCCGAACGCCTCGCTCGCGGGGCGATCGCCGGCGAGATGTCCAGAGGCCGGCCGTGGGCGGACGTGCTCGCGGCGGTCAAGGCGCGCGGCGAGTCGGCCGCCGCGGAGATCGAGGCACGCCTCGGCGACGAGCTCGAGTTGTCCCCTCGCAAGGAACGCAAGCGGATCGAGACGGAGTTCTCCGAGCGCAGCCGGCGCATGCGACGGCGTTCCGAGACGGCAGCGCTCGACCTCGCGCTCTCGCTCGTGGCGCTGTGGTACCGCGACCTGATGTGCCTCGCGTGGGGCGCTCCTGAGCTGGTGCACAACGTCGATCGCTCAGCGGAGCTGGCGGCTGACGAAGGGCGAGCGGCCGATCGTCTGCGCGAGGCCGTCGAGCTCGTTCAGGACACTCGCGAGCGGCTCCAGTTCAACGTCACGGCTGAGCTGGCGCTAGAGGCGCTTGCATACCGGCTCGAAGACGCCCTTCGGAGCGGATGACCGTGTCGGAGGCCGCCCGCGTGCGACTCAGTCCCCCCGTCGAGCAGGACCGGGAGGAGTTCCTTGAGCTGATGCGAGCGAGCCGGGCGTTCCACCGGCCGTGGGCAGCGGTGCCGACAGACGACATCCGCTTTGACGCCTACCTCGCAGACGCTCGCAAGCCCGACTACGAGCCGCTGCTGGTGCGCCGGTGCGAGGACGACGCGATCGTCGGCTTCTTCAACATCTCGCAGATCACCCATGGCCCGCTGCAGAGCGCATACCTCGGCTACGCGGTCGGCGCCCGCTTCGCCGGCCAGGGCTACATGCGCGAGGGAATCGACCTCGCCCTACGGCACGCGTTCGCCGTGCTTTCCCTTCACCGCCTGGAGGCCAACATCCAGCCCGGCAACGAGGCCTCGCTCGCACTGGCCCGCGCAGCGGGGTTCCGCCGTGAAGGCTTCTCGCCGCGCTACCTGAAGATCAGCGGCCGCTGGCGCGACCACGAACGCTGGGCGATTCTCGCCGACGAATGGAAAGCGCAGCCCCGCTGGCGCGCCGGTGCTGAGAACATCACGAACCGCCGCTAGACTCGACGCCCGTTCGCCGACGTAGCTCAGCTGGTAGAGCACTTCACTCGTAATGAAGGGGTCCCCGGTTCGAGTCCGGGCGTCGGCTTTTACGGGATTTCCAGGGCGTCTGCATCTACCATCCTTTGGTCGGATGGTGGTCGACGTCCACGAGACGTCCACGTTTCTGTGTGCGTTCGTGAATGCGCGAGGCGGCTGGTGTACGAACGACCGCGAGTGGGCTCATGACGAACAGCGCGTGGAGCCGCATCGGCACCGGCAAGGATGTTGAGCGTGGCCAGACAACATCTCTCGGTTCGTGGTTGGACAGGCTTCACGATCCTGCGGAGCTTACTAATAGACTCTGTGCATCGTCAAGTACTGCTAACAGACGTTAGAAGCATCGCTGTCGCCCTTGCTGGAAGCGACAACCCAACATGAGAGTTGTGTCTTGATAGGTTCCGCTTTCGAGGAGTCGATGATCGCCAACGAGCGGCAATACCGGATCGCGGGAGCGCAGCTCAGGCGCTTCGAGGACGCGCTCGTGGCGCGCGCGACGCCCCAGCCCGGTGATGGTGTTGTTCCGCGGATTTTCCAGGCGACCGGTGATGCCATCGCAAGCGAGCGCGACGAGTTGCGCGCGCAGATCGCGCGCTATGAGGACCTGCGCTCAGGCCGCGTCGCTCAGGTTGAGTTGTGCTCGTTGCGGGGCCTGCCGGCGGCGTTGATCGAGGGACGGATCGTGGCGCAGATGACCCAGCGAGACCTCGCGGAACGGCTCGGGATCCCAGAACAGCAGGTCCAGCGGTGGGAGACCAACGACTACACCGGCGTCGGGCTCGAGCGTCTACAACAGATCGCCGACGCCCTTGGACTCCAGGTACGCGCGACGGTTACCTATGGCGTCCCGGGCGCTGGCAGCGCCACTGGCCACGATCGCGAACCCGGAACGGCCCGGCGCTCCGCCGCCTCGGGAGCCATCGATGGCTGAAGAGCAGTACCTCACCCCGGCTCAGGTCGCCGGCGAGCTGCACGTGACCGTTGTGACGGTCCGCCGCTGGATCACCAACCGCGAACTGCGCGCGCGGAAGGCGGGTCCGCGGCGGTGGACGATCCGCCGCTCAGACCTCGACGCTTTCCTCGCCAACGGCGGACAATCCAACGCGGACGTCGAGATCTCCGAGGATCCTTCGTTCAGCAAGCATCTGGTCGCCCCGGATGAGCGTTGAGCGCGCGCGCGAGCAGCTCGAGCTCGCCGAGGGACGCTGGCATAGCGCGATCAGCGAACACGCGCAGCCGCCGCCCGGCGCCGGTTACGCCCGCCGGCTGCGCGCGCTCGCGGACGCAGCCGCTCAGGAACACGCCGCCTACCGGTATGCCGACGAGCAAGGCTTCGGGTGGCGGCCCGGACCGGCGTGGCTTCCCCCACAAGAGCTGCGAGACGCGCCATGGCGTTCCTCCCTCGCGCCCGATGACGTGTGGGAGCGGTTCGACAGGGCCATCGAGTCTCTGAGCTACGCGCGAACAGGTGTCAGCGTGGTCGCGATTGCCCAGGCGTTCGGTCAGCTCTCTGCCGCGGCATGGGGTCTGGCGGATGCGGTGGAGCAGCGCCAGCGCGCCACTCGGGCTGGCTGATCGTGTCGGAAGACAAGCGCGCTTCCCGCGCGACGTAGGTCTTAGCGTCCGGTTCGTAAGACACGCGTCGTGCACAGGAAGCAGGTGTTGGGACGGGCGATTTTGAGTGGCAGGCTGGTCGCGGGGCGGGGCGTTAAGCCCCGGTCACACAGGTTGCGCGGTCAAAGCTCGTGACTGCTTCGCGGGCGTATTGGTCGATGTCGAACGCTGGGTCGGCCAGTCGGCCGGGCGCCGCGTCGATGACCGCCCGAATTGCGATTGCCATCGCATTCGGATCAAAGTCAGCGCGGAGATCGCCGGCGGCCTGGAAGCGCGTGAGCAGTTCGGCGAGCATGTGGACGGCCCCGTCGCGGTCGCCGGTGAATGGGCTCTTGGCGCCGGCAATCGTCGCGCGTACGATCTCTACGACGGCGCTGAGTTGCTTCGGGTTGTCGCGCATAAACTCGAAGTGGGACTCGATGTAGGCGCGCAGCATCTCTGGGCCAGTTGTTTGCGCTTCGATG
>Ga0302324_100022491_pt1 | contig 12243 bp, 12 predicted proteins | sample Palsa_T0_1_FD_201949 | JGI IMG/M metagenome (GOLD analysis project Ga0302324, IMG submission 201949) | Peat permafrost microbial communities from Stordalen Mire near Abisko, Sweden - Palsa_T0_1 | ecosystem: Environmental > Terrestrial > Soil > Palsa > Peat permafrost | place: Sweden: Abisko...
CGCCGTGCGGCTCTCGCTTGAGGCGCTCGAAGCGCTGCAGGCGCGCGGCGCGAGCAAATTCATCTTCAAATATTGCTCGACGTTCGATTCGACGGATCACGGCAACATCGGGCCGGTCGCCGACGCATTGCTCGACCGGCTCGGTTCGGACATGACGATCTTTTGCCCCGCGTTTCCCGAGAACGGCCGGCGACTCTTCAATGGATACCTGTTCGTCAACGACGTGCTGCTCTCAGAATCCGGAATGGAAAAGCATCCGATTACGCCGATGACGGATCCGAATTTGGTACGGGTCTTAGGACGTCAGACGAAACACAAGGTCGGCAAGGTCGATCTCGCGCGTGTACGGCGCGGAGAAGCCGCAGTGCGCACCGCGATTTTGGAAGCGCGCGCGCAGGGCGTGCGGCATTTGGTCGTTGACGCCGTCGGCGACGAGGATTTGCACGCGATTGGTCTTGGAACGGAAGCGCTGCCGCTGATTACCGGCGGCTCTGGGATCGCACTCGGCTTGCCGGCGCTGTTCGTCCGCTTGGGCATGCTCGAGCGCGGACCCGGCGTGGACTCGCTACCGCACGTCGACGGACCGGCGGTTGTGCTCTCCGGTTCATGTTCGCGCGCGACGCTTGCGCAAGTTGAATACATGCGCGCGCGACGACCTGTATTTTCAATCGATACGTCTGCACTTGATAGCCCAGGCCGTGTGGTCGAGGACGCCCTCGCATGGGCGAACGCGCATATAAATGAAGCGCCGATTCTTATCAGCGCGAGTGCTCCGCCTGAGAAGGTCGCCGAGACGCAAGCGCGCTTCGGAAAAGATCAGGCCGGCGAGCGCATCGAGCACGTTTTTGGCACGATCGCACGGCAGTTGTGCGCACGCGGCGTTCACCGGTTTGTCGTCGCCGGTGGCGAGACGTCGGGCGCGGTGGTGCGGGACCTCGGCGTCAGCGCGCTTCGGATCGGGAAGCAGATCGATCCTGGTGTTCCGTGGACGGAGACCGTCGGCGCGCCTGCGATTGCGCTCGCCCTAAAGTCCGGAAACTTTGGGAGCGAGGATTTCTTCCTGCGCGCAATCGAGCTAGCACCGTGACGTACAGCTCGGAGCGCGAGGCACTTTGCAAGGCCGGCGCGCATCTCTCGGCGCGTGGTCTATCGCCCGGAACGTCCGGTAACATCAGCCTGCGTGTCGAGGGCGGTTGGATCGTGAGCCCAACGAACGTTGCGATGGGGAATCTCGAGCCCGAGTCGCTCGCGTTTATCGATGCAAACGGGGCGCACGACGGCGGCGCCGCGCCGACCAAGGAGAAGTTCTTGCACGCCGCCGTTTACGCGGTGCGGAATGATTTCGGTGCGATCGTGCACTTGCACTCGACGCACGCGGTTGCGTACGCGTGCCTGCGCGATCTCGACGCGAGCGACGCTGTTCCGCCTATTACACCGTACACGGTCATGCGGCTAGGGCGCGTTGCCGTCGTACCTTACGTGCGCCCCGGCGATCCGCGGTTAGGAGAGCTCGTGGGCGAAGCGGCGCATCGGCACCACGCAATCTTGCTCGCCAATCATGGACCGGTCGTGGCTGCAACGTCGCTCGACGCGGCGGTCGCGGCCATCGAAGAGCTCGAGGAGAGTGCTAAGTTGTATTTCTTGCTGCACGGACACAAGACGCAGTTTTTGACGGACGAACAAGTCGACGAGCTTCGAGAGGTGTTTGCGTCGTGATTAAACTCGCAGCTAACCTCTCCATGATGTTCAACGAGGTTCCGTTTCTCGAGCGGTTTTCGGCTGCCGCCGCGTGCGGTTTCAAAGGCGTCGAATTTCTCTTCCCGTACGAGTATGAGCCGCGCGTCGTAGCGGCGGCACTTGAAGATGGGAAACTCACGCAGGCGCTCTTCAATCTTCCGCCGGGTGATTGGGCCGCCGGAGAACGCGGTATGGCGGCGATTCCCGGACGCGAGCGCGAGTTTGCGGAATCGATCGAACTCGCGCTCGAGTACGCCGGCGCGCTGCGATGCCCGCGCGTGCATGTCATGTCCGGATTGCTGCCGGCGGACGTGCCGGTCGAGGACTGTCAGCGTGTCTACGAGTCGAATTTGCGGTTGGCGACGTCACGCTTCGCGCAACGCCGCGTTGAAGCCGTCATCGAGCCAATCAATCATCGCGACATTCCGAGCTATTTCTTGAACACGACACGACAAGCCATGGCAGTCATCGAGCGTATTGGTGCGCCGAACCTCAAGCTGCAACTCGATCTTTATCACGCTCAAATTACGGAAGGCGATCTGGTCCATCACGTGCGCGATCTTGCTGGAAGTTATACGCACGTTCAGATTGCGGGGAATCCGGATCGGAACGAGCCTGACTTTGGGGAGGTTAATTACGCGTACGTGCTCGAGCAGCTCGAGGCATCGGGTTATCAAGGTTGGGTCGGCTGCGAATACCGTCCGAAGAACGGGACGCGCGAAGGGCTTGGATGGGCTCAGCCGTATGGCATCACCGTATAAGGAGAAGCATGAAGACACGCGTTGCAATTCTCAGCGATTTTCAACGGCCACGGCCGTACGCGACGAGCCGGCCGCTTTCAATAGAAGAGATCGAGCTCGAGGAGCCGTCATACGGTGAAGTCCTCGTGCGCATCGAGAGCGCGGGAGTTTGCCACTCGGACCTCTCGACGATTGACGGCATTCTTACGAAGCCGCTTCCGATCGTGCTCGGCCACGAAGCCGCGGGCATTGTGGAACGCATCGGTCCCGGCGTTACGACGGTAAAGGCCGGTGACAAAGTCGTTTTCTCGTTCGTGCCGACGTGCGGGAAGTGTACACCGTGCGCGATTGGACGTCCGGCGCTCTGCGAGCCTGGAAACAAAGCGAATGCTGCTGCCGATCTGTTGCGCGGAACGCGTCGATATAAGCGAAACGGCGAGATGATCGGCCATCATTTAGGCGTCAGCGGATTTTCCGAGTATACGGTCGCGGCCGAAGAGTCGCTGGTTAAGATTCCAAACGATGTTCCGGGCGAGATTGCGGCGGTGTTTGGTTGCGCAGCGCTAACCGGACTCGGTGCGGTGATCTATACGGCGCACGTTGTTCCGGGAAGCAGTGTTGCGATTTTCGGCGGCGGCGGTGTCGGTTTGATGACGTTGCTGGGCGCCGTGATGGTCAGCGCGCATCCGATTATCGTCGTCGATCCGGTCGAGAAGAAGCGCAAGAAGGCGCTCGAGCTCGGCGCCGATGCGGTGGTCGATCCCGCGCAGGGCGACGTTGCGAAACAAATTCAGCAGATTACCGGAAGCGACGGCGCGCAGTTCGTGTTCGAAGTGTCGGGAACGACGAAGGGCTTCGAGCAAGCGGTGCAATCGACGTCACGCGGCGGAATGATGGTTGCGATCGGCATTCCACGCGGTTCCGAACAGGCGGGGATCTCGCCGGCGCAGCTCGTGTACGGAGACCGCACCTTGCGCGGCGCGTTCATGAGCTCGGCCGTACCGCGCCGCGACATTCCGCGCTACGTTGCGTTGTGGAAAGCCGGAAAGTTGCCGGTCGACAAGCTCGTAAGCGGCACGATTGGCCTCGATGGGCTCAACGAAGCAATGGATCAACTCGCGAGCGGCGACGCGTTGCGCACGATGGTGTGCCCGCATGTCATGGCAGGCGCGAAAGCTTAGGTTTTGGCGCCGGCTCCGTTGAACACGATGCCGGCTTTTTGAACCTCTTCGTACGGCAGCAACCACACGATCGATTCATCGTGCAAGTCGACGACTTGCACGCGGTTTCCGAACGGATCGATGAAATCGCAGCGGAACGGCTTGATCAATGTGATGCCGTACTTGCCAACTAGTTTCTGACGGACTTCTTGAAGCTGCGCATCATCGCGCACCATGAGGCCGAAGTGGCGCATCCCTGAGGGCGTGACCTTGTCGACTTCAAACATCGCCAAGAACTGATGCTCACCGAGCTTGAAGAACGCGTCACCTTCGCCGCCATCGAGCTTCTCGAGATTGAAGACGTCTTGATAGAACTCCACGGCCTTCTCGATGTCATCGACCTCGATCGCAATGTGGTTGCAGCCGTAAACTTTGACAGACACTAGATCTCCGAGTCATCGTCGAGGTCATCGTCTTCAATCTCGTCTTCGTCGTCGAGCTCGTCCTCGTCGTCAAGATCTACGTCTAGTTCGTCGTCGTTGTTTTCCATCGCGACCTCATTATGCTCCAGCGCGGAGGCGACCTAAACCACGGATTGGAGCCGATGGCCGGAATCGAACCGGCGTTTCCAACTTACAAGGTTGGAGTTCTAGCCGCTGAACTACATCGGCACTAGGTCGAAAGTTAACTGGTTTGTTGAGCCTACGGGCGGCGTCGCAGTTTTCTTAGACCCAAGGCAGTGCCCTTCTTTGCGTCGCTCTAGCATACGAAGTGGATTCGATCGCCCGCCGAGCCGTTGCCCGCGGCCATTGCCCCTATTAAGGCCACGATATGTTGGGGTTAAAGAATGGCAGCTCGGGCATAGCAGCGTGAGGTTCTCCGGCTTGTTATTTCTCCAGTCGCCATCCCTATGCTCGACTTCAACAGGAATTCTTCCGGTAACTGGATGGCGCTTAGCCCAGCCACACTGAACGCATGCTTCGAAACCTAAGTTACGAACGATAAACCGGCGAAGCATCGGAGACACTTGAATCGTCGCCGGGTATTCTCCGCGCATGAATTGGTCAAATCGTATTTTTTGAATACGATCTCGCATGCATTTCAGCGAGCAATAAAAACTCTGAGCGAAGGTGCAATGACGCCCGCAACCGGCGGCGCAAATTCTTCTTGGTTTCTTTGGGTTCATGCAATTATTATTGCGTTCACAAGTGTCAACTGTATGGCATTATGCGAACGTGTGTTCGCAACGCAAAGTAAATCACTGAATTTGTTGTCGTGTTACGCGCGTTTCTTGTGATTCGTTTTCCCTTTCGCGGTAATTTCTTTTGCGCGGAATCGAGCGATCCGCTCGATCAACTTAATCGGTAACGGTTCCTCGAGCGAAAAGCGAATCGTCCCCTTACTCACTTCGTGTGCGGAGAGTTCTTTCTTGAACGCGGCGACGACGGCGGCTGAGCCCGTGGGATAGAGCGCAACGTGATTCGCCCATCCCGCAAAGTGAATAACCGTTTTCCCGTGCAGTTTGTACGCCGGGATTTTGTACGAAATTGTCTCTTCTGCGCCGGGCAACGCTTTGCGAATCGCTGTCCGCATACGACGCAGGACGGCCTGTACCGTTTTCGGCTGCGCGGCGATATAGTCGGCTACCGAGGTGGTTGCCATTGAGTGACGGCTTCGCCGCCGGACAACGTATATCTAGGCGGAGGCCTGTGTCTTGCGCACGACCGGCAGAACTGCAGTGACGCAGTCGCCATTTCCGTCGCGAGACGGCACGACATCGAGCGCGCCGTTGAGCGCGCTTGTCAACATCAGCCCCCAACCTTCGGTCTGCGCGACCCCGACCGGATCGACCGTTGGCACGATGTCGCTGACTTCGATCAACGCGGCGCCATCTTCACGCCATGTTATCTCGAGCGTTGCTTTGCTCGGCGCACAGCGGGAGATGTTTCCGAGCAGTTCGTCGAGATACGCCTCGACGAGAATCATGTCGGCGGCTTCGCTCTCGTCTTCCAAATATTGCATGATCTTGTGCTTGGCAGCGCTCGCGCCGAAGCTAAGGCCTTCCCATTCAACGACCAGCATGGCGGCTTCTTACCCTGTGGGGATAGCAAGTAAACACTACGATTGTCCGGCAAGGGAATATGACAGTGGTAGACGGCGTCAATCGCCGGATTCGCGTCCCGACGGCGACGGCGCGGAGTGCTAGCTAGCTCGCGATAACGTCGATGAGTGCGCGGACGACGTCGGGGTCGAATTGCGCCCCGGCGTGCCGCTGCAATTCGGCGGCCGCATGGGCCGGCGAGAACGGGGTGCGATACGGACGGCGGCCGATCATGGCATTGAACGAATCGGCGACGCTGACGATGCGAACGCTGATCGGAATGTCGGTTCGCTCGACTCCATCCGGATAGCCCTTGCCGTCATACCGCTCGTGATGCAAGCGCACCATCCCGCCGAAATTGGAGAGCTTCGGTTGCGCCTTGATGATCTCGTGCCCTGTGATAACGTGCTGGCGGACGACCGACGTCTCGGCATCGGTGAGCGGACGCGGCGCGCGCAGCAGTTCGGTCGGACATTGTGATTTCCCGATGTCATGAATCAAGCCGCCGCGTGCAACGAACGTCCCTTCGGACCGCGTGAACGACATGCGATTGGCGATGCGCGCGCACCACGCAGATACGGCGCGGCAATGTTCGGCGGTTTTCTCGTCGGCGTTTGCAATGCGTCCGAGCATATCGGCGAGCAATACATCGAGCTCATCGACCGTATCATGACGGAAGCCGGCGTCGACTTGGCGCGGCTTGTTTGCGACGTGCGTGAGCGCGGCTTCGAGGTCGTCGATTTCGCTGAGGCCTAGCGACGTACGCAGCGCCGGAACCGCCGATGCAAAGAGGCGGCGAATCGCGGGAGCTTGCGGCTTCTCGGAGCACGCAACGTCAGCCCATGAAAGCAGCGGCGTCCAGGTCGCGTCGGTCAGCGCTTCCGCGACCCGATCGACGAGCATATCGGCGATAACATCGAGCGCTACTGTCTGCTCTTCGCTCGGGGCGGCTCGCAAGAGGATCGCCTCGCGCAAGCCATTTCTCTCCCGAAGGACCCGCTGCGCGAGACCCCTGTTGGAAGCAAAATTGTGCCGATATTGTAAGGCTTGCATGCCGATCAGACGGGTTGCCCGGATTCCCAAGCTAGCATAGGCGTTTCACCCCAGCAAGGGACATAGGGTCACTTTCCAGCCCCGACTTTTGGCACCTACATAGCAAGCGGCGGAATCCGAGCCGGCGGCCGGGCGGGCAGGGCCTCGAGCATGGCCGCCAACCCGCCCATTTCGTGGCGGCGGAGGTCTTCGAGGGCGGCCAAGACTCCGGCGTGGTCCCGCTTTTGGGCCCAATGGATGTGCAGCAGCTCCGCGCAGTGCACGAGGGCCCGGATCGCGAGTCCCAGACCTCCCAGGCGAGGGTCACGGCGGACTTCGTCCCAGGCGACGTCGTTGCCGAACATGGAGAGGACGACCAGAATGTAGGCCAACGCCTGGGCGGCGTACTTGCCGGGCGGCGCAGCGACGATCTCACGGCGCGCCTCGGTGAGAGCCCCTCGTGACTCTTCGAGCATCCCAGCCGCTCCGCTATAGAGCGCGATCTCGGCCCAACGTAGCGCCCGGCGGTCCGGCGAGTCCTGATCGGGGGCCGTATTTGCGAGCAAACGTCCCGCATGGGCAAAGTCGCCCGTCCAGGTCGAGCGCAAGGCTTGTCCCGGCAAGAGTGCCTTCGTCGCTTCGTCCGTCATCTGCAAGACGTCGGCGGTATTGAGCGAGCGTTCGATCGTCGACATCATTGCGCCGGCACCGCGTTCGGCTTCGATGTAGTACGCCGCAATGAGCGCCCACTCGCGAATGTGCGCATCGCCGCATTTGAGCGCAAACGACGCCACGTTCTCAACATACTCGAGTGCTTTGCGCGGATTGGCTTCGTGCACGTGCGCGATCTCGTACAAGATGCTGTAAGCGCGAGCCGCGACGTCGTAGAGTCCGGCGGGTCCGGCGATCTCGACAACGGCAGACGCAAACGTGTGTGCGTCCTTGATATCGCCGATGCGCAGCGCGACAAATGCGGCCTGATGATAAGCGCGTGCGCGCTGTGAATCCGTCAGCGATGGCGCCAGCTTCGGCAGTGCCGAGATGACGAGCGTACGCGCCTCGTCGTTGCGCCCGACCTGTACGTACGCAGTTGCAAGGGTGCAGCACAGGAGCGGATGCGAGTCATGCCCGTTCGCGAGCGCCGAGACGATGGCGGGCTCGAGCAGCTCGATACAATCCATACGCCCGCGGCGCAGCAAATCGAGGCTGTAGCGATAAACGAGTCGCAAGCGTAAGCGTTCGTCATCGATATCGTGCAGCGCTAGCCGATACCACGCCTCGGCCGTGTCATATCGCGCGCTTTGCGAATCGATGACGGCGCGCAAGCCCAGGATTGCGGGGCTTGCGTGCTGCTCGTCTTCCGGCAGCATATGAATGACCGACTCGACCGCATCGGTTTCGCCCGTTTCGATCAAGCCGAGACCGTGTTTCGAAAGCAGGCGCGTCAGCGCGCCGCTCGTCTCTGCACGCCCATGGTATTCCATTGCTTCGGGGATGCGCTCGAGACGCTCGTAAGCAACGGCCGCGCGAATCAGTGCATCGCGTTGCACGCCTTCACCCTGCTCCGCGAGCACGCGTAAGAGAAAATCACGAAAGAGACTGTCGTAGCGGTAGATGCCGTCCGCGAGCTCCTCGATGTAGGGTCCATCCCAGCCGGGCGCGTCCGCAAGTCCTTGGAAGTGCCAGTCGGCGGCGCGCAAGACATCGCGTTCGAGGATTCTATAGACGGACGTTTCGAGCAAGAACCGTTGCGCCGGTTCGTTCTGCGATTCGAAAACGAGCCGTGCGAGGGCATCGTAGATTTCGGCTTTGCTCGCGGAGATCTCGAGTGCCGGCAGCGTCTCGGCTTGCATAAGTGCAAGCGCTGCGGCCGAGGGCCATCCGTCCGAGGTGCGCAAGGCCGCATCAAATCCGCGCGGCGAGAACGTCAAGCCGACGGATTGCGCAAGCTGCGCGACTTCACCCGATGTAAAACGCAGCTCAGACTCGTCGATCGGCCAATCCATTTCGCGCTGTGCCAGCCAACTCGAAGGCGAGAATGCTTTCGACGAGCGCGTCGCGATGATCCATTTGACGGCGCGCGGCGACGCATCGATCGCGTGCGAGAGGAAGTCGCCGACGTCATCCGAGGCCGCATGGTGCAGATCGTCGATCGCAATGCGAACGCTGGTGCTGCGCAGATGTTCTCCAAGCCACGTCGCAAGCTCGCCGAACGGCGCCTGCGACTGCATCGAACGTTCGTAGGCCATCGTGAACGAGAGATGCGCGCCGGGGACGAACGGCTCGAGTGCGGACGAGAGCCCACGCAGAAATCCCAGGAGCGTCGTCGTGTCGGGAGCGACGCGATAGAAGGCGCACGGCTCTTGCTCGCCGTCGAGAAATTGCTTGAGCGCGACGCTCTTTCCGTAGCCGGCGTCGGCGAGCAGCAGCAAAACGCGATTCGTCTTGGAGCGACGAATACGCTCGACGACGCGCTCGCGATAGATGCGCCAGCGGTGCATGCTCTGGAGAATTCGCAGCTCGGCAGCGTCTTACCCGGCACGGTCCGAAGAGGGGTGGGATGACGGCTCGTCAAGCGGCGTACCTCGACGTCGAGCGGTTCCTCGAAGCGCCCCGACAGCTGCTTATGCCGCGGCATCAGCGTGCGTGTTTTCTCAGCGTGCTTGGCCGTCGTGAAGAAGCTCAGGCGGCGTTCATGGAGCTGATCGCGGCGGACCCAACGAATTTTGGCTTCCTCAACGACTTCGGGATGTTTCTGTTCGCGGGTGGTCTGCGCAAGCCCGCGATGACTGCGCTCCTCGAGGCCGTCAAATGGCATCCCGAGGACGCTGTCGGTCTCACCAACCTTGCGAGCCTCTATTTAACGGAAGGCGATTTCGCGCAGGCGCGAGCGCATTTCGAGAAGGCACTTGCCATCGACGAAGCGAGCCCAAAGGCGCACGAGGGGCTGAGCCTCGCGTTCGAACGGCTCGGTGATCTCGAGAGCGCACGTGCGCATCGGCCAACCGTCGTCCGCGCTCCGAGCGCGCTCAAACCATTCGAGCACGCCGGAGCTCCGGTTAAGGTGTTGCTCGTGGAATCGCTGATCGGCGGGAACATCTTCGCCCACGATCTGCTCCGCTCGAGCGCCTTTGACGTGCGGCAAGTCTTCATCGAGTATCTCGAACCGGACATGCCGCTTCCAGGGCATGACGTGGTCTGGAACGCAATCGGCGATGCGGAGCGGTGTGCAGCGCTGCTCGACGTTGCGCCAAGCGTCTTTGCACGCACCGATCGACCGGTTGTGAACCGCGCAGAAGTGGTTCGCCTCACCAGTCGCGCGGACAATGCGCAGCGACTCGCATCGCTCGATGATGTCGTGACGCCGCGCGCGTATTCAATTCCGCGCGCACGATTAGTGGCCTCGGGCGCGGAGATCGTACGCGAGCTTGGACTCGCCTATCCGATCTTGCTGCGGTCACCCGGATTTCACACCGGCGAATTTTTCGTGCGCGTCGGCGCCGAGAGCGACCTCGCGGCGGCGGTAGCGGAGCTCCCGGGTAGGGATCTATTGCTGATCGAGTTTCTCGATGTCCGAAACGCTGACGCGAAAGTGCGCAAGTATCGTGTTGTGATTGTTGATGGAAAACTTTATCCGCTGCACGCGGCCGTCTCGCAGCAATGGAAGGTGCACTACTTCACGGCGGACATGGCCGAGAACGCCGCGCATCGGGACGAAGACGCGGCGTTTCTGGCGGATTTCGGAAACGTGATCGGTGAGCGCCCGGTGCGTGCGCTCGAAGGGGTGCGCGAGGTACTCGGCCTCGACTACGGCGGAATCGATTTCGGGATTGATTCTGAAGGTCGCGTTGTTATCTTTGAAGCGAATGCGACGATGATCGTTCCCGAGCCGGACGAAGACGAACGGTGGCGTTACCGACTACCGGCGGTGCAACACATCTACGATGCCGTTCGCGCGATGTTGATAGGTCGAAGCGAGTCTCGCGCCGTAGGCCGGAATCCATGATTGTTCGACTTTGCCTCGCCTCGTCGTTCACGGAATGCGCGTGCGGTTGCATCACGGGACGGTCATCCACCCAACGGGCGCGAGGATCACGCCGGGACAGTTCGTGATCGTCCGCGGTCATTGGGTCGGCCATCATTTCGAAGCCGACGAAGTCCGCATTCGCGGCTAGAGAATCGCGCGAATGACGCCGCCGTCGACGCGTAGTGCTGCGCCGTTCGTTGCGGACGCGGCCGGCGAACACACATAGACGACCATGTTTGCGACCTCTTCTGGCGTTGCAAACCGCTTGAGCAGCGACGTCGGACGCATCGTCGCGAAGAACTGCTTCTCGAAATCGGCTTCGGATATGCCTGCGTTCTTCGCGAGCTCTGCGACGAACGTTTCGATGCCTTCGGATTTCGTCGGACCCGGGAGCACGCTGTTGACGGTGATGCCGGTACCGGCGACCGATTCTGCGATGCCGCGTGCAAGCGCGATTTGCGCAGTCTTCGTGACGCCGTAGTGGATCATCTCGACGGGTATTTGCACGCCTGACTCGCTCGAGATAAAGATGATGCGCCCCCAGTTCGCTTTGCGCATCTGGGGGAGATAGGCGCGCGCGAGGCGCACGCCGAGCATGACGTTGACCTCGAAGAACCGCAGCCAATCGGCGTCCGGAATTTCTTCAAACGGCTTCGGCGCGAAAACGCCGACGTTGTTGACGAGGACGTCGACGTTCGGATGCGCTTTGACGAGAAGATCGGCGCCGGCTGCAGTTCCGAGATCTGCGACCGCTCCGACGAGCTGCGCATTGGATTGCGTTGCTTTGATGTTGCGGATCGCATCGTCAACACGCGCTTGCGTTCGACCGTTGACGATCACGCGCGCACCTTGCGCTGCAAGACCCTCGGCGATCGCGTAGCCGATTCCAGCCGTTGAGCCGGTTACGAGCGCGGTCTTTCCGTCAAGTCGTAGATTCATGCCGGTTAAGATTCTCAAAAGCGCACGTGAGTTGCTGCGCGATTGATCTGTTTACTGCGTAGGGTGTGGTATCGGCGTGTGCTTCACTACCGGCTTTTGCGGCGCGGCGTGCTGCTGGGGTTGAACCGCTGCCGGATGCGGCTGCACGGCCGGATGTTGGACTGCAGGTGCTTGCGCCGGGCGCGGAGCCATATACGCGGGCTTTTGTTGCACTGCCGGTTGCATTGTGTGCGGTGCTGTGTAAGCCGGCCGGTGTGGTGCTGCGGCCGCTGCAGGCGGCGCGATGGCGTGTTGTGGTTGTGCGGTATGCGGTGCGATGTAAGCCGGACGCTGCGGTGGCGCTACGGCCGCCGGGTGCACGACAGCGTGCTGTGCCGCGGAGCGATCCTGCGCTGTTACCGGCGGTGCGGCCGGATGCGCCACAGCGGTGAAGGGGTGCGTTGCAGCCGTTACAGGCGGCGCGCCGTGATTCACAGTCGAGAGAAGTGTCCGATCGGCGGCCGCGTA
>Ga0302324_100022494_pt1 | contig 12242 bp, 12 predicted proteins | sample Palsa_T0_1_FD_201949 | JGI IMG/M metagenome (GOLD analysis project Ga0302324, IMG submission 201949) | Peat permafrost microbial communities from Stordalen Mire near Abisko, Sweden - Palsa_T0_1 | ecosystem: Environmental > Terrestrial > Soil > Palsa > Peat permafrost | place: Sweden: Abisko...
TGCAAGAAGAAGGACGGCGACTCGAATATCAGTTAAAAGCTTGCGCGGCCGACACTCATCGATTCACAGCGCCGTGGCTTGCTGCCATCGAGAGCATGGCGTTCACCGTCCTCCAGTTCCTCGTGGTCGCCGGTACCTTGAGCTTTCTCTCGAAGAAGCTGTTGGATAGTTTCGTATTGCCATATCCGCTGGGACAGAAGAGGTACACCTCCCTACCCCGTCGGTGGAACTCTTCCCCGTCTCCCCTCGCCCTCTCGACGTCCTCGGTAGGGAAAGCCTCCGGCTCTTCATACAGGAACGTGACGTGCAGCTCGCTCTCGTCCTTCCCGACGAACGGCAGGCCCTCGACTAGCGCCCGGAGTCCGGCCTCGGTCTTGGTAAGCGCTCGTACTTCGTATCCGAATGATTTTCGCAGGGCGCTCTCGATCTTGCCAACGACTGCGGCATCGTCGCTGCCAGGGTAATCAAACACGATATTTCCGCTCTGGAGGTAGCTCTCGACATTGCCGAAACCGAGCGACTCGTAGATGCCTCTCAGCTCTGCCATTTTCATGACTCTCCGGCCCCCTACGTTTATCCCGCGGAGCATCGAGACGTACGTAGCCACGAGCGCGCTCGCGGCACGAATTATTTAATGTCAGTCGTCCAAGCGCGCCCGCGCGTCTCAAATACAGGGCACCCCGCTGCTTCGGCACCCGCATGAGAAGCCTGCTTTTGATGTCAGACCTTTCGGCGGCGGAGCTGGATGCTCTGCTGGCCAAGGCCGGGGAGCTGAAGAAGAAGATGAAGAGCGGGCAGGAGCTCACCTCCCTCAAGGGCAAGGTCGTCGGGCTGCTCTTCGAGAAACCTTCTACCCGGACGAGGACCGGCTTTGAGGTCGCGACACTAAGACTCGGGGGCCATTCGCTGTACCTCTCCGCGAACGAGCTTCAGCTCAGCAGGGGGGAGCCGGTCAAAGACACCGCCAGAATCCTCGGTGGTTATCTCGACATGATCGTGGCGCGCGTGTATGCCCAGGACACCGTGGACCAGCTCGCAAAGTATTCCGGGGTGCCCGTGGTGAACGCGCTCAGCGACCTCGAGCACCCGACACAGATAATCGCGGACTTCTTCACCATAATGGAGGCGAAGGGCAAGCTGAAGGGGTTGAAGCTCGCCTACATAGGCGACGGTGACAACGTCTGCAACTCACTCGTGATGGGCTCGGCGATCGAAGGGATGAACATCGCACTGGCGTGCCCGCGCACCTATCATCCAAACGAGGCGATACTGGAGCAGGCTCAGGCCGTCGCCAAGACCACAGGCAGTACCATAGAGGTCACCGATGACCCCACCAAGGCGGCCTACGACGCGGACGTGGTCTACACCGACGTGTGGGTGAGCATGGGGGAAGAGGCGGAGAAGGAGAGGCGCCTCAGGGCCTTCAAAGGCTATCAGGTCAACACCGCTCTTCTCGAGGTCGCAAAGCCGGACGTGAGCGTCATGCACTGCCTTCCGGCCCACAGGGGCCTTGAGATAACCGACGACGTGATAGAAGGCCCGCGGTCGATAGTCTGGAAGCAGGGAGAGAACAAGCTCTATGGTGCTGCAGCCGTCCTCGAATGGCTGGCAGGCCTAGACTAGACCATCAGCCGGAACCTAGGGCCGAACGCCTTTTCTTGTCGACCTTCTTCATGACCCTCTCTAGCTCGCTTCTCGCAGGGCTTCCTCTGGTCTGGACCTTTGTCGCCTTTATCGCCCCCGCAAGGTTGGCCCAATTAGCCGATTCGAGAGGCCCGTGTCCCATCATCAGGTAGCTGGCAAAGACTCCAAGGAACGCGTCCCCACATCCGGTCGTATTCACCACGGCCTCCCCGAGCTCTGAGGCATCGAACCCGGAGGCCCTGCCCACCAGACCGTCAGCGGCCACAAGGCAGCCTTCCGGGCCCAGAGTTGCGACCACTCCCAGCCTCGGGTGCTTCTCCTTAGCCAGCTGCACGGCCTTCTCCTCGTCTTCAGCCCTGAAGATGTTCATCAGCTCGATCCTGTCGAGGACCAGGAAGTCTGAGTTCTTCAGCACCACCTCCAGAGACGCCAGACCTTCCTGGGTTCTCACGCCCGGACTGTAGAGTACCTTGGCGCCCGCCTTCTTTGCAAGTTGCGCTGCCGCGGCCGAGACCTCGGTCGGCGGGTCCATTATCACCACGACTTCACTCCTCGATATCATCCTCGACGCTCCCCCAGAGTGGATGTGGTGCGGCGTAACCTTCTCGTTGGCACCGAAGTGGGTGTGGATGGTCTTTCGGCCCCGGGAGTCGATGAGGATGTAGGCCCTCCCAGACTGGACACCCGGAATCCTGATGACCCCCTCGACGACGACGCCCTCGGACTTCAGCTCGGCCACTTGCTTGTCGCAGACCTCATCAGAGCCCAGGGCGCCGACGAACGCAGCCCTGCCGGGGCCCAGGATCCTGGCCGCCGCGACGGAGACGTTCCCTCCTTTACCTCCTGAGAACTCCTCAACACGCCTGACTGGCATCTCCTCGCCCGGCCTCGCGAAGCGGTCCTCGAACAGGCTGATGTCCCAGTTGATCGCCCCGAGAACGGAAAGAAGCCCGCCCTTCTTTGAAACCGCCTTACCGGTCGCCAAACGGGATTGCGGCCTAAGTAGTCGGTTCTAACCCTTTCGACGAGTGGGATTTGTGGACTCCCTGCGTCAAAGTGAATCGTCCTTTCTTGGACCGCCCTCTCATCGCCAAGGCGCCCAGGACAAGAAGAAGGGTGACATTGATGGCGATTATCGACAAGGACGATGCCTGGAGTGCGAGCGAGCCTGAGCTCTTGCTTGTGGTGGTAGTTGCCGACATGGCGGCTGCGTCGGAAAGTATCGTAACCGTGTCGGTGGGGCTTACGTTCGATACGAACAGCTCCGACTTGGCCGGGTCATAGACGATGTCAAAGGGGTGCACGCCCGAGGGAAGCGTCCCTATCACCGAATCGCTAGAGTCCGAGACAACGTAAGTGCTGTTCGCGTAGATGTTCGTCACGAATATCTCGCCCTTGCCTGAGTCATAGGCCATCGCCCCCGGGGAGTTGGTCAGCCCCATAGTGCCAGTCGCTATGTTCGCGATGATTTTGTCCGTCGCGTCCGATATGACCGACACGCCGCCCGCGACGCTGGTGCTGCCTGAGCTCGCCACGAAGACCTCGCTCTTCGCCGGGTCGTATGCGAGGCCATCGGGGAATGGCCCCACGGGGACGGTCGCGACGACCGAATTGTTGGTGTCAGATATGACCGAGACAAGTCCAGTGGCAGTGTTGGACGCGCTGGTGTCTGAGGGGATCGCACCGTCTTCGGCCACGAAGACTTCTCCCTTGGCAGCGTCGTAAGCGATGGCGCTGGGAAAGTCCCCGAGTGGAATGGTCGCTACGACCGTGTTCGTGGTGTCCGACACGACAGAAACGAAGCCGGCGCTCGCGCTGTACTGGCCGCTGCTCGTCGAAGCTCCCTGATTGACCACGAATATCTCACCCCTGCCCGAATCATAGGCCAATTCCACCGGATACCCTCCGATCCCATTGTTAAGAGAGTCATTTCCAAGGTCAATCGTCGCGACGACCGTGTTCGTGGCGTCGGAGATTACCGTGAGGCAGTTGCCGTAGAGGTTGGATGCGAATATCTCGCCCTTGCCGGAGTCGTAGGCGACGTACTGGGGGCTCGGGCTTTCGCTGAAACCCGGATTGTTGAGGCCGGGTACTTCTACCGTAGCGACGATCGAGTTGCTGCTGTCAGAGATAGCGGCCACAGCGGGAGCCGAGAATTCAGCTACGTATATGTCGCCCGCGGCGGAGTCGTAGGCCAGGCCGATGGGGTCAAGACCGACGCCTACCGTGCCAGGGCCGCCCTGTGCAGTCCCCGTGTCGTAGGTGAAACTGGTGCAGCTTATGGAAAGTTCGGCTCCTATGGAACCTGAGCTGAAGCAGGAAGAGGTCGTAGTGATCGCCGTGCCCGACGTAGAGGAAGTGGACGTCGTAGAGAAGCTCGTGTAGGTTGCGCTATCCGAGATTACTGCTATCATGAAGCCATTGTCACCCCCCACGAACATCTCGCCCTTGGCAGGGTCGAAGGCGAGGACAGTATTGCTGAGGCCCGTGTTGACGACTTCAGTGACGGTATTGCTCGCGTCGCTGATGATCGATACCGAGTATGCGCTTGTGCTCAGGTTGCCTGCGTCGGCTACGAAGAGCTCGCCCTTGCCCTGGTCGTAGGCTATGCCCTTCGGGCCGAGGAGATTGCTGGAGGCGATCGTGGCGACCACAGCATTGGTCGCATCGCTTATCACCGAGATGGTACCGTCGTCGTAGTTGGTAACGAACAGCTCAGCCTTGCCGGAGTCGTACGCGACCCCATAGGGGCTCGTTCCCACAGGGATAGTCGCGACCACCGTGTTGCTCGCGTCAGAGATTACCGAGACGGTGTCCGCTCCATTGTCCGCAACGAAGAGCTCTCCCATGGCTGAATCATACGCTATGCCTGTGGGGTCATTCCCTACCGGGATTGTGGCGACCACAGCGTTGGTCGCATCGCTTATCGCCGTCACATATGCCTCTGTCCTCGTTGTGCCGCTCGTCACGAACACTTCGCCCTTGCCTGAGTCGTAGGCGACCGCCTGCGGGTAGGCACCGACCGAGACGTTCAGCAGGACCTTGTCTGTGGCATCGGAGATGACGGACGCAGTGTTTGCGCCGTAGTTCGCCACGAATATTTCGCCCTTACCCGAATCATATGCTAGGCCGACCGGTTCGTAGTTGACGCCAAACTGTATTGTATCGACAACCTTGTTGTCGGTATCAGAGAGTACCGAGACGCTGTCGTTAAAGAAGTGCGTGACGAATACCTGGCTCGTACCGGAGTCGTACGCGACACCGTAGGACGTCCCACCGACGCTCGTCGTAGCCACCACTGCCTGCGCTTGGGCAGTTTGGTGAGACGCTGTGGCGAAAACCAAGAGTGCAAGCATAACAAGAGCCGCCATCGACTTGCCCCTGTGGCTTATGGTCACGATTTTTGCCGGCCCGAATGCTCACTTAAGCGTTCTGGGCCGCGGCCCGAGTTCGCGCTCGCATCCGGGAGATTCTCGAAGCGATGAAGCCGGCTGTAAACAATAATAGAAACCGGACGTTTTTGCGCTGGCATGGAGAGGTATCGTACAGCTTGGGTCTGCGTGATATCGCTTCTGCTCGCCTTGACCGTCGGGGTCGTTGGGGCTGGGCATCTTTCGGGGCTGGGCTCACTTCATCTTGGGGGAGGACCCGGACCCTCCATTCAGGGCGGCCTGAACCCGGGGGAGAACGGGAACGGAAGCCGCATCTCTACGGTGAATGGCTCAGCGACCGCGACCGCGACCCTTGCGCCCATTCCGATAAGCGGACCCTCGGCTGGGCTGACCTTTCCATACCTCCTTCTTTACGCCGCGGCGGGAATCGTACTCGCGGCGGGGTTGGTCTCCCTTCTTCGGTCATCAGGAGAGGCCGGAGTGTATGATTTCGCGGCCGCAATCGACCAGCTTGAGAAGCAGAGGTCCCTAATTCAGGGATCCTGGTCACGGGAGCTGAGGAACGTCGCGCTGCTACGCTATTACTCTCTGATGCGCAGCATCTGCGCGCGGATGGGGCTCGCCGACCTGCCGTCAGAGACCCCACTCGAGTATCTGGGTCGCGTAGCCGCCGCCCTCAGGATAAGCCAGATTGACGCCGCCGACTTCGCAGCTGCTTTCGAGCGTGCGAGGTACGGTGGCGAGTTGTCCGACGCAGATGCTAGGAACGCGTCTGAACACATGGCAAGATTCGTGGACGGTCTCAGGCGGGGTGCGGTACATGGTTAGCAGGAGCCAGGCCTACACGATTGTCGGGGTGTTTTCCGCCGCGTTAGTGGCGCTGCTTACGGCACCATACAGGCAGCTTGACGTTTCCGTCGTCACCTTCTCAGCCCTGATGGTCGCGCAGTACTGCGTGCAGAAGGTCGACCTGCCGAGCTGGCTCAGGGTAAAGAAGCCCGAGGTCAGGAGCAGAGTGTTCCGTTACGCAGAGCTCGCGAAAGCGCGTAAGCGTGGCGCGTCGGGAAACTGGGTTCTGAATGAGAGGTCTGTGGTGTATACTGCGACCGAGCTCCGAAACCTTCCGAGGACCGAACTCGCCAAGTTGGAAGCCAAGCTGCGGTCTGCAGAATGATAGTCCATCCAGCGGCGCTCCCTACGGGAGATGCTCCCGAACCGTTTAATTTGAGCCGAGGACCGGTGAGATAGGATGGACGTCCAGCCCTTCGTGAAGTTCAGGGAGGGCCTGGTTGAGGCCGTGTCGAACGCCATTGTAGGCAAGACGAAGGTCATTGAACTGGTAGCGTTCGACATCCTCGTAGGCGGGCACGTCCTCTTTGAGGACAACCCCGGACTAGGCAAGACGACGCTCGCAAAGTCGGTTGCAAAGGCCATGGGGTGCGAGTTCCGGAGAGTCCAGTTCACCGCTGACCTCCTCCCGTCAGACGTGACCGGCACCTATGTCCTTGACGGGACGGGCAGCTTCCGGTTCCTGAAGGGTCCGGTATTCACACAGGTCCTGCTGGCAGACGAGATCAACAGGTCCCCCCCGAAGACTCAGTCGGCCCTCCTAGAGGCCATGCAGGAACACCAGGTCACCGCCGAGAACCAGACTCTTCCTCTACCTGCCCCATTCGTCGTGTTTGCGACGCAAAACCCGATCGAATACGAGGGCACCTATCCTTTGCCGGAAGCCCAGATGGACAGGTTCACGGTACGGCTGCAGGTCGGGTATCCTGAACAGAGAGACGAGATTACTATTCTGGAAAAGAAGAGGCTGCTTCAGGACGAGCTCGACGCCGTGCCGCAGATTTTCAGGCCGGAAGACATCATCTCGCTGCAACGCGCTCTAAACGGCGTCTTCGTCGACGATGACCTCAAAAGATACATCGTTCAAGTCGTCTCGCAGACCAGGTCTGCTCCCGGAGTTGACGTTGGTGCCAGCCCCCGGGGCTCCATACAGCTATTCCACATGTGTATGGCGAGGGCGGCTTGTTCTGGGAGGGACTACATAACCCCGGACGACGTAAAGGCGCTTGCAGTTCCAGTCCTCGCCCACAGGATCCTGCTGTCGCCCGATTCCGAAGTGAAGGGAGGAAGCCAGTCAGCAGTGATCCAGGAGGTCCTCAAGGGAGTACCGGTACCGAAGGTTGGTGGCGCTGAAGGGTAAGCTCGCTCTTCTTCTGATAATAGCCGCTCTCGGAGTCTGGCTGTCGGTGGCGACCCTCACGGGGATGGGTCTGCTCGCCGTTCCGATCATCGTCATGCTGGTCCTCGACCAGGGGGTCCCGTTCGGGAAGGCTGAGCAGTACAAATTCTCTGTATCTCGACGCGTCGCCCAGCCGAAGGTCGTCACGGGCGAGCGGGTTCTGGTGGAGCTTACGGTAGTCAACCAAGGGAGGGATGTGGAGAGGATGGTGCTGCAAGATCAGACGCCCAGCGGCGTACGGCTCTCGCGCGGTTCCACGTCGCTGGTCTGCGCGCTCAAGAAAGGAGCAAGCGCTACATTGAGGTATCAGGCCGCTATGCTAGACCCCGGAGACGCGCACTTCGGGGAGTGCACCATAAGGGTACAGTCTCTTTTCGGCCTGACGGAACAACGCTTTGAGATGATAGCACCAGCTTCGATCAGGGTCTACCCGAGGTTGCTTTCGAGGAAGGTGCTCGCCAGCCGTGCCAAGGCGCTGAGCTTCGCAGGGACGTCCCCCTCCAAGTTCAAGGGTGGCAGGCTCGAGTTCATGAACACCAGACGCCATGTCTACGGGGACCCGTTGAGGGATATCAACTGGAAGGCCAGCGCGAGACTCGGAAAGACCCTCGTGAACGAATGGCATACCGAGCGGGGCCTGGACTGTGTCATGGTCGTAGATTTCCTCAACGAAGACCTTCCGAAGGTCGGGACTTGGAGCGCGAGGACGGACGTAATTGCATGCGCGTATGAGCTCGCCCACGCTCTCATAGGCTCGGGGAACCGGGTGGGTCTTCTTGTTCTCGGGGATGTGCCGGTGAGGCTCCAGCCCGGTTATGGGTCGAAGCACCTCAGACTGCTGCTCGACCTGCTGGTCACCGGGCAGGAGGGGACAGTCTGGAGTGCCACTGATGTGGAGACCTTCCTCGAGAAGTTCTTCAGGAAGCAGTATCGATTCCGCGGCGGAGCGCTCTTCTTCGTGACGGCGACTCCCGGGGTGAATGTACTCGATGCGGTCAATTCGCTCGGCGCAAAGGGCTTCTCTTGCCACACGATAATAGTCAACACCCTCCAGCGGGAGGCCGTCGCTCTTTCGGAGGCGCGAATGGCCAGTGGCACGAGCCTTTCGCTGGGCGCGCGCGTAGCCCGCGCAGAGACCGAGTGGTTCGAATCAGAACTGAAGAAGCATTCCAAGGTCTACGAATGGACTGGCGACAGCGGCTTCGTCGAACTCGGAGGCGCGCGATAGTGGCCAGGAGGAGTATCGCAGCTCTGATGTACGGTACAGCAGGCCTCACGGCCATCCTCGATCCGACTCCTGTCGGACTGGGGTTGGCAGTAGCATCTGTCGTCTTCCTGACCATCGGCTACCGCTACAATGCAGACTTCGCTCTGGTGGCATCAGGCTGGCTATTGTACCTCCCGCTGGCGACGATTTTCAGCCCCGCCTTGGGAGCGTTCTGGTCTTACATGGTGTCGGGAACGTATCTCGCCGTCGTCACAGAGAGGCTGAGTTTCGAGAATCAGCTTTCGCTTGCTCTTGAGGGGCCCTCAGGGGTCGACGCTGAGGCGAAGAGGCTCTCTAGCGAACTGTCATCCCGCCACCTCCGCAGGCTGACTGAGGTCATTTTCTTCGTTTTCGTGATTAGCATTCTTTCGGCGGCCGTGTCCTTGGTTATTTCCGAGGTCGACATACTAATCCTGGCATCGGTCATGCTATTCATTGCAGTCGGTTTGTATGCTAGGAGGGCGGCGACGAGAAGCTCAGGTCCAGCAAGATAACCGGACATCTGAGCACGCGTGACACGTCACGGACGGTCGGGTGAAACGACTGCGCTCCCCGATGCCCTGGAGGTTGAGACCACGTCCTTCTCGACGCGACCCACCGGAGAAAGTGACATGACCGCGAGGTAGAGGAAGTAAGCGGCCGCTGGTATGAAGAGTTCGGAGATCAAACTCCCGAAATCCTGCACTGTCAGACTGAACGGGGCGAATGGAATCCAAACCGTGAAGAAGAGGACCATGCAGATGATCGCGAAACCTAACATCCTGACGAATCTCCTCATGGTCCTGTCCGGGGTTCTCCGCGCCCCGACTACCATGGCGGCCGCGGAGTAGGTGAGAAAAGTACCCCCCGCGCCGAACCACAAGAGCACTCCGACGATATAGAGAACGTTATTCGCGGATTCAAGCAAAGCGAGCGATCCACCCACGGCTAAGAACGCTACCAAGACGACGTAGAAGGGCTTCCGGACCCGCTGCCACCCGAGGGGAGTCCTGTGGAAGAAGTCCGTTTCTTGGACGACCCTGATGCTGCTATCCACGAAGGCGAAAAGGACCACGAAGATCAATACAAACGAGAGCGGGGACAGCGGATTGGATGGAGGCAGACTGCCGGCGGCAGTCAGGAGGATCAGAGCTATCAAAGTGCCAGCGGTCCAGAAGGCCCGGTCCCTGTACACCCCCCTGACAAGGACTCTCCCTATGGTAAGCGCCCTGTATGTCGCGAAGAGGAAGATAACCACGCCCGCGACTTCGACCGGGCCCCCTGCCGCATTGAGAATGTCACTTAACATGGGCTGTAACCTCCATACCTGTGCTCGAGACTGAGAAGCGGAAGTATCCATGAAGAGGTGGTAGGCCGAGCATCTTCCTCACGCGGAAGAGCGGCGTGATCGACAATCCTTCCTCATAGAGCCTCATCTCTATGACGCCGTCGAACAGCTGTTCCATCGTAGTCAGAACATTGGGGGGATGCATCCCATCCTCGGCGAGGGCGAAGAGCACAGAGTCCTGCTGCTTCAGGTCGGACAGAAGCTGCGACCAGTACCCGTACATCGACTCCAGTGGGTTGAGTACGAGTAGAGGTGACAGGACATCCGTCGCAATCCTGACTCGCCTCCCTTTGTTCCTGTGAGCCGCGTCCTTGATGTTGAACGAGATCGCTGTTGAATCGCGGAGGTCAAGGCGGGTCGGGGAGCCAGAGCTCGCTATCCAGTCTGGGATCCTGTCGCCGGGAATGCCCACCCCTTTCATGTCTCTTAGCACGTCCGAAACTGGGCGGTGAGTGGCGTAGAGGCAGTAATCTCCTTGAATCAATCCGGATCGTACAAACCAGTATCCAAGGGCCTCCTTTCCAATCCCCTGCGGTCCCACGACCAGTATCGCCGACCTGTCCGAATAGCCGTCGGTTCCAAGGAGGTTGTCAAGCGACGGCACACCAGTGGAGACCAAACCGCGACTCTGTCGGTAAGGCGTGCGCCTGAGATAAGCGTATCCCGGGGAGTATCGCCTCTCACATTACGCCGGTGAAAGTTTCTCCGCGTGATGCGCCCTTGCCGTGTCCTGCCTTGAGCGCTTTGCGGACTGCCTTTTGCGACCGCCTAGCCTTCTTTTTCTTCTTCAGTCCCGAGATGGTTCACCTGGCAGCGGCTGAAGCTCAGTAGGTGGCTCAACTCCGGGAGCCTTAGGATGGATTAGTTTCCACATCCTGTGTCTGGCAGAGAAATAGGTCCCGACAGACGCACCGGTTATCGCCGCAGTGCGGGCCCACCGCCAGAATCCCATCCTGTCCGGCGGAGCCGCGCTCGTTTCCATCTGCAGCGGCCATAACATACGTGATATTTATTACTCACGGTGTTAACTAACTTAGTTAACGCTGTTGTTAACAGCGTCCGCGGACTGAACTGTGCATTGATCTAGTCTGACCTCGACTCGGTTAAATAATCTGGAACCGACCGACGAGGTCTTTGGCATCGCTCATCCGCAAGATTGAGTATGTCTCGCGGCTCCAGCTGGGGTTCCTATCGGCGACGTGGCTCGCAGGCATCTACGTCAACGGGTTCGTCCCCATCGTGCCAGGGACAGATGCCGGAACGATCCTCCTTATCCCTGCTGTCGGGTTGCACGTGGTGCTCGCTTCGTTGAGCGCCGCTACGAGCGTCTTCATATTCGCGCTGGCGTGGGCGAGCGGCTCCAAGCGAGCTGCCGTATTCTCATTTCTCGCATCGGCCTCGATAGTAGTGGCGGGCGACTCGGGACTCGCCTTCGTCCTGGGAGGGGCATCTGACGACGCCGAGAGCATGATAATGGCAACCGCCTTCATCACGGCGATTTTCCTCACTTTCCTCTCTATGGTGAGCCTGCCTGCGGACCCGGCCGCGACCCGGGGAAAGGCGGCCGGAAGAGCCCCGCTGGTCCTGTGTTGTCTGTCGCTTTCCTTAGCTTACGCAGTGTTCGTAACCGGAATCTACGTCAACCTGTTCGTGGCAGGCCCCGTCTTCTCTCTCCCGCTGAACTCGGAGTCGGCAGCCTTCACCCAGGCCGAGCAGTCGGCCCCGTTCGTACTGCACGAGCTGCTGGGAGCGGCGTTACTTCTGACCCTCGCGCTGCTTACGGTCTCGTTGTGGCTCGCTGGAACCCGTAGACTCTCGTTACTGAGCGCGGTCCCCGTGTTTTTCGTCGCTTACTCGAGCTACGTCGGCTCACTGAACCTGACTTCCCCCGTGTCCGCCTCACCGACCGGGGCGCTCTCCGCCCTGGTCCCGATGCTTTCAGCAGCAGGTTTCATGGCCGCGATCGTCATCACGATGCTGCTCACGTCGAGGGTGAGGAACAACGCCCGACAACGCTGACATGCTATACGCCGCTCGGGCTATCTGGCCGACCTGAACCTCAAGAGCTTCACGAAGTAATACGCGAACATGATGAGGCCCACTGAGACAGTAAGATAGGTCGCGTCGATGAGCGCTGCAAGATACCCTTGGATTTGCTGGATCGGGACATACACTGCCAGGTTATCGTTGGCCACGAGCTGGTTGTTGGCATTCGGGATGTACACCACAGAGAATTCGTACCAGCCGACCGCGAAGATAATGAGCGCTATCGGAGCGATCAGTCTGCTGTAGTTGAACTTGCGCGCCACGGTGGTCGTGCTCATACCAGGTGCCTCTGGAGTTTCACGGCGATCCATACGCCGA
>Ga0302324_100022496_pt1 | contig 12242 bp, 10 predicted proteins | sample Palsa_T0_1_FD_201949 | JGI IMG/M metagenome (GOLD analysis project Ga0302324, IMG submission 201949) | Peat permafrost microbial communities from Stordalen Mire near Abisko, Sweden - Palsa_T0_1 | ecosystem: Environmental > Terrestrial > Soil > Palsa > Peat permafrost | place: Sweden: Abisko...
CGCCCTGGGCGACCGAGCCGAGTGCATGGGCGATCTCCCCCACCGCCATGCCCGTCTGCGCTCCGCTCCTGGCGATCTGCTGCGAGGCGCTGCCGACGGTGCTGGAGCTCGCCGATATCTGGCGCAGCAGGTCGATGACCTTCGTGCACATCTCGGCGAAGGCGTTGCCGAGCACGTCGCGCTCGGATCTTGGCTTCGTCGCCACGGTCAGGTTGCCGGCGGCGATCTCGCGCGCCGCGGTGGTCATCGCGTCGCGGTATTCGACGAGGCTGCTGAAGGCGCGCGCCATCTGGCCTATCTCATCGCGGCTCTCGATGTCGACGTAGTCGACATCGACATCGCCGCTGGCGAGCGTCTCGGCGGCACTAGTGATCCGCTTCAGCGGCCATGTGATGGAGCGGACGGCGGCGCCGGTGAAGAGGAACGCGAACAGCAGCGACAGGAGCCCGACGACGGTTACCCAGAGGAGCGCCGTGCTCACGCCATGGCGGATCGCCGCAGCGAGCGCCCCCGCTTCGAGAGAAAGCGTCCTGTCGATGGCCAACAGGTCCGACTGCACGGCGGCGGAGCTGTCGGCGCTTTCGCTCGTGAGGATCCGCGTCGCCTGCGCGGTGGATCCCGACAGCATCACCTGGCGGAAGCTGCGCGTATAGGCGTCGTAGCGGATCAGGGCGGTCCGCGTGCGCGCCGCCTCGCCGCGCACCGCGGACGTCGAGAAGTGCGCCAGCAACCAGTCGACGCCGTTCAGCGACTGGCGGTAGCCCTGCTCGATCCGCTGCCAGTCGGCGGACGCCAGCCGCGGATCGTGGAGCGACAGCGCCCGAACGGCGTCGTTGGAGCTCGAGTCCTCGGTGATCCAGCCTTCGAGCGCACCGTGCGCTACCTGCGACGCGCCGAAGGCGGAGTAGGACGCGTCGGCTTTGGCGCGCGTCGTCAGCATGCCGGCGACGGCCACAGCCACGCACGCGATCGCGGCTGCGGCGATCACCGCGACAAGCGCCACCAGCCGACCGCGGATCCCAAGGTAGTGCGATAGCGCAAAGCGACGCGCCGGCCGCGTGGCTTCCGGCGGGCCGACGGCGACGTCGTCCATGGGCCATTACTCGGCTGCCCAGTTGGAAGCTTGAGGCGCTCCCGCGGGGCTCGACAGACGGCCGCGCGCGCCGTGACGGTGACGGTCGACTGCGCTAGCTCGAGCGGTCGAGCGCCTGGAAGCGGGCGACGCTGAAGCCGATCAGTACCGGGATGTTGACCGCGAAGACGACGAGCATCAGCGTCAGGATCAGGAGCTGCGTGCCGCGCGTGTGGTCGTAGATGAAGACGTACTCGAGCATTCCCGCGATCACGGCGTAGGCCGCGAGCACCCAGCCGGCGACCTGGCGGAAAACGCGCCAGTTGAAGTGCTCGATCCGTGTGAGCAGGGCAACATTGACGGCCAGCAGCAGCGCGGCTGCGATCAGCAGCGCGATCGTCGGTCCCTGTGGAACATGGCGCGGGAGGTGAGCGGCGGTGTAGATGCCGCCGATCACGATCAGCGCGAGCACGGCGATCGAAATCTGCTGCACCGGCGGCAGCGGCCCGTCACCGGGCACCAGCTGCACCTGCGCTTCGTGGGCCTCCATGCCTCAGCCAGCCGCGAGGTGGGTCATGATCACGAGCGTTGCGATCTGCATAAGCCCGGTGATCCCCGCGGTGTAGATGAAGACCTTCATCAGCCGCGCGATCCGCGCGCCGTTCGGCTGCGGCTTGCGCAGCTCGAAGAGGACCGCGATGTTGGCCGGCTCGAGCAGACCGAGGGCGATCGTCGCCATCACGCCGACGACGATGTAGGAGGCGAGGAGCCAGCCATGCGTCGGCGAGTTTGCGCTGAGGTTGCCGAGCGAGCGCGCGAGCTGGAAGCCGGCGCCGAGCGTCATCGTCACGAGCGTCGGCATTATCAGCACCATCTTCGGCATCAGCCGCGTCGTGAACTCGACTCGCGCGGGGATCGACATCGTGCCCATGATCGGCCCCAGCACGAGACCGAGGAAGAGGTCGATCCCGGTCCACAGCCCGCCGCCGACGACGTGGTAGAAGTCCAGCGCCCAGAGGCTGTTGGTGGCAATCGCTACGACCATCCCGACGATCACGACCGCCACCACCGGAAGCCCGGCAAGCGGCACGATCTGGAAGGAGCGAGTGGGCGCGGTCCTCGCTACTGGTGGAGCACTAACCGGCTCGGCGATGCTGGCCACGGCGCTCTCTCGTCCTTTCCGGGTCGCGGGTTGAGGGCGATTTCGCCCGAGAAGATAACCAAAGCGACGGATATCGGGTAGCCCGCCGGCCGTTTCTTAACATCTTCGGACGTGGCGCTCATAGCAGCGGCTTTTCCGCCGTCGCGGCGCTGCGCTTTCGCGCCGCTAACAGAAAGACGCGCGGCCGGTGGGCCGCGCGTCTCTCTTCCGGTCCCTCGATGGATCGGGATATGTGGCCCCGCGACGGGGGGCGGTCCGCGGGGTGTTTTTCCTCGTCCCAGCAATCACGCCGGGATGAGAGCCTGAGTGCGCTACGCGGGGCGACTCACCAGCCCCATGCCGCGCCAAGAGTTTCGTCGCGCCGGCGCGACGGTGTGTGCGCCGCGCAAGGTGAGGATTCCGATCAGCACCAGCGCGGTTATCGTCGCGTCAGCACGGCGCTTGAACGGAGCGTCCAGCGAGTCTGGACGGCGGTGCGCTCGCCGCGCCGCCGGCACGCGGCCACGGGCGCTCAGTTGGCATCGCCGGGCTCGTGCGCCCCGGGGTTGCCCGGTTGCCACGGATCGTCTCGTACGAGCGCTCGGGCGCGGCGCTCGCAGTCGAAGATGAAGTGGACCAACCGCTCGCGGTCGGCTGGCTTGATCGAGTAGAAGGTGACTGCGGGGTGGCCCGAGCCGACGCGTCGCACGACGCGGGCGTAACCCTCGATTGGTGCTTCACCGGCCTCGAGCCGCAACCGAAAGCTGACGTGCTCGCCCGGACGGAGCTGGTCGGGACCGGACAGCAGCAGTCCTCCGCCGCTCAGATCAAGAGCGAACGTGTGACTCACCGCGCCGTCCGACTCGCGCGCGATGCGCACCGGGCGCGAAACGCGCACCCGAACGAAGCGGCGGCGCTGCTCGACCTCGATCACGTCGTGCACGATGAAGCGCAGCCGGCTCCCATCGCCCGGAGTGACCTCGCCCGCGAGCCGCGTGATGCCACGCGGCGAGCTGCACTCGAGCACCAACTCCTCGACCGCGGGGAAGCTGAAGGTCGCCGCCGCGGCCAGGATGGTGAGCGTCAGCTCAGCGTCCGTCTGCGACGCAACCTCGACCGCGATGTCGCTGCCGGGCCCCCGCAGGAGCCGGCCGAACGCGCCGGTCAGGGGCGGTAGCGAGCGCTCTGTCGGCGATGAGCTTTCGCCGCTCATGTCAGTCGCCGCTCCGCTCGCCCGCGGGTCGCTCGCCCGCGTTCTGGCCGCCGTCGGCAGCGCCGTCAGTAGCCGGCGCGAAGCCCCCCTCCTGATCGATGAGATCAAACAGCCCGGTGGCGCTCAATACCTCCAGGGCATTGTCATCGTCATCACGCAGCTGGATCTGCAGCGGCCCGTCCGGCGGATCGTCGAACACCACCCTGCGACCGGAGGCCTCGAGCGAGGCCCATGCGGCCGCAGCCGCAGCGATCTGTACGGCGAGCTCCGGTGGCGGCGTCGCAACTCCGTCGATGTTGGCGGTCACGGCACGTCCTTGTCTTGCTGTTTTGTTCGCCCGCGGGGCGCGCGCGAGGCAGCGCCGTCGCGGGATTCACTTCGGGTCGTCTACCGCCCGCCGCTCCTGCGAAGTAATCGAACGCATCCGCTCGCGCCTTGAGCCAAGCTGGCCATTCGACCGGTGCGCGCCGCCACGCCGAGGCCGCGCAGCGCGCTGCGCGTCAGCACCCCACGCAGCTGCACCGGGCGTTGCAGGCTTTAGCCGGCTAAACGAAACGCCGATACGCCGCAGTGCCGCGGGTAGATCCGCGATCCGGCCCATCGGAAGGAGTGGCAATGAGCGCGCGTGAGGGGCATCGCATCTCAGCTGACGAGGCGCTCGCCTTGTGGACCGAGTATCGCGAGAGTGGCGACCGGCGGTTGCGTGACAGGCTCGTCCTGACGTTCGCGCCGATGGTCAAGTACATCGTCTACAAGAAGATCCGCGAGATCCCGGGCCGCTGCGAGGTCGACGACTTCATCTCCTGCGGTCTCGAGGCATTGATCCGCTCGATCGACCGCTACGACCCGAGCAAGGGCGCATCGCTCGAGCAGTTCGCCTGGACGCGGATCCACGGTGCGGTGCTCGATGAGCTGCGACGCCACGATTGGGCGCCGCGGTCGCTGCGCCGGCGCGAGCGTGATATCTCACAGGCTCGCGAGCGCTTCATCGGCTTGCACGGGCGCCGCCCGACGAACGAAGAGCTCGCCGACAGCGTCGGGCTGAGCATTGAACAGCTGCGCTCGCAACTCGACGACATCGCGGTGGCCGATGTCGGCTCACTGAACGCCGTTGTTCTCGGAAGCGAGGACGGCGCGCTAGAGCGGATCGACCTGCTCGCGAGCACCGATCGCGAAGCTGATCCGGTGCAGGCAAGCGCGCTCGGTGAGGCGAAGGCGCGCTTCCGCGAGGCCTTCCAGCGTCTGCCCGAGCGCGAGCGGCGCGTCGCGATCCTGCTCTATGTGGAGAACCTCACGCTGCGCGAAGTCGGTGAGGTGCTGGGCGTGTCCGAGAGCCGCGTCTGCCAGATCCATGGCCAGCTGCGGCGCACGCTGCGGGCGACGCTCGACAAGGACGCGTCGCTGTTCTCAGAGGTCGCTTAATAGGCCGGGGTGTGCTCGCCGCTAAGCGGCTGCGCGCACCCCTTCGGGGCACAGGCACGCCGGCCAGCACTGTGACAGCGGCGTCGTGCGCCGCTACGTCTGGTGCTCGAGCGTTGAGCCTGCGAAGAGGAGACGGCCCGGCACGAGCGTGTCCTCGTCGGTGATGTAGGCCGAGCAGGTCCGGTGATAGCCGTCGGCGATCTGGAGGACGACATCGTCGAGCAGGCAGATCAGCAGGATCGGCGACAGTGGCACGCCGTGCTTGATGTGCTCGAGCTTCTCAGCGACCTCGGTGCTCTTGCTCTTCGTGAGCAGCGGCAGGTGCGCGGCGCGGAGGATGTCCTTCGCGCGCCACGAGCCCGCTGGAGCCTCCGAAAGCCGCTTGATGACTCCCGACAGCGCCGACTCCGGCACCAGCAGCGAGAGGTAGCTGCGCGCCGCTGCGTAGTCCTTTTCCTCGGGCTCCTTCAGCCAGTCGATCTTCGCCGGCAGGCGGGTGCTCGCCATCTCAGCCTCCCGCGACCGCCGGCAGGATCGTCAGCTCGCTGCCGTCCGCGACCGGCGTATCGAGACCGTCGAGAAAGCGGATGTCCTCGCCGCCGACGAATACGTTGACAAAGCGGCGCAGCGATCCGCCGTCGTCGGAGATTCGATCGCGGAGCTCGCCGAAGCGCTCGAATAGCGCGTCGAGGACCTCAGCGACGGTCTCGCCTTCGACGTGGACCTCGCTCTCACCGTCCGTCGCCGGACGCAGCGTGACCGGGATCTTGACCGCGACCGCCATCAGACCAGCGCCCGTGCGATGAGCGAATCGTGCGCCGACGCCGCCTCGAAGGATTCGAGCGTCGGGTCGATCTGTCGCTGAGCGAAGCTGCCGCGCACCGCGTCAAGCGTCTTCAGGCCGTCGCCGGTGATCACGAGCACGACGCGCTCTTCGGGATCGATGTCGCCGCGCTCGGCGAGTGTCTTCAAGACCGCCGTCGTGACACCGCCGGCGGTCTCGGTGAAGATTCCTGTGGTCTGCGCGAGCAGGACGATGCCATCGCGGATCTGATCGTCGCTGACCGCGTCGACCGCACCCCGCGTGCGCCGTGCGAGGTCGAGCGCGTACGGGCCGTCAGCGGGGTTGCCGATCGCGAGCGACTTGGCGATCGTGTTCGGCTTGACCGGCTGGCAGAAGTCCGCGCCTGCTTCGAAGGCGTTGGCGACCGGCGAGCAGCCCGTCGCCTGAGCTCCGTTCATGACCGGCAAGTGACCCTCGAGCAGACCAACGTCGAGCCACTCCTCGAAGCCGCGCGCGATCTTCGTGAACAGCGAGCCGGAGGCGATCGGAGCGACGATGCGATCCGGCAGCTCCCAGTCGAGCTGCTCGGCGATCTCGAACGCGAGGGATTTCGAGCCCTCGGCGTAGTACGGGCGCATGTTGATGTTGACGAACGCCCAGTCGTCGTGCTCGGCGGAGAGCTCGGTGCAGAGGCGGTTGACCTCGTCGTAGTTGCCGCGAACCTCGACCAGGTTGGTCCCGTAGACGCCGGTCGCAAGGATCTTCTGCTCCTCGAGATCGGCCGGGATGAAGACGAACGACGGCAGGCCAATCGCAGCCGCCTGCGCCGCAACCGCGTTGCCGAGATTCCCCGTCGAGGCACACGCAAGCGTCGCGAAGCCGAGCTCGCGGGCGCGCGCCGAGGCGACCGCGACGACGCGGTCCTTGAACGAGTGGGTCGGGTTGGCGGCGTCGTTCTTGACGTAGACGTTGCGCAGCCCGAGCGCCTGCGCAAGGCGATCGGCGCGCATCAGCGGCGTCCAGCCGACCGGCAGGCCGGCTAGCGGGATCTCGCGGTTGCCCGGTCCCGGTGGTGGCCCGGACAGTGGCAGGAAATCGGCGTAGCGCCAGATGTCCTCGCGCCCGGCCTGGATGCGCCGGCGCAACGCGGCGCCGACGTCGAGCCGGCTGTGGTCGTAGGCAACCTCGAGCGGCCCGAAGCAGCGCTCGCAAACGTACAACGCCTCAAGCGGGTAGTCGGCCCCGCATTCCTTGCACTTCAGCTTCTCTGCCGCCATGAAAAAGAACCTCCGCCGGTCTTGTGGCGAAGGCTCCTTGGCGAAAGCCCCGGCCACATCTCCCAGGCTTTCATTGGAGCCTGATGGAATTGGCACCGTTTGCCGCTTGCGCGGCATGGTTGCCGGGGTTTCATAGGGCCAGTCCCTCCACCCCTCTGGATGCGTCCAGCTATGTCCGAGTCAGTATAGGCACGACGGGCAACGGATTCAACAACCGGCGCTGGAATACTCTGGGGGCGTGAGCGCGCGTCCCAGCGAGGCCATCGGCTCGCTCGAGGCGATCGACTCCTCAGAGCGACGGCGAGCGCTCGTGATCATCAATCCGTACGCGACGACGGTCTCCGATCGCCTGCGCAACCTCGTCGTCTCGGCGCTCGCGTCGCGCTACGACGTGGAGGCCGTCGAGACGCGCGCGCGCGGGCACGCGACAGAACTGGTCGCGCCCGCCGCCGACGGCGACTACGACGTGGTCGTCGCGTTTGGCGGCGACGGTACCGTCAACGAGATCGCAAACGGGCTCGCCGGATCCCCCACGCCACTGACACCGCTGCCGGGCGGGTCGGCGAACGTCTTCTGCAAACTGCTCGGAATCCCCTCGGACATCGTCGACGCGACCGCGCACCTGCTCGCGCTCGCCGATCACTGGCAGCCCCGCGAGGTCGACCTCGGGTTCGTCGCCGGCCGTCACTACGCGTTCAGCGCCGGGGTCGGGATCGACGCGAGCGTCGTGCGCCAGGTCGATGCCCACCCGGCCCTCAAGCGCCGCTATGGCCCGAGCTACTTCCTCGCGAGCGCGCTCTGGACGTTTCCCCGCCACTATCTCGGGCGTGGGCCGCGACTGCGCGTCAGCGTGTCCGGCAGCACGCTCGAGGGGATCACCGCGATCGTTCAGAACGCCGAGCACTACACGTACTTCAACGACCGCCCGATCGACCTGGCCGTCGGCGCGACGCTAGCGAGCGGCACGCTCGCGGGCCTCGTGCTTCGCCGTGGAGCGCTGCGCGACGTGCCATCGCTGCTGCTTCGCGGCGTCGGCGGCACCGGCCGCGTCGCCGCCCACCGCCAGGTCGCGACGTTCACAACGAGCGCCTCCGTCGTCGTCGCGAGCACCGACGGTCGGCCGCTGCCGCTACAGCTCGACGGCGACTACATCGCGGATCTGCCGGAGGCTCACTTCACGATCCGGCCGGGCGCGCTGCGCGTGCTCGCGTAGGCACCACGCTCACGCGACGCGGCTAACCCCCGCCGGGCGTGACGCGGAACGCGTCAAACACGGAGTCGATGTTGCGCAGTCGCTGGATCGTCGCCTTCAGCGCCTGTGTGTCAGCGCACTCGACAACGAAGCGGTTGCGGATCATCGGCGGATTTGCGGTGCACTGCGCCTCGACGATGTTCATGCCGGCCTCGGAGAAGGTTCGCGAGAGATCCTCGAGCAGGCGGTGGCGGTCCCAGCCGTCGATCTGGATCTCGACTTTGAAACCGGTCGTCAGCTCGCCGTCCCAGGCGACGGGCGTGAAGCGGTCGGGGTCGCGACGGAGCGCGCGCACGTTCGGGCAATCCTCACGGTGGATCGTGATGCCGCGGCCGAGCGAGATGTAGCCGACGATGTCATCGCCCGGCGCCGGGCGGCAGCACTTGGCGAGGCGCAGCATCACGTCGTTGACGCCCTCGACGCGGATCCCGAACTCGCTCGAGGAGTTTGTCGGGCGGCGTCGCTCGCGACGTGTGGAGACGATCGCGCTGGCGCTCTGCTCTTCCTCGGCGGCCTCACCGCGCTTGAGTCGCGTCAGGATCTTCGCGACGACGGTCTTCGGTGTGATCTTCGCGGCGCCGAGGGCGACGTAGAAGTCCTCGGCTTTGCGGAAGCCCATCTCGCGGATCACGTCGGCGAGCAGCGCCGAGCCCGTAATCCGCTGTCCCGGCAGTCCCTGCTTGCGCAGCGCCTCCTGCAGTGCCTCGCGGCCCGAGTGCTCGGTGTCCTGGCGCGACTCGGCCTTGAACCACTGCTTGATCTTGTTGCGCGCCCGCGTCGTCTTGACGACGGCGAGCCAGTCGCGGGACGGTCCGCGCTCGCGATTGGAGGTCAGGACCTCGACGATGTCGCCCGAGTGCAGCTCGTAGTGGAGCGGCACGATCTTGCCGTTGACCTTCGCGCCGACGCAGCGGTGGCCGACGTCCGTGTGCACCTCGTAGGCGAAGTCGAGCGGCGTCGCGCCCGCCGCCAGCGACTTGACCTCGCCCTTCGGCGTGAAGACGTAGACGTCGTCCTCGAACAGGTCGACCCGCAGCGTCTCCATGAACTCCTTGGGATCGCTCGTCTCGCTCTGCCAGTCAACCATCGAGCGCAGCCACTTGAGCTTCTCGGTGTCCTCAGACCAGGCTGCCTTGCCGCCCTTCGCGGTTTCGGCCGAGCGCTTGTACATCCAGTGCGCGGCGACGCCGTATTCGGCCATCGTGTGCATCTCGCGGGTGCGGATCTGGATCTCGAGCGGCTGCCCCTCGGGCCCGATCACCGTCGTGTGCAGCGACTGGTACATGTTGAACTTCGGCATCGCGATGAAGTCCTTGAAGCGACCCGGGAGCGGCTTCCACAGCGAGTGGATGACACCCACCGCGCCGTAGCAGTCCTTGACGCCCGAGACGACGACGCGCATCGCCGTGAGGTCGTAGATCTCGTTGAACTCGCGGTCCTTGCGCGTCATCTTCGAGTAGATCGAGAAGAAGTGCTTGGCGCGGCCCGAGATCAGCGCCGTGATCCCGACCGCCTCGAGCTCCTGCTCGAGGTAGGCGCCGGCGGTTGCCACGTAGCGCTCGCGCTCCTCGCGCTGCTGCGCGACGAGGCCCTTGATGTCGGAGTACTTGCGTGGGTGCAGCACCGCGAACGAAAGGTCCTCGAGCTCCCACTTGATCGCGTGGATGCCGAGGCGATGGGCGATCGGCGCGTAGATCTCGAGCGTCTCGCGCGCCTTCTCGAGCTGCTTCTGCTTGGGCAGCGCGCCGAGCGTGCGCATGTTGTGGAGGCGATCGGCGAGCTTGATCAGAACGACGCGCACGTCGCTCGCCATCGCAACGATCATCTTGCGGTAGTTCTCGGCCTGGGCCTCGTCGCGCGATGAGAAGGTGATCCCGGTCAGCTTCGTCACGCCGTCGACGAGGCTGGCGACCTCGCCGCCGAAGCGCTCCTCGACCTCGTCGAGCGAGGCCGTCGTGTCCTCGACGGTGTCGTGGAGCAGCGCGGCGCACAGCGTCTCGGTGTCGAGCAGCATGCCGGCGCAGATCAGCGCAACGCCGACCGGATGGACGATGAACTCCTCACCCGAGCGCCGCCGCTGGTCGGCGTGATGCTCGCAGGCAAAGACGAACGCGGCCTCCACGCGCTCGCGGTCGATCTCGACGAGTGAGTCCTCGCCGTGCTCCTCGACGATCGCGAAGAGGTCGCCCAGCAGGCGCCGCTCGTCCTCGGTTAGCGCGTCCGGGGCGGTCGGCACGCGCACCGCACCGTCGCGCCGTGCGAGCGCAGCGCGACGGCGACCGCGGCTCTCGACCGGGTCTACGCCACCTGTGCCTTGCTGGGTTCGAGGTATCTCAGTCCGTCCTGTAGTCGTTGCTGGTAGCGGAGGTATGCGGGCGACTGTTCGAGTGCCACCCGGCCCCTGCCGTTGAGGCGCACCGAACGGTGCTCGCGGTCGAGGACGACGAGGTCAAGCTCGGTGAGAACCCGGAGCATCCGGCCGGCCAACTCGGCCGATCGCGCCGATTCCCCACGTAACGCCGCCTCGAGCTCCTCCCCCGCCACGCCACCCCGGTCGCGCAGCGTCCGGTAGCAGTCGGCGAGCGAGTCGCGGAGCTGATGCTCCCGCCCGTGTATGTGTAGAGCAAAGCGTAGCTCAGGCTCCCCCCAAGCGAGATGGCAGAAACCCCCGCTGCGCCCACTTTGCGCGAGCGCGAGCTGGTCCTCGCCGGCCGGTGGATCGAGCAGCAGAACGTGGGGATAGGCATCGGCGAGACCGTGGTCGCGCTCGAGCGCCGTGTAGGAGCAGAGGTCGAAGCCGCCGATGCGCCCGCGGAGGTGCACGGCACGCTCGATTGCGCAGGCGCAGACCACCAGTAACTGCTCCGCGCTCGCCACCAGCTCCATGGCGGTTGCCGCGATGCCGCGGCCGCGGCGGTCGCGCAGCTGGCGTTGCGGTGCATCGACCTGTCCCGCCGCGGGCGCAAAGTCGCGGTCGAGCTCGACAAACGCCCGCTCGAGGTAATCGCTCGGCTCGCCGACGATCGTCACGCGCGGCGGATCGGACGGCGCGAGCGCGCGGAGCACGAGGCGCGGCTCGACGACCCCCTGCCATTCGTTGCGCTCCAAGCGAAAGGCGGCGTCGACCGGCACGCCCGCCGCGACCGGCAGGCGCCCGCCGCTGCCAAACGCGACAGCGGGCGCGCGCGCCCGCCCCGAGCTGACGCTGAAGCGCGCGTGGTCCGCTCGGCCCTCGCCGCCGAAGCCGGTCGGCTCGCTCAGCGTGGCCGCCGGGAGCAGCAGTGAGACGGCCGGATTGGTGGCGCCGAACGGCGCCAGTTCGGCCAGCTCCTCGACCAGCTCGAGGCCGATGTCCTCACCGTCGACGAGCGCATCGACCCGCTCGCGCGCGATCAGGTCCGCCGGCGTCAGCACGGAGGCGGCGTGCGCGACAAAGGCGGCACGGAAAGCGTCGAGGCGGTCGGGCGCGAGCTGCAGCCCCGCGGCAGCGCGGTGGCCGCCGTGGCTGATCAGCTCCGCGCTCGTCGCATCGAGCCCGCCGAGCAGGTCGAATGCGGGAATCGAGCGCGCCGAGCCGACGGCCGCGCCGTCGCCGCCCGAGGGCAGCGCGATCAGGACCGCGGGGCGGTGATGGCGCTCGGCGATTCGCGCCGCAACGATGCCGATCACGCCCGGGTGCCAGCCCTCGCCGGCGATCACGTAGGCGGCAGCCGGACCGCTGGCGGCGACCTGCGCCTCGGCCTCGAAGCGGATTCGCGTTTCGACGTGGCGGCGCTCCGCGTTCAGATGGTCGAGCTCGTCAGCCAGCTGGGCGGCGCGCTCGCGATCCTCGGTCAGCAGCAGCTCGAGCGCGCAGTCGGCGCGCTGAAGGCGCCCGGCAGCATTGAGCCGCGGGGCCAGCCGGAACGCCAGCGCCCGCTCATCCAGCCGCAGCGGATCGACATGGGCGACGGACATCAGCGCACGCAGGCCGGGTCGCGCGGTCGACGCGAGCGCGCGCAGTCCGGCACGCACGAGGCGGCGGTTCTCGCCACGCAACGCGACGACGTCAGCCATCGTCGCGATCGCGACGAGCTCGAGG
>Ga0302324_100022497_pt1 | contig 12242 bp, 22 predicted proteins | sample Palsa_T0_1_FD_201949 | JGI IMG/M metagenome (GOLD analysis project Ga0302324, IMG submission 201949) | Peat permafrost microbial communities from Stordalen Mire near Abisko, Sweden - Palsa_T0_1 | ecosystem: Environmental > Terrestrial > Soil > Palsa > Peat permafrost | place: Sweden: Abisko...
GCATAACAAGATAGGACTCTCACGAGTCCTATCTTGTGCATTGATCATGTGATCTGTATCGTTAAAAACCGATTACAAGGCGCTGCGTAGCAAATATCTGGTAACAGCGGGATCCCATAGAAGAGAGCCGCGTACGGCCACCAGGTCTCTTTCATAATCGGCTGCCGCTGACTCATAGCGGTCAACGATTGTTTTGAATTGACCGAGCTCTTGACCGTTGCTCAATTCGGCATGATCGATACGAATGATCAAGTTGGTCCAGATATAGGCTTTGGTTGCGGTGAGGATAAGCTTAGTCAGAGGATACACGGATGAGTTCGAGATGTTGGTGAATTCGTCATCATAGGCCAACCGGCAGACAAGCACCCAATCGCTATCGGTGAAGAAGAGATTGAACGTATCGAGCAGTATCATGTTATCAGCCATCAATGTCGGTGTTGGCGTCAGACAGGCATTGCTCATGGTGTGGCTATTCAGCGCTGCACGCGAGAGACCGCCGATGGTGTTGCCACTATTGCCAAAGCCATCTTGACCATAGGCAAACGTCGCGTAATCAAAGCGGAACGAGATATCGATCACCCCAACGATATCACGATTCTCTCGTGCCAATGGGGGGATCTTGTAGAGACGATGTTCACCCCGATCGATGAATGACCCACCCCCAGAGGAGGTTCCCGGTGAGATCGATTCGACCATATCACGATGGAGAGGGATACGCTTGATCTTACCGCCGTTGATGTTACAATCTTCCAGTACACGGGCACTGATGATGCAATCTTTTATGCGCGTATCCAAACTCGTCTGGAAATCATTGGGTCGAAAAGCGGCTTCTAAGAGTTCTCTTGGAATGCTAGAAAACACAAGTCGCAGTGCGTTTGTGAAGGCGTTTATCATGTGTGTGATCCTTCAGTGGTGTTGTCATAGGATGATAAATTCATTACTGTATTGCGAAGATGACTAAAGATTAAAAAATTATGACTATCCCATGGGTAATACGAGACCACGACGACAGCGTTGTGAGCCATGATATAGCCGCTGGGATCATGCTGTTGTGTCCTATGGGTTGATACACGCCAACAAGGAGAACTTTCATGACGACAGATTATGGTGCTATGATCACGACGATTTTGATGAGTCGTCGTGGACCGTTGACAAAACAACAGATCACCCAGATGTGTATGGAACGTAGTCTTTCTCGTCAAGCACCGGAACCGCACGAGATCGATATGGCGCTTGCAGAATTGGAAAAATCAGGTCTCTACAACAACGATCCAGTGCAAGGCTGGTCTGTGCGTCGATGAGTCGTCTGCATCTATCTCGACAGCAGCTTGCTGAGGTACTGGAGGGTGTCTGCTTCGGTCTGGATGTTCCAGACAAAACAGACACTGAAGCTTTAGAGTATGCAGCGTTCTGGACTGGAACGCTGCATTATCAGCCATGGCGGGATGTTGCAGCCTTCTTCGGTTATCGCTTTCCCCATCCTGCTACTGGACACTGTCACGCTGAACGTGAATCTAATGGAGATTATCGATGGCGAAAGAACTGATCGTGGCAATTGATACCTGGGATGTGAACCATGCGCGTAGGATATTACGTGATATCGAGGGTTATGCGGGTATGGTGAAAATCGGTTTAGAGTTTTATATGGCGACCGGGATAGCTGGTTTTTTACACATCGCCTTGAATGAAATACCGATCTTTCTCGACTTGAAGTTACATGATGTCCCCAATACGGTAAAAAGCGCTCTTCAAGCTCTGATGCCATTAAGTCCGGCGATGCTAACGGTCCATGCCTCAGGGGGACCGGCTATGATTAGGGCAGCCAGAGAGGCTGTTGATGATGATTGTGAGCGTAGAGGCACGCGCCCGCTGATCATCGCTGTCACCGCTTTGACCAGTCTCAGTCAGACAGATTTAGATCTGATTGGTTATCGGGGTACAGCTTTACAACTGGTTTTGCGGATGGGGACAATGGCTCTGGAATCTGGCGCCGATGGTCTGGTGTGTAGTCCGTTAGAGGTTGTTCCTCTCCGTCAGACATTCGGTCCTGGGCCTAAACTTGTGGTGGCTGGTATTCGTCCAACAGCGTCTCCCCTGCATGATCAGATCCGTGTTGCAACCCCCACACAAGCGATCATGAATGGAGCCGATTATGTCGTTGTGGGTCGTCCGATCATAGATGCTGAATATCCAGGTAAAGTTGCTGCAGACATTTCGGCTGAGATAGAGGCAGCGATGCTGTACAATACCTGAGAATACAATGCGTGCCGTTAAGATTTAGGCATTGTTGTTACAGGATATATCGGTGTGATCATGGTGTCGTTCTGATGAACCCTATTAACCACAACAAAATGGGTGTTCTATGAAACCACAAAAACAAGCTTTTTTCCATAAACCTGACGAGGGCATTTACGGTGACTGCACACGCACTGTGTTTGCCTGTTTGTTGGATATGGAAAGAGATGCTGTACCACATTTTGGTGCTGGTTCACCGCCTCATCATGTTCGATCAGAACATGAACGTCAATGGTTAGCAAGTCAAAATCTCGTCGAAGTGTCTGTTGCTTATGAAGGCGACCGTGATGCAATTCTCTGTACTTTTGGTGCGCAAAATACCGGTTTGCATTATATGTTGACAGGACGCAGTCGTACCGGATGTCATCATGTGGTTATCTGTCGAAATCATCTGATCGTCTGGGACACCAGCATCGATGACGCTGGCATCATCGGACCGTGTGACAACGGTTATTATTGTATTTCTGTATTAGCCAAGAAACTCTAACCAAAGGAGGTTCTGATGTATCTGAAGTTTATCTTCTGGGATATACGACATGGTTGTTGGTTCATGCGTATCGTTGCTATCTTAACAATGATTATAGCCATCCTGCTGATGATCATCGCGATGTGGACGATCACAGCATGGCGACATACCACGATGGTTGTTTTTGAGAGTGTGGTTCTTTGGAGCTGTGCGTTGTTTGCGCTGGGTGTGGGTGGTGTTACGCATGCGGTACGAAGTTATTATCATATCACCGTGTTGTGTCGATCACCTGATTTAACAACCTATCGGCTGATAAAGCGTGTCGGCAACCGACGTCGACCGATGTTTGACTGGTTACGACAGCAACAACATCCTATCGTTAACAATAAGGAGTGATCGGTTGTGGTGAGTGAATGGTGGCTTATCGGGATGCTTGTTGTATTTCTGATCCTGTTGATTTGGATGCGTAACATGGCGTATCGTCATGGCATCTGGGATGGGGCGTTTAATCATTTTCTCCCGATCGTGCGACGGGAAATGCACTATTATGATGCCCGTCGTGCCAAACAGATCTTGGATGCTGAGTTTCCAGCAGACGAAGCATAACTGATCCCAACACTGAATATATATCATTATGAGATAGACATATTCATAGGGAGTGGTCGATGTTTGAGACATTGCGTAATTTAGCTATTGTTGAAATGGTAAACAAGAAACCACTGGCAGTCATCATCAAAGGCAATCCCAAATATTTGAGGATGCCGAAGATCAAACCACTTGCTATTGCATTTTACGCTGAGATCAAGCAGTTATTAATAGCACGAGGATTTCGTGTCACGTTTGATCCTGGTAAAGAATATACCTCTCCCGATAAGACAGCGAAGGCTTGGATTGCTCATTCTCGTGGGATCGATCGTTTACGTTTTGCACCAAAAACAGTACAAACAATAGCTCTGCAAACCAAGGATCACACCAAGACCTATAAGAATCATGATGAACGTGGTGTTGATCCCCTTCATTATCAACTCTCTGACGCTGATCGTACAGCAATCAATGATCTCTCACTAAATTGAAGGAGGCATGTTATGAACTTACAAGTTGGTAACACCATTGAAGTGAATGAAACATCGGTTCGCGTTCTTATGGCACCGTCGTTCAAAGCGCATAGGGATACAGCGTATTATGCCATGAAAGTGGAAGTCTTAACGGGTGAATCAAAGGGTACAACCGGATGGTTAACAGCCGATAAAGCAAATGGTCCTTGGGAACCGGCAGGATCTGGATTTATCTGATGCCGTCAGCGTTACGTCCTCCATGTGTGAACAGAATGAATAAGCAGAGGTATTCATCATGTTTAGAAACTTTGTGTTGTGGGATTATTATCATCAGTTTCGTTATCTCAAACTCATAAGCTTGCTTGGTGTTATCTTCCCGCTTATTATGATGGTCTTATTCTTTTGGATTCTTTCAACCATCACATTCCCACCGGCATCCTATCGTACAGCAATCTTTATATTCGTATTCTTTCCTACCTATCATGCGGGTTATAATTTGGTGATCTCTTCGATTCGATCCTATCGCGCACTATGTCTGCGTTTACATACACCACCTCCTCCCTAACAGCCAACATAGACACTTTCGTGTCTACACAGGAGTTTTCCGATGCCGCTTGTGAAACGCTCAGAATCTGATATGATGCGATTTTCTGCATCACTGGTTGATGTGATGGTCAATCCGGTCAACACTTATGGTGCATTAGGTGCTGGTCTTGCCAAAGCCTTTGCTGATACATTTCCAGCGATGGTTGATGATTACAAAGCTATGTGTAAAGATGCAGAAGGCACTTACGGCAAAGGTGTCCTACAGGTTGGAAAACTCCATATCTTTCATCACAAAGAGCCAAATGTCATTATCGTCAATTTACCCACCAAACGGTATTGGGGGGACACTTCGCATATTGATGATGTTGAATTAGGTTGTGTTAAGCTTGCTGAGTATCTACGCAAGCATCCATTTTATACCGTGGCGATGCCGATTTTAGGAACAGGTCTGGGCAAACTGGATGTGGATCTCTCTTATGGGGTGATCGCCAAACATCTTGATCAATTGCCGAATGTGATTCATATCTGTATTCGTCCGGATCGATTCATCAAACCACCGCTTTATCTCGCGATCATCGGGAGCCGAGCATATCGGGATTATGATCGCATTGAGTTGGGCGTCGCAGATGGTCTGATTAAATTTGGACTGAGCTATACGGATTTTGAAGCCGCCATCTCGGGTGGCGCTGATGGTGTCGACAGAATCGCCTGTGGTACAGGTGACATCGATGATACGCAGATCAACATCGCGAAATCACATGGCTTGAAGCCGGTTGTCTGTCGCGCAGATTGGAATCGATTTGCTAATTCAGCAGGCTTTATTCGGAATCGCACAGTGGCTGATATCGGCACCCATTTCGTGGCCTTTGTTGGTAAACGATCTGTTGGTACCAGAATGACCATTGAATTGGTACAAAAACATAATGATCTTGTTGATAAACTCCTTGCAGCAAAGGCGTATCCAACCGGAGGTGATATCTTTTCGACCACGTATACCCATACGCTGCCAGAAAAGAAATATTTGTATATTTGTGATGTATCCGAGAATTCTGTCTAGTGAAGACCCAAGGAGGTGTTGATGGGTGATATCCAACTGATCAAAAATTTTACATGCGATGCCATTGTTGATGATCGACTGAAACATTACTACGATCAATTCCTCATCGATAAGCGTGACCAGGTCACCGGTTATGATCAGCTGTTTCGGATCTATGATGAGATCACAACCGCCGGGATTCGCCGATCCGGTAAGGTGCTATGGTTTATTGCTTACCAAGCTGAGATTGTCGGATTTGTCACCTTTAGTCGGGGGTTTCTCCCGTATCAGATGTGTATTGGGATCTCTGATTTCTTCATCGATAAACCCTATCGTCAACAAGGCATTGGTCGACGGGCTTTCAATATGATCGTCGGCAGTTTGTTCGCGATCTATCCAACGGCAGAACGGATTGGTTTGGCTGTATTCTCAGGTAATACCGCGGCGAAAACACTCTATGCGAGCATGGGGTTTACCAATACACTCGAAGTCATGGTGTTAGAGAAACCCCGACTCTAACAACGGAGGTTACCACTGTGAACGGCGCGAACAATAACGACGACATCAACATCTGTGAATCTTATCCACGGCGTGGTCTGGGACCACCCGGTGATCATGAGCTTGCCTGGTTCCGTGAAGCCGGTATTACCCCAGAAGGGGATGCCCCTCTTGCCAGTCATACGGAGCTACGGCCATGGACAGCCTATGTGGCATGGTTACTTGGTTCTGAAGCTGTACTGGTCAACAATGTCCACTTCCAAGTGTTTTGTGCCCGGTGTAACGATCGTGGGATGATGGGTGTTGAGACAGCTCGTCATTGGTTCAGTCATACACCCCAAGAGGATTGCTAACATGAGTATCACGATCGTTTTGCTGTTGTTCTATGGCGGTAGCAGTTTTCTTGGAATGCTTCTGTATGCTATCGTCTGCTATGATCGTGTCATTGTATACTGTATGCGTTTATGCAACATTCGGATCTATCCTGAAGCAGTTGGTATTGCATTGTTGATTTATCAACATCCTGATGAATGGAAGCCTGGTACGCACAGGATGTTTCATCCGAAGATTGGTGACATTTGGACGGCGAATGAGGCCCATGGTCTTCATATTGAGACAGATGTTGGTAAATGGGTACCAAATAAGATCGAGCGACGGATTATTCGTGACGCGGTGGATTGGCGGATAAAAACCTATGTCAAAATGCGTATTGCTTATGCGATGGATACTAAACTGGTGAGTGGGAGGGTCACTGATGTCTGATCGTGATAGGGCACAATTGGATCGTGATCTCGTCGCCCAGGCACAAAGAGAGATGCCACGACTGATTCCGTTTTTCATTGAAAATTGGAGTCCAGCTTGGCGCGCGCTCTCGATTCAGACTGAAATGCTGGCATTAGAGCCTGCATTGCTTGAACCGGTCTTTGCGTTCGTGAAAACCTTTGGCCAGGGAGATCCTTGGAAGGTTGCGGGTGACGGCATCTGGCCGTTTGTGCAATGGTGTGAACGGGCCATCAAGATGGTGGGTGGACGCGGGTTCGTTCGACTGGGTTCGCGCAGTCCGAAAGATAATCCTGAACTCATGGGCACAGATCTCAGACCAACCCCGGTTTATTCGGGTCGTCAAGCCATGGAGTCCTTGGGTTATTCGGAACGGGTCTATCTTGACCTACTCGATGCCCGTCATGTCAATTACACGCCTTATTGTTGCATACGCCGTTGGATTCATCTCGATCCAGATCAGGAATTCCGCTGTTTCATCGAAGATGGCAAATTTGCTGGTATGACCCAGTATTATCTTGATGATGGACCATCGAGTTGGATCCGCAAGAATCGGACAGCGATTGAGGCAACGCTCAGAGCCTATCTTCTCGACGTCGTTTTGCCGTTATCACCACTCGGCACATCGTTCACGTGTGATGTGATCCTATCATGGGATATGCGACCAACCTTACTCGAGATCAATCCACCGGTGTCATCAGGGAAAGTTTTCCCAGGTTTATTCACGGGTATGGATGATCTCGATGGATCTTTTCGATTCATACAGAATTCTGTTTAACCAACGAGGGTTGTCATGAAAGTCTCATCCTGGGCCATCATCTCTTGTGTTCTTATCTTGATTCTATTGCTTTGGTTGTTATGGGGTGTATTGGTTCCCTATCCTATACCAAACCATTGAGATGACCGTAACAACATGGGGTGGGATCTTTGGCATCGTCGTGGTGTTACTACTATTCTGGTTGATAACACGGTCCTAAATGGATCATGAACAGCTGTGGAGTGATACACATGGTCGATAGTTCATTTGATACAAACACAACGTGCATATCTTATCCTAACATAGGCTGCAGTTGCCCGATTGATTGGGTTGGCTGTATGAACCAATTCTGTCCTCGTCTTGTAGCAGCCAAAGCACAATTACAATCCAATCATATGGAGTGGCTGCGACTGAATGATCCGCGTGTCCGAATCATTGTTCCTATCTTGAAATGACAGAATTGTGTATTGAATGCCCATAGAAGGAAACCATCATGGCCGAGCTTGAAGCCAAACGTATCACGATCGATGAACTGGCACAACTTTTACAGCAAGATGAAGAAACACCGATCAGAATTTTACCTGATGGTACGATTTGTGCAGGCGAAGGTAAGCGGCCGACACGGCCACCTCTGACGCAGCATCACTATATGGGCAATGAATACTGATGTCTAGCGCTGGTCTTACCATCCTCCCTGTATCCATTTCGACGGTATTGCAACACCTTTAGATAGAAAACAGTGGAGTGGTGATGACAAAGATCAGACCATTATGTGTGTATCATGCAGATTGTGCTGATGGCTATGCATCTGCCTATGTGGTCAATCTCAAATTTCAACACAACATTGATCTCTATCCAGCAGACTACAATGATCTCCCACCGGATGTCACCGGTCGGGATATCTATATCGTTGACTTCAGCTACAAACAAACTGTCATGCGCAAGATCATTACCGCAGCCGCTCATGTCACCGTGATCGACCATCACAAATCAGCTCTCGAAGAGCTCACGCCGTTGATGAACGATCAGACATTGTACGGTAAGGCCTCATTTATTTTCGATATGACACGATCTGGCGTTGGTCTTACCTGGAAACACTTTTTTCCCAAGGCTGAGTTCCCGGCACTCTTTCGCTATGTTGAGGACTACGATCTGTTTATCTTCCTCTATGGTGAGACGTCTCATGAGATTCATGCTGCTATCACCAGTTATCCCTATACGCTGGATGCGTGGACCTATCTGCTCGGCGTTGATAAAGACCTCTTAGCCCGAGAAGGTCGCGCTATTCTGCGCAAGACCGTCAAGGATGTCAATGATATCCTACAACAAGATCAACGTCATATGCTCATCGGTGGTTATAAAGTGCCAGTTGTCAATGCCCCTCGATTCTACCGTGATGTGATCGGTCAGCGTCTGCATACTGAGACCTCTCCGTTCTCGGCATCGTATCATGATACACCGAAAGGTCGGGTGTTCAGTCTACGGGCAGCATCGAATTCTGCTGTTGATGTCTCTCTCATCGCACGTGTCTATGGTGGTGGTGGCCATCAAGCAGCAGCTTCTTTTACCGCTGCTCTGGGATGGGAAGGCGATATCAACGATCCCGCTTAATCACCGAGACAGAAGATTATGCGCGCTGTACTCGGATGAAAGGTTATGTCAATTATAACATTCAGACAGTATCTAATGATAGTCATTAAAAGGAGTCTTGGATTCGTTTAAACGAGATCGCGTTACGAAAACCATCCCGACGAATCATCGGACGGGTAACGGAGTGATACACATGAGTACAACAACGGATACGACCGCGCCGATCTCCATCATTACCAAATTGGAGAATTTCGGCCACGAAGCGCTTGACGCCATCGAGCACGGTGCGGTTTGGCTGGTCGGCGAGGTCTCCCAAACCACCGATAGTCTCCATGAACTCGGAACCACGCGACCTTGGCTGGTTGAGGCTTGGAACGCTGGGCTCGCTGCGGCTGAAGCACACGGTGTTCCACTCGGTGCGATCAGTGGCATCGAAGACGTTGGTGCGGCGATTTTGGCAGCCGCCAAGACATTCGCTGCTGGACTTGCACAACTTGCACCAACTGTTACACCTGTCGTTGCAGCAGAGCCACTTGCAGTCGTAGCTGATACGCCGCCTGTGGTGGCCGAAGAGATACCCGTTCCACCAACAGCAGCAGCACCTATTGCGCCTGAAGCAGCCGCTGTAACGCAACCTTCAGTCGTGGTGCCACCGATCGATCCTGTGGTCGACGAAACAGCACCAGCTACGACTGACACATCTGTTGTGGAAGAACCAGCTACGACTGACACATCTGTTGTGGAAGAACCAGCTACGACTGACACATCTGTTGTGGAAGAATCACCTGTTCCATCGACCGCAGCAGTACCGATCACACCAGCACCAGAGGGTGCCACACACTCCACCGAAGATCATTCAGCCTAAAGTTTATCATCAGTGTCAGAGGTGATACTCTGACACTGATCCTTGTTATAACCCCTGAGAGGTGAACGGATGTCGAATGTACTGATCGGACGTGATTTTGCCAACGACGGTGTTGCTCATTTGCGTGATGACCTCTTTGATGCTGTGTTAACATTATGGCAGCAACGACAAGCAGAAGGCGTCACGATTGAAGCGATCGCAGCACGAATTGAGCGCACACCCCGATGGGTCCATCGTCATCTAAGTGGTCCCGGTGAATGGACACTACAGATTGCTGGTGAACTGATTCAGGGTCTCGATGGTCAAACGTTGATTCGTGTGACGGATGTTGATGATCTTGATGCTGAGCTCTATGCACCCCTACATGATCCCAATGTCAATACCGAAGATTGGCGTCATCGGATTGCCAACTACCATCGGGTAACCGGATTTCCAGAATCACTCTTCATCGGTGGTGATGGTCGTGCCGCTGGGATATGGATCATGGGGAATGATTACCGTGTTACCAGCGGTTATTACGGCGGCTATCCGGCAACCTATCTGCGTCGGGTTAAGGCGCTGTTTCCGGATAAACACCGTGTTCTGCATCTGTTCAGTGGTAAAGTGGATCTGGCGATCTTTCCGGGTGATACTGTTGATATCAATGCGACAACCACACCAACCTATGTCGATGATGCACAAAGTCTTCTGCATGTTCCGCTGCAAGACTACGATTTGGTTCTGGCAGATCCACCTTACTCTATAGAAGATGCGGTACGCTATCAGACCTCGATGATCAAACGCAATGTTGTCATGAAAGCGTTGTCACGATTATCGTCTGGTGCTCACATCGTATTCCTCGATCAGGTGTTATGTATGTACCGCAAGGATACATTTTGTGTAGAAGCCCATATTGGTCTTGTACGGTCAACGAATCATAGGTTCAGAGTTGTCACAGTATTTAGGAGGTTGTAGTATGACGATCATTCCTGTTGTTGCACCTGCAACGCTACGACCGTTTGGTACTCGGTTTACCCAGGTGACACGACCCACGAATACAACATCAATGAATGGTTTTCCGATACCTCTCTTCGGCAATGATGAAAACGGAGATATGTTTACCATCACCACCTATGAAATCGTTGATCATGTCAAAATTGCGCCATCGGTAACGCATAGTGGCTGGGGTGAAGTGCTTGGTGTGTGTTCCGTGCGACGCGTACCTGCCAAAGGCTGGCGACGGTATTGTGGGATGGTCTCAGCAATCCCGCCAGATGAAATCCTCGATCTGTTATCACCGGATTGGCGTGCACCAATCGATACGCTCTATCAACCACAGGACGATCGTATCTCGACAATAAACACGATCTATCCTCGCTAGAATCACATTTATGTGCGATAACACGTGCTCATCATAAGTATCTATCACGCTATCGTATAAATCTATATCTGAGATGTGCCTGTCTTCATGGTTGAAAGGATCGTTGTGATGTCGACTGTCAAACGTGTGGCTGCTGTTGAATTGGTTAATTTTCGTCAGTCTGTTGTCAAGCTTCTCTGTCATGAACATCTTGATCTCACAGTACGACAACTTGCTGTGTTACTGGTCTGTTATACCGAAGCCCAACCGCAGACGATTCGTGGACTCGCTGTGACGTTGATGACACCCTATCGATCTTCGATCACGCGGGCGATTGATGTCTTAGCGGATCGTGATTTGCTGGTACGACGATCTGATCCAAAGGATTATCGCAGTGTGTTTGTCGTTACCACCGCAAAGGGACAAGCCCTGATGCGGCGACTCCAGACAACCATACGTTCAACCATACCTACAACGTCTGTGGATGATGCGTAACTCGACACCGATATAGGTATATATCACTCGTTGTATGTAATGGAATGATATACATGACAACAACACCCAAAAAAACACACACATGGCAAAGTTATAAGGTGACTGCGGCAACGCGGCATTTCTTGATTCAGAGCGGTGCCACTGATCTTAATGGTATCCGATCTCGCGGAAAACTCTATTTTGAAAGACTTCCCGGCTGTAACCCAGTCGTCATTGCGAATATTGAAGATCTTCTTGACCATGACTGGGGTGAGAAAGCTGGTCGTGATTATAAATTCTACGAGCCACTGGGCTATATGGTCACGACACGGGTATATAATAGATTGGTCAATAACGATATTGAGACGCTTGATCAGATTCGCGCACTCGGAAAAAGACATTTTATAGGAGAGCCAAATTGTGGACCCCGATCGATCAAAGAAATCGGTGATTTGATCGGTGAGGATTGGGGTCAACCAACACATGTTCAAAGCGAATCACACGCGTCTCTTCGCATTACCCGTATGATCGAAGAATTGCG
>Ga0302324_100022498_pt1 | contig 12242 bp, 8 predicted proteins | sample Palsa_T0_1_FD_201949 | JGI IMG/M metagenome (GOLD analysis project Ga0302324, IMG submission 201949) | Peat permafrost microbial communities from Stordalen Mire near Abisko, Sweden - Palsa_T0_1 | ecosystem: Environmental > Terrestrial > Soil > Palsa > Peat permafrost | place: Sweden: Abisko...
CTGCTGCACCAGGCTCTGATTGGCGTTCAGGATCGACTGCTCCTCGGAATAAACGTTGAAAGCGGAAACCGACTGCGGCGGCTGGATGCCGGTATTGCGATCGCTGGTGTGCGCAATCTGCAGCAGCGTCACATCCAGCAGCACCTGATTATGGCCGTCGATCAGTTCGCGAACTGTGGCGTTGAAAGCATTCAGCGTCGAGGGCGGAGCACGCAGGGTGATGGTCCCCGCGGAAGCATCGACACTTGACTGCGTCAATTCGAAGACCGTCTTAGCCACGGTGCCCACTTCGATGAGTTCGGCCGAATTCAATCCGGGCAGGTAAATGGTCTCCAGCTCAAGCCGCTCAAACTGTCTTCGGTTCTCTGCCGTGTCGCGTGCAACCAGAACCTGATGCGGGTCCAGCGGTACATAAAAAGTATTGGTCACCAGACCCACAGCCTGCACGGCCTGGGCAAAGTTGGCATCGTCCAGGTCCAGACGGGTTTGCGTCAGGCGCACGCTGTCGTCCAGCATGGCCTCAAGTCCATAGGCCTTGAAGACCTCCTGGATCGCGCGCCGCTGGTCTGTATGCAGATGAAAGCTGTGCACGCCGGGAGTGGGCGCGATCGATATTGGCCCGCCCACGGTGTCGGCGCCCTGCGCGTAGATGGGCGTGGTCTGGCCGAGCAGAGCGTCGTCGGCCATTTCGTGAAGATGCTCCGTGACCTGAATGTTTCTCGGGTCGAGCGCCAGCGCGTGTTCCAGCGCCCCGCGTTCGGCCGCGGCGTCTCCGCGAATGCGGTCTTTAGCCGCGTCCTGAATCAGTGCCGTGACCGCATGGCTGCGCGTCAGCTCGGCTGCCAGCGGATAGTCCCGATTGGTAGGGTCAAGCAGCGCTGCCTGCTTGTACATCTCTAACGCTTCTTCGAACCGCTCCTTCTCGAACAGCTCGCTCGCCTCCAGAAAGAGCCGTGCCGCGCGGCGCCGGTCGCTGTTGCGGGGCGGCTTGGGTGCCTCGCTGTCTTTCTCCTTTGCAGCAGCCGACGGAGCGCCCTGGCTGGCTGTTGCCGGAGCAGCCGCTGGTGAAGCCTGCGCTGGCCCAGGCTGATTCTGTGGGCCTGCGCTTGTTGCCTGTGCCATCCCCGCGCCCGGAAAAAGTACCAGCAGCAACCCGGCCGTCCACGCACGCAAAATTCCCTGCGGCTGGTGTATGCGGCGAATGCGAAGGTGGCGGCGATCCGGATTCACTGCGACGCCTGCCGGTGCGCCAGCAGATCGGCCAATGACGTGGCGCACACCTCGGGCTGATGCTCGAGCAGCTCATCGAAGCTGTATCTGCCCGTGGCCACGGCGATCACAGAGAGAAAATTAGCGCGCGCCGCTTCAATGTCGCGCGGAGTATCGCCCACCACGCAGATGGAAGCGCCGCGCCCCGCCATTTCGCGAGCCATGTTGGCCGCCTGGCCAATCAACTCCGACCGAATCGGAAAGTGGTCGCTGAACCCGCCAAAGCGGAACCACTGCCGCAGGCCGGCCTCTTCCACCTTGATCCAGCCAATCATCTCCAGGTTGCCGGTGGCCACGCCCAGCAGAGCGCCGCGCTTGGCTAGGTGGTCAAGAACTTTTTCCACGCCCGGCATGCGCACCAGGTCCAACTCATGGCGGCGCTCGGCCACGGCATGGCGCATGGCTTCAAGAATCGCCTCGATGCGCTCTTCAAGCATCGCGGCAGGGACCCCCGCCTGCTTGCAGGCCTCGCGCAGAATGGCCGTATCCGTGCTGCCATGCAGCAGAATGCCGGCCAGCGTGATCTCAAAGCCGGTAACGCGGTGCACGCTGGAGACAAAAGAGTCTACGTGCACCCGGTCGCGGCTGCGCAACAGCGTGCCGTCAATGTCAAATAGATACGCGTCTTGCGCATCCCAGGAGAATCCCGGCTCAATGGCGACGCGCGCCTCGGCGTTAAGTTGTGTTGTCAGCATAACCTCAGGGGGAACGATCAGCCTTGGCGATACACCGAGCGTACCGCGCTAAGTACAGGACGTTCGCTGCGTGGCGGACGCTTGAGACCGGCGCGAACTTCTGCCAGATTCAGTCCCAACTCCGCCATGGCGCGGCTCAGCGTATTGCGATGCATCCCCAATTCGTCCGCCGCCTTACACTGGTTTCCCCGGTGTGCCACCAGCACCTCACGCAGATACTGCTTCTTGAATTCGCGTACGGCATCGTCATAGCGCATGCCGCTGGAATGCATTTGTGTCACCAGGATGTCCAGTTCTCGTCTCACGTTCACCTCTTGCTACTTTACCCGATCGATCTCGTTTTGGCGCGGACCGCGTTCAAACAAATTACGACTTCCCCTCATGGGTATGCAACCACCTGGGCGACTCTTCCTCTAAGTTTTTCAATCCGGCCCGCACCCGCTCCGCCAACTGCTCCGGGGTCATGTGCGTGCTGAGGTGGCAGGCGGCGAAAAAATGCCGGGGAAGCCTGGCCTCTACCAGCCAGTGAGCCTGGGGATAAAACGCTATCGTCACCAGAATGGCCAGCGTCACCAGCAGGAACCCCTGAAAGAGGCCGAAGACGCCGCCGGCAATTTTGTCCAGGCAGCCCAATCCGATTGCATGCAGCGTCTTGGCCAGGAAATTTCCCAGAATTCCGGCAATAATCATAACGACCAGCGCAATCACCACAAATCCAATAATGTCGGCGCTCTCGTCGCTGTGCAACAGCGGCCGCAGCGGAGCTTCGGCAATCCGGTAATTCCATGACGCCAACGCCAAGCCAAGAATCAAGCCCGCCAGCGAGCAGAACGAACGGAAGAATCCCTGCGACAGACCGCCCAGCACCGACAGCACCATCACGATAAGGATGGCCCAGTCTACCCACATCATGCTCGGCTCCGCCATTCAACTCTCCCGGCCCGCAATTTCTCTTCGTTCTTTCATCAGCAAAATGCGCTGTCATCCTGAGCGCAGCGTTCTTCAGCGGAGTCGAAAGCCTGCCCTGAGCGCAGTCGAAGGGGACCTGCGTCTTCTTTTCGTTCTTCCCTTAGCGCATCCGACTGCTACAAACTCAAATCCCGCCCCGTCAACCTGCGGAATGCCTCAAGATACTTGGCCTGCGTACGCTCCACCACATCCTGCGGCAGGCTGGGCGCGGGCGCCTGCTTGTTCCAATGAATCGATTCAAGGTAATCGCGCACGAACTGCTTGTCAAAGGATGGCTGCGCGCCGCCCGGCTTCCACGCGCCTCGTTCCCAGAAGCGCGAAGAGTCCGGCGTCAATACCTCATCGGCAAGAATAATCCCTTCCGCGGTTCTTCCAAACTCAAATTTTGTGTCGGCCAGAATCATTCCGCAGTCCTCGGCGTGTTTCGCGGCCTTCGTGTAAATAGCCAGCGTCAGTCGGCGCAGTTCCGCCGCGTCGGATTGACCCAGCAGCGAAGCGACAGCGGCAAAGGAGATGTTCTCGTCGTGCGTCCCATCCTGGCTCTTCGTCGCTGGCGTGAACAACGGCTCAGGCAGCTTCGACCCATCCTGAAGCCCAGCGGGTAGCGGAATGCCACAGACGGTTGCACCGGCCTGGTATTCCTTCCAGCCCGACCCGGCCAGGTAGCCCCGCGCCACGCACTCCACTGGAAACATGGCTGCACGCCGGCACAGCATCGATCTGCCTTCCAACTGGTCCCGATAAGGCTTCAGCGAGGCAGGGAAGTGGTCAACGTCCGCCGTGATGAGGTGATTGGGAACAAGATCGGAAAGCAGATCAAACCAGAAGAGAGAAATCTGCGTTAGAATTTTCCCCTTTCCGGGAATGCCCGTGCCGAGCACATGGTCGAATGCCGAAATACGATCGGTCGCGACCAGCAGCAGGGCATCTTCGACAGCATAGAGATCACGAACCTTGCCGCGTCCAATCAGCGGCGTATCGCCGAGGTTCGTTTTAAGCAGAGCTGTCACAGGAAGGCCTTACCTCGGAGGGAACTGAATCTCCGATTCTCCAGCGTGCGCCGCACTTTGTCAATGTGCCGTACCGCCTGAAAAAACACGGCGGAAAAAGGTCTGCTTGCAAGGGCAGGAGACGCACCGATCAAGAGAAATTATGAGGAAAGGGGTTTGAACAAACCCATGTGACGGCCGTCACGGAACCGCATTTCCGAATGGGAGACACTCCACATGTCAACATGGTTCGGAGGACGTGCACGAATGTCCTCTTAGAGCCGGGCGACGCGAGGCTGCAGTGGAAAGGGGAAGCCGCTGCTAGCTTCGTTAATGCAGGGATCACCAGTAGCCGCGCGCTACCGACCTCCAGCGCCGGCTACTGGTCCCCATTTTGCCTTGTGCAAAGCAAGCGCCTCCGGGGCGACGAGTTCCTTCGGGGGCGATTTTTTCTGCGCTCGAACGACATCCCTGGCTCCTTCTTCAATATAAGAAGCAAGACCTGTCATCCTGGGCGAAGCGTACTTAAGCGGGGCCGCAGGACCTGCATTTGCTCTTCGGTTTCTCCTCCCCGCTGACGCTGTCGTCCTGAGCAAAGCGTACTTCAGCGGAGCCGAAGGACCTGCTTTTGAGGATCTAAATCAACTTCAATTTTCAGCTTTCACCTGCTGGAAAACACAAACTCGTTCCCATCCGGATCTTTGAACTTGGCCATGGTTCCCCAAACCTCCTTCTTCGGCTGCGCAGCCAGCTCCACGCCCTTCGACTCAAGCAGCTTGGCCGTCGCAAACACGTCATCGCACCAGAATGTAAGGGGCTGAAATCCGCCAATGCGGCTCTCGTGCCCTGGCGGCGTGAAGAGCGCAAGATTCACGTCGGACCCCGGAATACTCAATTCGATCCATCGCTGTCCCGGCCCGAACGCCTGATCCGTTGCTACTTTGAAACCAACCTGTTCTGTGTAGAATTTCAGCGCTCGATCCTGGTCGCTCACCGGTATGCTCACAATCTTGATGCCGCGTATCATGGCCATCCTCCTAGTTGAGATTTCCGGAATATAACTCGCTCTTACGGCAAACACAATCTGGTAGTTGTTGCTATAGTAGCGATAGGTATAGCCATGCTGATGATCGACGAGTATGTAACCAGCGTTCTGATGCGCGACCTGGTCGGGCACGATAAACGACCGGTGAGTTTTCTCGTCTATCTGTGGCTCCTGGCGGAACAGAAACAGCGCGAATCCGCGGTCCAGATCAGTTATCAGGAGCTTGCGGAATCGATCGGCGTTTCCAAGAGTTCGGCGCAGACCGCGGTAGGGCACCTTGCTCGGCGAAAGCTGATCCTGGTCAGCAAGGCAACAGTGACAGCGACGCCGGAATACAAAGTTCTAAGTCCATGGAGAAAGTAATCTTCGGTCCGAGTGGCGCCGGTCTTACGCGGTAGCGCGCTGCTGCTCCTGCCCGCCGATGCGCACGCTCACCACCTTCGACACGCCCGGCTCCTGCATGGTCACGCCATAGATCAGATCCGCGGCCTGCATCATGCGCTTGGAGTGCGTGACGAGCAGGAACTGCGTGTCCGCACTGAGCGTATGCAGCAGATCGGCAAGTCGGCCGACATTCGTCTCGTCAAGCGGCGCATCCACTTCGTCGAGCACGCAGAACGGGCTGGGCTGGAATTGGAAGATTCCCACCAGCAGCGCCAGTGCGGTCAGCGCCTTTTCGCCGCCCGAGAGGAGCAGCACATTCTGCAGCTTCTTTCCCGGCGGCGACGCCACAATCTCCAGGCCGCTCTCCGCCTGGTTCTCCGCGTCGGTGAGGCGCAGAAACGCCTGGCCGCCCTGAAACAGCCGCGAAAACACATGCGCGAAGTTCTCGTTGATGCGCGCAAAGGCCTCGTCGAACTTGGTGCGCGAGATCTGGTCGATCTCCTTGATCGTCTCCTGCGTATTCTCGATTGACTCGATCAGGTCCGTGCGCTGCGCTTCGAGAAATGCGTGCCGATCCGCCGTCTCCTTGTATTCGTCCAGCGCCATCATGTTCACCGGGCCCATCTGCTCGATTCTCTGGCGCAATGTCCGGCAAATCTCTTCTTCCAGAGCAAGCGCTTCATCGGCCAGGCGCTCAATCTGCCCGTCTGCGCGAATCATCTGGGCTTCAAGGTTCACCTCTGCCAGGCAGCTTGCTTCAAGATGTTCAAGATCGGCGCGCAGCTTGGCAATCAAATTGGAGCGATGGCCGCGATCGTCCCTCAATTGATCAAGACCAGCCCGGTCCGTCTTCAACTGTGCCTCGATGGTGGAGAGCTTCTGCCGCAAAGCCTGCGATTCAGCCGCCAGCGTCTGCACCTGGGCTAGTGCTTCAGCGCGTGCAGCGGCCAGTTCCTTCTGGCGTCCTGCCAACTCGGCGCTCTCGGCGATCCGCTGCTCGCGCTCGGCTTCCGCCGATGCCCGCTGCTGCTCGATGCCCAGCACACGCCGCTCCAGATCGGCGTGCAGCCTGTCGATGCGCTGGAAGGCCGCTTCCGCGCCACGGCGGCGCTCTTCCAGGCCTGCCAGTTCCGCCGTCACCTGCGCGGCCTCCTGCTGCAATCCCTCGCGCTTCTGTCGCGATAGCGCCAACTGCGCCTGCATCTCATCGAGGGCAGCTTCGGCCTGCGCGCGTTCCGCCTCCAGGCGTGTAGCTTCCTCGCGCTTCTGCTCAATGGTCTCGCGCTTCGACTCACGCGCATCCTTGTTGCGCGCGGCCTGCGCGGTCCACTCCTGCAGCCGCCGCTCCACGCGCTGCACCTCTGACTCCATCTGCTTCAGCGCCGCGCCCTGGTTGGCTGCTTCACTCTCCGCCTGCCGCCGCTCCGCGCCGCTCACTTCCAGCTGCGCAGCCAGCTCCTCGATATTGAGCGTGAGCACGGCAGCTTCGGTCTCCGCCTGCGCCAGGCTCGTCTCCAGTTTGCCCAGACGACCCTCCGCATCGCGCAGCTCGCGCTTCAGCGCCAGCGGCCCCTCGCTGGCCGGCTTGCCTCCTGTCACCGTCGCATTGTGGAAGCACTCGCCTTCCGGCGTGAGGAAAAACCCATTCGCGTATTGCAAAGCCAGCCGTCGGGCTTCCAGCGGATCTTCCACCAGGTAGCCATTCTTCAACTTGGGAAGAATCGACTCCAGCACATGCCCAAAGCCATTCAGCACGCGGATGGAGTCCTTCAACGGCGTAAGTCCGGGCCCGGTGATGCTCTCCGTCACTTCCTCAAACAGCGCGGGCTGCTCCGCGGGGTGAATGAGAAAAGTGGCGCGTCCATCCACGCCTGACTTGAGCAGCCGCACGCCCTGTTCCGCTGCCGTCCAGCTCTCCACCACAACGTAGTTCAGTTCTTCGCGCAGAAACTCGTCAACCACGGCCTCATACGCCCCAGTCACTTCGATGAAGTCTGCCAACGTGCCCACCGGCGCCATGCCCCCGGTCAGCGCGCCCGGCTTCAACAGCCGCCGCACCGTATCGGTGGAGTAGCTGTGGTTGCGAATCAGCGCCTGCAGCGAGTCGCGGCGTCCGGCAAAAGTGGCTTGCTCCCCGCGCAGTTGGTTGGCGCGCGTGCGCTGCTCGTTCTCCTCGGCGCGCTTCGCTTGCAACGTCTCGCGCAGTCCCGAAATCTCGCTTTCCAACCGCTGCAGCGCATCGGCCGCCGATTCAAAACGCAGCTTGACCTGGCCGCTCTCCACACCCAGGCTCTCCCGCTCATTGCGCGCCTGGCCCATCTCCGCTTCCAGCCGCTCCGCCTCGCGTTCCAGCGCCGCAAGGCTCTCCTCAGCCTGCGCCGTGTAGTTGCGCGCATTGCCGGCCGTAGTCAGCAGATGCATGGCGTGACGCCGCGTCAACTCCAGTTGCCGCTCCGCCCCAAACACCTCTTCGGCAGCCGTGCGCGCCTGCTGCTGACTCGCCTCAACCTTCTCGCGAAAAGCACGCGCCTCGCCCGCCGCAGTCTCAAGAAACGCACGCTGCTGCCCGCGCTCCTCGGCAATTCCGCCCAACTGCGTCCGCGTAACCTCCAGCTCTGCTGCGGCTGCCGCGATGCGCGCTTCCAGATCGCTCACCCGCTCCGTGTTGGCGTGTTCGCGTGCCGTGGCCCGTTCCAGTTCGACAGCCGCATCGCCAGCCCGGTTCTGCGCTTCAAGGCCCTGCCGGTCAAGCTCGTAACCGTGCTCGGTAAGCGAGTGCTGATTCGCCTCCTGCTCGCCAATCGCGGTAGCCGCGCCGTTGATCTGCACCGACAGGGCAGCAATCTCCTCATCCAGTCGCGCCTGTTCCGCGTCCATGTGCGCCATGCGGCTGGCCAGCACCACGCGCAGCCGCGACCGCAACTCGTCGCGCACCGCCGCAAACCGCTCCGCCTTGGCCGCCTGGCGCTTCAGGCTGTTCATCTGCCGCGTGACTTCTTCGAAAATATCGTCCACGCGGGCCAAATTCTGCTTCGCACTTTCCAGGCGCAACTCCGCCAGCCGCTTCTTGTTCTTGAAGCGCGTAATCCCCGCCGCCTCTTCGATAATTGCCCGCCGATCGTGCGGCTTCGAGCTAAGCAGTTGCCCAATGCGTTCCTGGCCGATGATCGCGTAGCTCTCCGGCCCCAGCCCAGTGCCCATGAAGATGTCCTGGATGTCGCGCAGCCGGCACAGCTTGCCGTTCAGCAGGTACTCGCTCTCTCCGGTGCGAAACAGCCGCCGGGTAATCACAATCTCGCCCTTTTGCGGCGTGCGCTGAAACTTCCGCCGGCGAATCTTGAGCACCACCGCCTGCGGACCCTCGCCGGAGCTTGCCGCGGCTGCCGTTTCCGGCCCATCCTCATCCAGCAGCTGCCCCGGTTGCTCTGCGGCAATAATCTCCTCGGCCTCCACTGCCCGAACGCGCCGAACCTCATCCTCATCCCAGTCGGTCGGCCCGTCGTGCTCAACTTGCACCTCCGGTTCCACCGGCATCGGCCCCTCGTAAGCCTCCGGATCGACCAGCGTCAGCGTTACTTCGGCCATTCCCAGCGCCTTCCGGTCGCGCGTACCTGAAAAGATCACATCCTGCATGTGCGTGCCGCGCAATGACTTGGCACTCTGCTCGCCCAGCACCCAGCTCACCCCGTCCAGAATGTTGGACTTCCCGCAGCCATTCGGCCCCACCACCACGGCGATGCCTGCGCCCGGCACGCTCAGCTCCGTGCGGTCACAAAAGCTCTTGAAGCCGAGAATGTGTATTTTCTTTAGTTTCAGCATCTTAAATCCGACTCCTTCGGGCTGCGGGCGGTTCTGATCAACCGAATGCGGCTAGGGTGGGAAACCTCGAACCTCAGACCATCCACTCCGTCGAGAGTCGCTTCTGAGGGAAAATCTTTGCCACCCGATACAGACTCTAAGGAGCCTGGGGGTCAGGGTCAACCGCATCCGATGGGGATTTTGTGGATAAGGGAGGCCGGAATTCCCCTTATTGAAATATCCAAAGAAATCTCAACAACATTGGGAATTTCTCATCGATTGCGCAGCCGTTTCTCACAAGCAATCGTCCCCCCCCCCCTCGAATGGGTCTGTCGTGCCTCGAGTCAAGCGGCTCGAGCAATGCCGCTTGTGCGAACCATTTCCGGCTGCGCCAACCGGGGGATTCCGTTTGTGGCACGGGGAATGAACCATGCGTCAAAAGGTGTATTGCGCGCACCCCTTGTGCCGATGGATTCTACACTATGGAATCAACTAGTTGAAGACAAACTGGAGGGTCGGCTTTCGAACAGAAATGAGCCTCTGTTTGCCGCTTCAAAACCAAGCTCCGTCCTGCGTACCTTTGCTAATCGCGGCGGTGAATTGCATCGGCGTGAAAAGGGGCATTTAGCAGGCTGCTTTATCATCAGTAGTTGCTCCGTTCGTCTTTTTGGGGAACCTCTGAAGAAGTTGATGTTTTGAAAGGGCACGACTTTAGTCGTGCCGTAGGTGCCGCAAAATTAGCGCGGGCTTTAGCCCCTGAGGGAATGCCGATGGTTCATTCATAGGTTCCTTAGATCGTATTCTTCAGGTTGGAGAGTAACGGTCATCAGGGCGCAGTTTGCATAAGGTCTGAGTCCGATTTCAATGCCGGGATCAGTCGGGTTGGAGGTGCCCGGTTCACAACGATTCCTAACGGCAGGTTCCAGAGTGCCCGGTACATCGCGTCAGACCTTCCCAATGCGCAATCATCCGGCAGAATCGATTTGAGAGAGGTTTGATTGCAGCCATCCACGCGCGCCACGAATGCTTCGATAACCCCGGTGAAGGAAGATCTTGTCCTGACCGACTTGTGGCTTGTTGTCCGCAAAAGCCGCATTCTTCTGGCTAGCGTGGCAATCGGATTGGCGCTTCTTACCTTTGCGTTTGGCGTCTATCGCGGCAAAATGTACACCGCCGCTGGGGAAATCCAGATTCAGCCTGATTCGGCAGCGGAGCTGAAGCAATCCATCACTTCGGTCCTGGGCTCCGGCACACTCGATGTAATCATCGAAAGCGATAGCCGCATTCTTGAGAGCGACAAGCTTCTCATCACCGTCGCGGAGACGCTGAATCTCCAGGATGATCCAAACTTCATGGGCCGGCAGAGCGCCTGGAATGCAGCCTTCTTTGGGCGCAAGCCCGTGCCCACTGGGCACAGAAGTCTCGACGATGCCCAACTGCGCAATGCCGTGTTGCAGAACCTGCGCAGCCATCTGACTATTGCGCGTGTGCCGCGCACCCAGATGATCACCATCTCCTATGTCAGCAAGACACCCCAGTTATCGGCCAACATAGTCAATGCATTGGAGAGCGAATTTATCAAGAATAACTTCATCGCTCATTACAGCAGCACCCAGCAAGTGACTAACTGGCTCACAACGCAAATCGACGATCTGCGCAAGGTGGTGCAGGATTCCCAGGACCGCATGGTCGACCTGCAAAAGAAGCTGGGGATCTCCGCGCTCGATCCCACGCACAGCACCATCGTGCAGGAGATCACCGACCTCGAGAAGGGAGCGTCCGACGCTACCGAACAGCGCGTTCTTGTGGAAGCCCGCTACCACATCCTCGAGTCTCTCCCGCCCGATCGCATTCAGGATGGCTCCACGCCCGCAAGCATGGAGGGCACGCAAGGCTTGCTTGAAACCCTGCGAACACAACGCGCAGCGCTAAGTGCCCAGTTGGCGCATGAACAAACCTTCTATGGCCCGAATTATCCGGAGATCAAGAAGCTGAATGGACAGTTAAAAGCATTGGATCAGGAAATTGCTGAGCAGGAAGCGGCCGTAGTCAACAAGGCGAAAGACGCATACGGCATTGCTCATGCAGCCGAAGATAAAGCCAAGGGAGTTTTGCAAAGCCGGGTTCACGAGTTATACGGCCAGCGCGATGACATCGTCAAATACGAGATATTATCCGAGGAATATGAATCCAACCGCCATATGTATGAAAGCATCCTCGCTCGACTGCGTGAAGCGGCTGTGGATGCAGGCCTGGATTCAGCCGACATCAGTGTAGTTGATTTGGCTTCGCCCCCCATCGAGCCATCTAGCACCTCGCCTGTAACAATGGGCGAGCTGGGATTCATTTTCGGCTTGTTCGGCGGCCTGGCACTTGCCCTGCTGCTGGAGAGAATGGACACTCGCATGCGCGACTCCAGGCAGATTCAGGACCTCCTGGGCGTGCCTGCCATCGCCATCGTACCGCAGACAAATTGGAAAGGGAAGGGACCTGACACAGATTCGAGCTTCGGCCCGGAGATCCTGTGGGATGCCAGGTCTCCGTTCGCGGAGTCCATGCGTATCTTCCGCACTTCCATCCAACTGTCCAGCACCTCACGGGGATCGAGAGTTATCGCCATTACAAGTTGCCAGCCCGGTGAAGGTAAGTCAACCCTTTCAATGAATCTCGCCGCCGCGCTTGCTCAGGGTGGGAAGAGAGTCATTCTGGTGGATACTGACATGCGCCGCCCCAGTGTCTACTGGCGTCTTGGACTCACCGACAAAAAAGGCCTGTCGGAGTTTCTCACTGGATTGGAGACTCTCGACGGAGTTATTCAAACTCACAAAACCCTCGGCACGCTGGATGTAATTCCATCTGGAATCTGCCCGCCGCTGCCGGCTGATTTACTAGCTTCTGAGCAGATGAAAACATTCGTTGCAGAGTTACGCGCGCGCTACGACTATGTGATCTTTGATTCTCCTCCGGCTTTGTCGGTAACCGATCCGCTGATCGTTGCTTCGCTTTCCGATGGGCTTGTCCTGGTAATTCGTCAGGGCTATTGCACCCGTGCCATGCTTTCCCGTGCCGGCGAAATCTTCCGCGATGTGGGCG
>Ga0302324_100022500_pt1 | contig 12241 bp, 10 predicted proteins | sample Palsa_T0_1_FD_201949 | JGI IMG/M metagenome (GOLD analysis project Ga0302324, IMG submission 201949) | Peat permafrost microbial communities from Stordalen Mire near Abisko, Sweden - Palsa_T0_1 | ecosystem: Environmental > Terrestrial > Soil > Palsa > Peat permafrost | place: Sweden: Abisko...
GGTGGCATCTCGAACGGACCCTATTACCGATGGAAGCGGGAGCCCGTGAGGCTTCTCGATACCGACGTGTTGACCCGGATTTCCTATCTCGTCGGCATCTTCAAGGCCCTCAACATCATCTACGGTGAGAAGCTCGCTGACGGGTGGGTTCACTTGGCCAACTCAAATCGTCTCTTCGCAGGTCTGACCCCGCTCGCTCACATGACCCAGGGCGGTATACCGGCGATCCAATCGGTTCGGCGGCTGCTGGACGCGCGTCGGGGCGGCATGTGATGCGGGTTCCCCGACACGAAATCCGGGGTCGTGAGGGACCTGACCCGGGCGCGGGGGTCGGTGCGGAAAGCGGCTTACCGGTGACGACCCTGGTTCGTCGCCATGACACCCATCGCCTTATCCCGTCCAAATACACCGTAAACGGCGACAGTGTTCTGACGCGGATTGCCTCCGACGAGGCACATCTCGCGGACATTTTCGACCTCGACCACGCGTCCAACGATCGCCTGCTCGCTGAGAACGGCCGGCTTCCGGCGATTGGCCTGCACGAACTGGTCTTTGGTGTGCCCAACTATCGGATCGTCAACGCGGCATTTACCCATGCCCATCCGCTAGGATCGCGCTTCAATGGCCCCGACCGTGGCGCCTGGTATGCGGCGTTTCAAATCGAAACCGCCCAAGCCGAGGTCATGTTCCACAAGACCACCGAATACGCCGAGATCGGGCGCTTCGATGACAGTGTCACATACAACGACTACCTTGCCGACTTTAGCGCTGATTTTCATGATTTGCGGGGCGATGATCGCTTCGAACCGTGCCTGGCGCCCGACACCTATGTCGTATCGCAGACGCTCGCGATGCGCCTGTTCGAGCAGGGGTCACTTGGCGTCGTCTATCCCAGCGTGAGACACGCCGGAGGAACCTGCCTGGCGTGCTTTCGTCCGACCGTCGTCGGCAATGTCCGGAGGCAAGAAACCTATCGGTTTACGTGGTCAGGCTCCCCCACCCCGGCGATCGAGGTCGTCGCGCCGTGAGCGGCTGCGAGGCAGCTCACTTCACCAACCCAAAGTCGCCGGGTGTCGAGACGCTCGGGGATCATTGATCGGCACCTATCCGATTGCACCGACGCCAACGATCTGTTGGATGTCTCCCGTGGCGGGTCGGATTGCTCACGATGGTCGCGGCGAACCTTAACCGCCGAACGCGGAAATCCCAGTCTGCGCGCGCCCCAGGATCAGCGCATGCACATCATGCGTGCCCTCATATGTGTTGACCGTCTCCAGGTTCATCACGTGGCGGATGACGTGATACTCATCGACGATCCCGTTGCCGCCGTGCATGTCCCGCGCGGTCCGCGCGATGTCCAGCGACTTGCCGCAATTGTTGCGCTTCAACAGGCTGATCATTTCAGGCGCGGCCTCATGCGCATCCATCAGCCGGCCCAGTCGCAGCACCGCCTGTAGCCCGAGCGTGATCTCGGTCTGCATGTCGGCGAGCTTCTTCTGAATAAGCTGCGTCGCCGCCAGCGGCCGGCCGAACATCATGCGGTTCAATGTGTAATCGCGCGCCGCGTGCCAGCAGAACTCGGCCGCGCCCAGCGCGCCCCAAGCAATGCCGTACCGCGCGTTGTTGAGGCACGAGAACGGCCCGCGCAGTCCCTTCACATTGGGCAGCATGTTCTCGGCCGGCACAAACACATCGGTCAGCATGATCATGCCGGTCGCCGAGCTGCGCAGCGAAAACTTGCCCTCGATCTTCGGCGTGGTCAGCCCCGCCATGCCACGCTCCAGCACGAAGCCGCGGATCTCGCCGGCATCGTCCTTCGCCCAGACCAGCAGAACATCGGCAATCGGCGCGTTGGTGATCCAGGTCTTCGAACCGTTCAGCACGTAGCCGCCATCGACCGATTTGGCGCGCGTGCGCATCGAGGCGGGATCGGAGCCGGCATCGGGTTCGGTCAGTCCGAAGCACCCCACCAATTCGCCGGCGCGAAGTCCGGGGAGGAACTTCTCCCGCTGTGCCGCCGAGCCGAACGCGTGGATTGGATACATCACCAGCGAGGACTGCACCGAGAACGCGCTGCGGTAGCCGGAATCGACCCGCTCCACCTCGCGCGAGATCAGCCCGTAGCTGACATAATTGACCCCGGCGCAGCCATAGCCCTCGAGCGTGGCGCCCAGGAAACCCATCTCGCCCATCTCGTTCATGATGGCGCGGTCGAAATGCTCGTGCCGATTGGCCTCCAGCACGCGCGGGAACAACTTGTCCTGGCAGTAGGCGTTGGCCGCGTCGCGGATCGCCCGCTCATCCTCCGAAAGCTGGCCGTCGAGGCGTAGCGCATCGTCCCACTGGAACGGCGTGAAGTGGCTGCGGCGCCCTGCGCTCGTGCCGTCCGAGGCAGCGGTGCTGCTGGTGGCTGCATCACCGGCCGTTACGTCAACGGTGGCGCTCATGCCTCGCTGTCTCCGTCGTGACGCTCCGCAACCGGGATACGCATGCGCAGCTGCATGAAAGCCGGCACGTCACCACCGAAGCCGCGCACCGCGGCGCCGCTGTCTTCCTCGTTGTGACGGTCACGCCTGACGGGACGTTCGGCGGCTCGCGAGCGCGCCGGAGCGGAGGCCACTTGTGGCAGCGCTGGCGGAAGTGCCGCCGGCGGCTCGACGCGCCCCCGGGACCTTGGTCGCGGCTCTGATCTGGCCTTCGTGTGCGGCGGCATGTGCGGTATTTCGTGAGGTTCATGAGGAACAGGTGTCGGCGCTGGCGCGACTGCGACACGCGGCGCCGGCTTCGCCCGGGACTTGCCCGCGGTAGCGCCAGAGGTCGCTCCATGAGCCACTCCCCGACCCCCTCCCCGTCCCGCCGCCTTGCCGGAAGCCGCACGGCCGCGGCGCTTGCGGCCATCCTCTTCCGTCCAGTCGACCGGATCGAGCCCCTCGACGATCATCGGCGGGATCGGATGACCGGTCAGGGCCTCGATCGCCTCGACCGCGAACCGGTCGGTCGGTGCCGCAATGGTGAAGGCATGGCCCGCCAAGCCAGCGCGCCCGGTGCGCCCGATGCGATGGACGTAGTCCTCGGCGTGGTGCGGCACGTCGAAGTTGAACACGTGCGACAAGCCGCCGATATCCAACCCACGCGCGGCCACGTCGCTGCACACCAACAGGCGCAGTTCGTTGGCCTTGAACTTCTCCAGCGTGGCAAATCGCACGGTTTGCGCCATGTCGCCATGCAGCGCGCCGACGTCAAACTTGTGCCGCGTCAGCGACTTATGCAGCGTGTCGACCTCGCTCTTGCGATTGCAGAAGATCAGCGCGTTCTGCACATTCTGCGTGCGGATCAGCCGGCGCAGCGCCTCGCGCTTGTCGTGCTCGGCCACCAGCGCCAGCCCCTCGACGATCGTCGTCGCCACCGAGGCCGGGCGCGAGACCGCGATCTCCTTCGGGTTGGTCAGGAACGCGTCGCCCAGCCGGCGGATCTCCGGCCCCATCGTGGCCGAGAAAAACAGCGTCTGCCGGGTGCGCGGCAGCATGGCGACGATGCGCTCGACGTCGGGGATGAAACCCATGTCGAGCATCCGGTCGGCCTCATCGATCACCAGCAGCCGGGCATCTGTCAGCAGGATCGAGCCACGCTCGAACATGTCAATCAGCCGGCCGGGCGTGGCGATCAGCACGTCGACCCCGCGCATCAGCACGTCCTTCTGGTCGGACATGCTCTCGCCGCCGATGATCAGCGCGTGCGTCAGCTTCAGGTACTTGCCGTACTGCACAAAGTTCTCGGCGACCTGCAGCGCCAGCTCGCGCGTCGGCTCCAGGATCAGACTGCGGGGCATGCGGGCGCGGGCACGCGAGCCAGTCAGGATATCGAGCATCGGCAGGGTGAAACCCGCGGTCTTGCCGGTGCCGGTCTGCGCCGTGCCCATCACGTCGCGGCCCATCAGGACGAAGGGGATCGCCTGCTCCTGGATCGGCGTCGGGTGGCGATAGCCCATGTCGGCGATGGCGCGCAGCACCGAGTCGGACAGCCCAAGATCGGCGAAGGTCGGGCGCGCATCGTCCGGCGGCGCCGGCAGCTCGGTGTCGATGTCAGTGGTGTCGTCAGGCGAGTCCGCCGCGGCGGTCGTGGTCTCGGTCAAATTGTGGTCCGATCCGGGTCAGGCGCAGTGGAGCCCGCGGCGCGACGGCGGAGGCGCCTCATTGCGCGCACGCGCGGGATATCAGAGGGAAGTGCCCGAAAGTCAAGCCACGGGCGGCGGGCCAGTCACGCGCAGGGAGCTAGGTCACGCGCAGGGAGCTGGATCGGGGCGCCGCCGGGCTGACCTATTTCGCCAGCCACACGTTGTACATCCGCGGATCGTAGAATGGCAGATAGTGTTCGACGTTCGTGCGCACACCCTGCACCTTCGGCATCACGCCCATGGGGATCACCATCCCATCGGTCAGCGCGATCAATTGCGCCTTGGCGAAGGCAGCTTGGCGTTCCGCCAGCGTGGCACCGTTCGAGACGATATCGAACGCCTGCATGAAGGCGGGGTCAGTCTTGCCGCCCGGCGGCGTGTAGACAGGATTAGGCTCGGCCATCGGGCGCAGGGTCTGCATGCCGCCCTGCGCAACATAGGTGATCCAGCCGGTAAAGAAGAAGTTCCAGTCCGGCGTGCCCTTCATGCTTTTCTGCAGCGCCGTTGGCCAGTCCAGCACGAGCATTTGAGCATTGATGCCAACCGCCTGGAGCTGCTGGGCGAATACCAGCGCGGTGTTGTACAGCGCCGGATAATCCTTGTTGGTCAGCAGGACCACCTTCTCGCCGTGATAGCCCGCCTCTTTCAGCAGCGCCTTGGCTTTTTCGGGATTGTGCTGGTTAAGCAGATCCTTGCCGGCTTCCGTGTAGTAGGTGCTGCCGGGATACTGCAGTGAGTAGTTGTGCTTGTAGCTGCCATCGTTTGCCGCCTCCATCAGCTCGTCGAAGTCGAGCGCGGCCAACACAGCCTGGCGGAATTTAATATTGTCGGTGGGCGGGGCCGACCAGTTGCCATAGGCGACGTTGAGCCAGAAGTTGTCCAGCTTCACCAGTTTGATATCTTTGTTGGCGGCAATGCGCTTCTGCATGATGGTGGGTACGTCCTCCACCGCCTGCAATTCGCCGGTCTCCAGCCCGGCGACGCGCGCCCCGCCCTCGGGCACCATGCGAAAGGTCACCGTATCGAGGCAGGCGACCTTGTAGCCGCCGAAGCCATCCTCGTCGGTGTAGCGGGTGTCCGGGGTGTAGCCGTCGAACCGTTTCAGCTTGACGAAGCCGTCGGGTACGAACTGCACCATCTGGAACGGCCCGGTGCCCACCGAGGGCAATTGCTGCGGCGGCGCGTCCTTGTTCTCTTCCGGGAAGATGATGATCGGCACGGTGATCGACGACATGCTCTCGATGAAGGTCGGCCGCTGGTCCTTCAACGTAATCACGAAGGTGGCCGGGTCGGGCGTGTCGAAGTGATCGACCGGCGCCAGGATCGAGCGATCGATGCCGACCCGCGCATAGCGCTCGAACGATCCGCGCACGTCCGCCGAGGTCATCAGCTTGCCGTTATGGAAATGCACGCCCTGGCGAAGCTTGAACGTGAAGACGCGATTGTCCGGACTGGTGTCCACCGAGGCAGCGAGTTGCAGCAGCGGCTTCATGTTGTCGTCGCGTGTCACCAGCGTCTCGTAGGTGTTCATCGCGATGTCACGGACCGACACGGCGCTGTTCGCCTGCATATCCAGACCGGCGACGTTGGCTTCCAGCCCATAGGTGAAGTCGCCGCCGGTGCGGCCGCATTTGAAGGGCTCGGCCGCGGTTGCGGCGAGCGGAATTGTCGCCGCACCTGCCAGCAGCAGGACGCGGACCAAACGATGACCGATCGGCATTGAAAGCTCCCCTTGGGACCCGGACGGGCAGGCCGGGCGGGAAGATGATGGAAGGCGCGGCACCGGTCGGTCAACCATGATATTGTGGAATGATATGCGGGCTATGCGCCCCTCGGACGCGCTGCCGCGCGGCGCCAATTGCCGCAGTCTCCGTTTGACGCCGCTGGCGCGCCACCGGACGATCCCGCGTTGGCAATGGCAGCCGCCATTCGCCGCGCACGGGCGTCCGAAAAATGTATCTGTCGGTGTTCCATCAGCACTATATTACGTCGCTGCGCGATAAGTGGTCGCGCGTGGCGTTTGGTCGCAACCAAAGCACAGAGTGTCGCCCATGATCCACACCAGGCTGCTTCCTGTTCTCCGTCGGCTGGCGCGACCTGCGGCGCTTGGCGCTGTCGCATGCGTCGCGTTGGCGAGCGCGGCCGTCGACACGCCGGCTGCCGCTTGGTGGGCTGGTGGGTACCGCGGCGGGTTTTACGTCGGCCTGCCGCCGATCGTCGTCGCGCCGCCGATCTATCCGCCGGCATACTACCCACCGGCGTACTACCCACCGCCGCCGGGGTACTACGCACCACAGCCGCCGGCGGCCTACGCACCGACGGCACAGGCGCCGCAAGGCACTGCACAATCATGCTATGCGGGACCGTACGTTTGCCCGATGGACCATCCGGTGGCGTCGGGTAGCGGCTGCTATTGCCTGGGAAACGATCGCACCCAGGTCTGGGGCCGGGCGAGCTAGCGGATGAAATCGAACCCCAGGTACCCCGCTGCGGAACACCCGGGGCCGGTAACGAACTTCCCGGCGTTGCGCCTGTCAGATGGTTGTAAGGGCCATGGGGCACGACCAGACAAGCCCAATGAACGCCGTTCCTGCGTTTGCGCGAACCGTCCATGACTTCCTTCTCGGCGACTTCGGCGCTCTCCGGTACCTCTGCGTTAATCCTTCCTTGCCTGCGACAAGCACAAGTCCAATCCAGCGGCGCCACCCGCGGCGGCCCATGACGAACCTTCCGTGCGGTTGGTCCTGACGCATCAACACAGAGGCCACCGAGAACGAAGAGGAGGCCGAGAAGCGAGAAGCAAGCCATAGCCGCTTCGCGCGGGCGTAAAGCGGCGCTGTCGCCGAAGTTGATACGACGGCCCCGCCCGTCTCACGAGGCTCGTTGCCAACCGGCACCGCGCCGATCCGGCTCCGAAAGTTGCAACTGTAAGTGGCTGAGGGGTCTGCTGCGACGGACGTATAGGTCATCTCTGGGCCGCCGATCTCTGGCGCCGGCCGCCGAGCCCAAAGCCAAGCCGATACCGACCATAGGCGCCGGCACAGCCTGCCCTTGGGAATTCGACGCGAGGCTACAATCCATGCCGCGAGGCGCGCACCAGGCAGTGTAACGTTCCGCCCGGGGCCGCAAGGACCGGATTCGTCCCACCGGTCGCCGCGCGGCCGGCAGGCGACGGCTTGTGCGCGGGCCGTCGATATGCAAATGACCGCGGGCTCTAAGATCAACACAGGGAGACGTCCGGGGGTGACAGACACCATCCTGGAGACTGCGGGGCTGACCCGGGAGTTTGGTGGCTTCGTCGCCGTGGACGACGTTGCGCTGAAGGTGCGCACGGGGTCGATCCATGCCCTGATCGGACCGAACGGCGCCGGCAAGACGACGTGTTTCAACATGCTCACGAAGTTTCTGGCGCCAACGCGCGGCACAATTCATTTCAAGGGGCGCGACATTACCGGACTGAAGCCGGCGCAGGTGGCGCGGCTGGGCCTCGTACGCAGTTTCCAGATCTCGGCGGTATTTCCGCATCTGACCGCGCTCGAGAATGTGCGGCTTGCCCTGCAGCGTGCGCGCGGCGCCAGCTTCGACTTCTGGCGTTCGGACCGGGTGTTGAACGTCTACAACGACCGCGCGCGCGAACTGCTGTTCGATGTCGGTCTGTCCGAGTACGTCAACACCGTGGTCGCCGAGATGCCCTATGGCCGCAAGCGGGCATTGGAGATCGCCACCACGCTGGCGCTCGATCCGCAAATGCTGCTGCTGGACGAACCCACCGCAGGCATGGCGCATGACGACGTGCGCCGCATCGTCGAGCTGATCGCGCGGGTGCGCGAGGGCCGCACCATCCTGATGGTGGAACATAATCTGTCGGTGGTGGAAGGGCTGTGCGACATCATCACTGTGCTGACCCGCGGGCGCGTGCTGGCCGAGGGCGATTATGCCTCGGTCTCGAAGAATCCCGAGGTGATCACCGCCTACCTGGGATCCAGCGATGCCTGAAGGTCGACATGTCTGAGATGCGATATGCTTGAGATGCGACATGCTTGAAATCCGCGGCCTGAACGCCTGGTACGGCGATAGCCACATCCTGCACGGCGTCGATTTCGAGGTGCGCGAGGGCGAGGTGGTGACCCTGCTCGGCCGCAATGGCGCCGGCAAGACCACGACGATGAAGTCGGTCATGGGCCTGGTGCCGCGGCGCGAGGGCAGCATCCGATTTCGTGGTGCCGAAACGATCGGCCTGATGCCGAACATCATTGCCCGCGCCGGCATCGCCTTCTGCCCGGAGGAGCGCGGCATTTTCGGCTCGCTCAACGTGATGGAGAACCTGTACCTGCCGCCGATCGTGGCGCCCGGCGGGCTCGACATCGACACGATCTTCACCTTGTTTCCCAATCTGAAGGAACGCTCGGGCACGGCGAACGGCACGCGGCTGTCGGGCGGCGAGCAGCAGATGCTGGCGATCGCGCGCATCCTGCGCACCGGGGCCAAATTCCTGCTGCTTGACGAGCCGACCGAAGGGCTGGCGCCGGTGATCGTGCAGCAGATCGGCCGCACCATCCGCGAGATCAAGAACCGCGGCTTCACCGTGCTGCTGGTGGAACAGAATTTCCGGTTTGCCGCGACGGTGGCGGACCGGCACTACGTGATGGAGCATGGCAGGGTGATCGACATGATCCCGAACCATGCGCTGGAAGCGAACATGGGCAAGCTGCACGAGTATCTTGGGGTTTAAGCGGACTCGATGTCTGCGGGGGACGGACCAACACCTGAACGCTGTCGGCATACCGATGGCTTCGACACGACACACATCAAGGACGAACCTATGACCATCTCCCGCCGCGCCCTGCTGACCACGGCTGCCGCCACAGCGCTGCCGCTGGTACGCGCCCGTGCGCAAACGCCGGTCCTCAAGATCGGCGTATTGAACGACCAATCCGGCCCCTACATGAACACCGGCGGTCCCACCTCGGTCATCTGCTGCAAGCAGGCGGTCGAGGAATTCGGTGGCGCCGCCAAGGGAATGACCGTCGAAGTCGTCACCGCCGATCACCAGAACAAGCCCGACCTCGCCTCGTCCATCACACGCCAGTGGATCGATCGCGACGGGGTGGACGTCATCCTCGACGTGCCGACATCCTCGGTGGCGCTCGCCGTGCAGAGCGTCGTGCGCGAGAAGAACAAGGTCTTCCTTGCCGTCGGCCCTGCCAGCGTGGCGCTGACCGGCGCGCAGTGCTCGCCGAACTTCATTACCTGGGTCTACGACACCTATATGCTGGCGAAATCGACCGGTGGCGCGATGGTCAAGGCCGGCGGCGATAGCTGGTACTTCGTCACCGCCGACTACGCCTTCGGACATCAGTTGCAGTCGGACACCACCGATATGGTGAAGGCCGCGGGTGGCAAGGTGCTCGGCTCGCAGGCCTATCCGTTCCCCGCAACCACCGACTTCTCCTCGTTTCTGGTGCAGGCGCAGGCGAGCGGCGCCAAGGTGCTCGGCCTGTGCAACGCCGGCGCCGATACGGTGAATTCGATCAAGCAGGCGAACGAGTTCGGCCTGAACAAGTCGATGAAGCTTGCCGCGATGCTGATGTTCATTACCGATGTGCATGCGATCGGCCTGCCCACGGCAAAGGGACTGAACCTGACCGAGAGCTTCTATTGGGATATGAACGACCGCACGCGGGCGTTCACCAACCGGGTGCGGCCGAAGACGCCGAACAACTGGCCGAACATGATCCATGCCGGCTGCTACTCGGCGACGCTGCACTACCTGAAGACGGCACAGGACATGGGCGCGGCCGAGGCGAAGAAGGACGGCATCGCCACGGTCAACCGCATGAAGAAAATGCCGGTGGAAGACGATTGCTTCGGCAAGACCACGATCCGCGAGGATGGCCGCAACCTGGTCCCGGCCTATCTGTTCGAGGTCAAGCAGCCGTCCGAGAGCAAGGGGCCGTGGGACTACTTCAAGTTGGTCGCGACGACCCCGGCGGACGAGGCGGCGCGCCCGCTGGCCGACGGTCATTGCCCGTTCATCAAGGCTTGACCGGCAGGTCATCGAAACCAAACCCGACAGGTCATCGAAACAAAGTCCGATCGGCAGGTCATCGAAACATAGCCTGACCGGCAGGACATCCAGAGAGGCGAAGGCGAGCGTCCCGTCATGATGATGATTTTCGGCATTCCCGCGCCATTACTGTTCGGCCAGCTGCTCCTCGGCCTGATTAACGGCGCGTTCTACGCGATGCTGTCGCTCGGCCTCGCGGTGATCTTCGGCATGCTGAACATCATCAACTTCGCGCACGGTGCGCTGTTCATGATGGGCGCCTTCGCCGCCTGGATGCTGCTGGAATATGCCGGCATCGGCTATTTCCCCGCACTGATCCTGGCGCCGCTGATCATCGGCGTGTTCGGCATCATCCTCGAACGCACGGTGATCAGCCGGCTGTACAAGCTGGACCATCTGTACGGCCTGCTGCTGACCTTCGGCCTGGCACTGGTGATCGAGGGCCTGTTCCGCAACTACTATGGCAGCTCCGGCCTGCCGTATCGCATCCCCGACGTGTTGCAGGGTGCCACCAACCTTGGCTTCATGTACTTGCCGATCTATCGCGCTTGGGTGGTGGTGGCCGCGCTGGTGGTGTGCTTCACCACCTGGGCGCTGATCGAGAAAACCTCGCTCGGCGCCAGGCTGCGCGCGGCGACCGAGAACGCGCCGCTGGTCCAGGCGTTCGGCGTCGACGTGCCGCGGCTGATCACGCTGACCTATGGCGGCGGCGTCGCGCTGGCGGCATTCGCCGGCGTGCTGGCGGCACCGATCTACTCGGTGAACCCGGACATGGGCGACAATTTCATCAACACCGTGTTCGCGGTGGTGGTGATCGGCGGCATGGGCTCGATCCTGGGCTCGATTGTCACCGGCTTCGCGCTCGGCGTGGTCGAGGGACTGACCAAGGTGTTCTATCCCGAGGCCTCGGCGACGGTGGTGTTCCTGGTGATGGTGATTGTGCTGCTCACTCTGCCGCACGGCCTGTTCGGAAAGCGAGCCTGACATGTTCGGATTTTCCCGCCCGCAATTCATCGGCTTCCTGGGCATGCTCGCGCTGATCGTGGTCTGTCCGTACATACTGTATCCGGTGTTCCTGATGCGGGTGCTGTGCATGGCGCTGTTCGCCTGCGCGTTCAATCTGATGATCGGTTATGTCGGGCTGCTGTCGTTCGGCCAGGCGGCATTCTTCGGCATGGGCAGTTACGTCTCGGCCTGGACAATGAAGTTCTGGCATGTCGACGCCGTGGTCGCGATCGCGCTAGGCGGTGCGACCGGGGCGGTGCTGGGATTGTTTCTGGGCTTTCTGGCGATCCGCCGTTCCGGCATCTATTTCGCGATGATCACGCTGGCATTGGCACAGATGGTCTACTTCTTCTGCCTGGAGGCGCCGTTCACGGGTGGCGAGGACGGCATCCAGCAGGTGCCGCGCGGGCACCTGTTCGGTGTGCTCAACCTGAACAATGACATGACGATGTACTGGGTGGTCGCGGTGGTGTTCATCGCCGGCTTCCTGCTGATCCACCGCATCATCCATTCGCCGTTCGGCCAGGTGCTGAAGGCGATCCGCGAGAATGAGCCGCGCGCCACATCGTTGGGGTACAGGACCGAATCCTACAAGCTGATCGCCTTCATTCTGTCCTGCATGCTGTCCGGCGTGGCCGGCGGCACCAAGGCGATCGTGTTCGGCATCGCGACACTGACCGACGTGCAATCCGGGACCTCGGGCGAGGTGGTGCTGACCACGCTGCTGGGCGGCTTGGGCACGGTGTTCGGCCCGGTGACGGGCGCCGTGATGGTGACCGGGATGGAGAACTACCTGGCGCAGTTCGGGTCTTGGGTCACGGTGACGCAGGGTGCGATCTTCGTGGTCTGCGTGCTGGCGTTCCGGCGAGGAGTCGTGGGCGAAATTGGCGCGTGGCGGCGCCTGGCGCTGTAGCCGGGGTCGCGGCGGAAGCCACCCTGACGCAGATTTTGAACCGTGCGGCATATCGTTGAATAGATTCGCCAACGATACCTGA
>Ga0302324_100022501_pt1 | contig 12241 bp, 13 predicted proteins | sample Palsa_T0_1_FD_201949 | JGI IMG/M metagenome (GOLD analysis project Ga0302324, IMG submission 201949) | Peat permafrost microbial communities from Stordalen Mire near Abisko, Sweden - Palsa_T0_1 | ecosystem: Environmental > Terrestrial > Soil > Palsa > Peat permafrost | place: Sweden: Abisko...
CAGCTCCGATGCAGTCTTCTTCTTCCCTTTGAGAAAGGTAACCTCGTGCTCAAAGCCTTCTCTGTCCAAGGGAAGGTATCCCAGCCATCCATCAGTATGGACAAGGGCATAGCACAAGGAAAGGTTTCTCTCACGGAAGCAGAGCCTTGGCTTGACCATCTCGGCTCATGTAGTCCGTGTTTCCGGGAATTCAAGGAGTTTCGCAGGCAATCGACAAACCAGCGCCGACGCGTGCTGACGTTGGTGGCCACTGCTGCGGTTCTGCTTTTCGCTGTGGGGGGATGGTTGTGGGTACGAGCTCGACACTCGGTGGAAACGACTGAGACCGCCGTCTTGGATCTTCGTGAGCGCTCAGTGGCCCGTGGGCAGAATCCATCTGACGCCGGTCAGGCGCCTTTGGAGATTCCTCGAACGGCGAAGCACCTGGTTCTTGATCTTCCGATTGGGAGCAAGGAAGGACCCTACGATGTCGGGCTGATCACTAACACCGGCGACGAGCTCTTGCGCGCGACGGGGACGGCGGAGTTGCATGATCACATTACGGGTCTGCGGGTCGATGTTGATCTCAGTAGCATTCGACCCGGAGAATATTCTCTTGGGGTTCGACCGTCCAGTCTCGAATGGACTCGATATCCCATCCGGGTGTTCGATCCTTAAGGGGTCAGCTACGTGAGAGTCACGCAGTAGACGCGTTTGCGATTTGGATTCGTACTCAAGGAGATCTTGGATGCCGGCCCGAAGTTCTAATCGGACAGCTGAGCCGATTGAAGTAGCGTCGTCGCATCCTGAAGGGATTTGGCGATCTCGTCATAGACGCGATCGAGCGCAAGTCCCCAGCCGGTTTTAAATTTGTCGGGCTCAATATCGAATACCTTTAGGTTCGATGCCTGAGCTGTTGGATCGCCAACCGACAATGCATGTGCGTCGGCCAGACGAAGGCCGTTCAAAGCAAAAAGTGGTTTATAGAAGTCGAGACGGGCATCTTTATCCCATTTCTTGACTACCTCTGCTGCGTCGTCAGTGAGGCTCCAGTGCTCTTTCTTGGCAATCGTTGCCAGTTGGCAGAGAAACGCTGAGAGCTTGAGCCCTTCTTCCTTGATCTGATCTTTGGGTATTCCTAGAGTGCGCAGCAGAGATCTCAATGGGCCCGATTTCAGCCCCTCGAACACGGCAAAGATATCCTTGCATCGTGCGAGGAACTGCTGATAGGTCATTGTCAGAGGTGCGACATTGCCGAGTCGGCCCAACTCTGGAAAGGTCCACCAACCCTTGTATTTGATCTCGGATTCAGATAAACCGCCAATTTCGACAGCCGTAGATGATAACCCAGCGGCATCGCATATCTCTTCGATGGCATTCATGTAGGTAAGGTAGCCGTTGACGACCTCACGGGCGCGAATACCGATGTTCCGCTTTTCAGCATCACTTTTAGGCACCGGTACGGAGCTTTCCTTGACCGCGTACCCGCAGTAGTGTTTGATGACAGAAAATTGCGCGCCTTCGTACAGTTTGCGTAGTTCGAGCGCAACGTGGTCTCGGCCAACCCGTCTGCAATATCCTACGGCCCACCACGTACTGTTCCGGACCGAGCCGGTTTCGGGGTGGATGTCAAACTCCGGACGATTTTCGTAGGCAACGAGAACTTCGTCCCGGACGTATGCCTCTTCCATTACGCCGAACCCACCCATAATCCCTGACCCTATGATGGGGCCATTATGGTCCGGCCACGCGAGTTCCTGGTCTGCGTCGAGCGCTTTTTCCGGTTTCATAACAAGCCGTGTACACCAGGTATCCGAGTGCTGATCCCCGTCTGCGATATGCTCGACGCGCTTCAGCCATATCTCCCGGCCTTTGAGTTCGGCGCTGAGCCCCTTGTGCTTACCTACCGCCGAGTCGAACACTGGATCACCGGTTGAGTAGCGTCCTTCCCACTGGGTAGCAAGAGCAACGCATTCATTGGCGAGCAAGTAATCCTCCAGATATTCGCGGAGAATTTCAACCCGAGCGGCGGTCGCGAACTTAGGTGTTTTGTAGATCGCCAGCGGACTCACCCGGACGACTTCGAATGTAGGAATCGACAGATCGTCCCAGGCAACGGTCAGGTCTGGAAGAACTCGCGGGGAAAGTCCGTAATGCTGCAACAGACCCGCGAACGGCTGCAGAATATGTCGATCGTGTACCTGCCACGATTCCACCAGCGACTGATACCGTTTGTGATCGGGGCGACGCGACTCGACCCAGAATGCCGCCGATGGGTTACCACCAGCAGGATCGTAGACCAACTGTCCCTTGAGATGACTGATCCCGTGGCCGATTCCGCCTGGACGGGCGAGGCATTCATCGGCCTCGTTTGCCGGCACCATGGCCGTGTAGAGAAGCCTCGTGCCGGGGAAATTGTCTAGGGGCTCGCTGCTGATCTCACCGATCGTGACATACTGCGACGAATCGCTCGTGTATGGCTTGATCAGATGAGCCAGCGAGGCGGGCCAGAAGTCGTCGTCGATCTTGACCATAAACTGACTGTAGATGGTAAGCGACTGCACGCTCAAGCCAAAACAGATGGGTGAGATTTTGAGCTGGAGAATTCTTTTGGCCGAGCGCACTTTGGGTGGTGACACCCCGCAGCTTCGATTCGCCGGATTATGGCGCACGCTAAGATCATTTACATCGAGGCGGTTATGGTCGCCAACCGGCTCGCTATGTCTGGAATTGAGCACCCGCTACAAAGCACGTTTGACTGGAATCCGTTTCCGCTTTAAATAGGACTCACGGACCAGCCCCGCTGTCGACTCGTGGCCTTTGTGACCGCGTGACAAAACGCGTTCGAAAATGCCGCTGAAAGTCGAACTTGAGGTCCCGAAGGAAGACTACGCCAATGGCCACTCTACCAAGACCAGCCGAGCCGGCCCGATCTCCGTCCCTCGAACTCCTGGAGTTGTCTCCATTTCCCGCCAAACCCAAGCGTTTGCTCGATGTCAGCGACGTGGCAGAATGGCTAGGAGTCAGCAAAGGATGGGTGCGGGATCACGCTTTAGGGCGCCGACAACCGCGGTTACTCGCGATAAAACTTGGCCCGGCAAAGGGTAAAGGCTTGTGGAAGTTTCGTGAAGAAGACGTCCATCAGTTTATTCAGGATCAACGCCGGAGATAGAGATCATCAACGCACGGGCGGTTTCTACGGCGCGATGGAGCTCGTTGTGGAGGTACCCTTTGTTTCAAGGATGATTTCGCCAGTAGTCTGTAACTCTCTGGAACTCTGAACACCAGAAGGCTACGCGATCAGACACATTAAAACCGAGTTCTCTTGCGAGATCGTAGAAACCGCTGCCCGGCGACATATCGCCTCCCTTGTGCACCACAATGACGGAGAGCAATGGGCGGCACGCCGCATGTTCTTCTCTGGATACCTGCTCTAGCAGATAGTCCATTGCCAAATCGTGGGGCTGAACGGAGATGCTGCTCAATTGGGCTGCCAAGTCGCTATAAGTAATCGTGCCAGGTTGAGAGCGTGCGCAGTCCCGCAAGATTGCGGTAGCCTCTGCGACCGCAGATTGCCATTGGGCGTCTGTAATGCCATATCTGGAGGCCATGGGCTATTTACCCAGAGTACGCCATAGGCGATGAAGAAATCCCCAAATACTGACTAACGAGGAACCCCGTGTTCCCCTGACGGAGACACGGTCCCCGTTTCAGGTATATGGCGGAGAGAGAGGGATTCGAACCCCCGATACCCGTTAAGGTATACACGCTTTCGAGGCGCGCGCCTTCAGCCACTCGGCCATCTCTCCGCGCCCACCAGTTTCATTTTTATTTTATCAGGGAAGCTGTTGGCTTCGAATTTCTGCGCCCATTCTCACTGGATTGAGCCCGGCTCAGCCTCCCCATCCAAGCCAAGGATGCGGTTTGTGACCTGGTTCACCATCTTCGCCACCTCGGGGTCTGTAATCTGCGTATAAATGTCCAGGGTCGTACGAATGTCGCTGTGTCCGAGTTGGGCCTGCATCTCGGTTGGGTGTGCTTCTTTCTTGCCATGCGTGGAGAAGCTCCTCCGTAGCACCTGGAAAGTAGGATGAAATACCATTTCCAGTCTCTTTGCGACCGGGTACAGGCGCAGGCGTAGCCAATTGTCCGGGTGAATCGGCGTCGCCAGTGGCTTTCGCGCCCGAGCTTGCATCCCGGGAAACATGAGGGCATTGGCGTCCGGGTTCGGGCACCTCGCCTTCCACAAGTCGATCGCCTTGCGCACGGCTTGCGGGATCGCTACAAGCCGATAATTTGTACGTCCGTAGCGGTTCTTGCGTTTGATTTTCTTGCGCTGTAGGCGCCCCCGCCACGCGGTATTCACGATAGTGAACACATTGCCGGTGTAGCATCCCCAGGTCAACCCGAAGAGTTCGCTCGGCCGCAGGGCGCAGAAACAGGCGATCAGGAAGATGGCGCGGTCACGGATGCCATCAAGACCCGCCAACAGCTTGGCATACATCTCGACGGGAAGAACCGGCTTGTCGGACTCTTCGATTTCGGGAATGACGGTCTTGCGCGCGACATTTCGCTCCAGAACCTCTTGGTCCAACGCCTCCGCCAAGGCAGCTTTGATCAGATCGCGCACATGATAAACAACCGTGTACGAGTATTCTTCCGCAGCCAGCCGGTTGAGTAGCATCTGCACCTGAAACTTGGTGACGTCTTTGAGCGCGACGTGTTCGAGCGTTGGATAGACGTGGCTGGTGAGGTAGTCGAGGTTGGTGCGTCGCGTCGCGTCGCGCCAGTTGGCACCGCGCATGGGGATGTAGAAATTCCGCATCAAATTGCCAAATGTGATTGTCCCGTCTGCCGCTCGGGTGACTGGACCGCCGTTGATGGCAGCCAGTTCAGCGGCCAAGATCTTCTCTGCGTCGGCCCGGTGCATCTTCGGCTTATAGCCCACGACCCGACTGCGGTGATGTCGTTTTGGTTTGCCGGTTGTGGGATCGGTCAAGTAGACGTTGTAGTGGATCTCCCAGCCGCCGCCCTTGGTAGCGACGACCCGGCCTCGTTGATAACGCGCACGTCCGCGTGCCATGAAACCTGCTCTCTGCGCTGGAATTGTTGTTCAGCTTTCGTTTTCGCGCAAACGCGCGATGAAAGCTGTCACCCATGCGAAAAGAGCGCCCTGAGGGCGAACTTCGGCAGTTTCCTTCGAGACCATCCCTAAACGGAAAATGGCTGCGAGTTTCTTATTTGCACCCTTACTGCACCCTTCAAAACTCTAAGCCATTGACGTAGAATCGTTTACATGCGGATTACGGGCCGCCTCGAAAGCGGACATACCTTAACGGGTATCGTGGGTTCAAATCCCACCCTCTCCGCCATATTTCAATCAATTTCAAGGGTTGAAACATTTGAAACCCGGTTTTCTCAGTCTTGTGGCAAAACTAGCGCAACGACTTTTGAATGCGCCTGCGCCTCTTGATGACGCCTGGTCAAGCCCCAACCCGCTAAAAAAGCAGGATGCCGGGGCAACCGACTACCAGCGCCGAGCGCATCTACTCACGAGAGCGCTTGATGAAGTCCTCGACCAGAACCGCAGGTTTTTCAGGAGACCTACATTCGCACAGGGAATCTGCTGCACTGAACATTAGGGTCCACCCGTGCTCAGCCCATCGAGTCGACGCTGCAAAACCGCAAAACCTGAGTTGTTGGTATCTCTAATTGTATTTATTGCACCCGGCAAAAGGGCGTAGAGAAGGCGCAAACTTGTGCTAAGGCCTGATACCGCCAACCGACGCACACAAGGGGGAACTCTCCGAAAAATCTGGAACTTATTCTGCCGCGCGACCGTAGCTATTCACCGTCGGTAGAGCCGCTGCTGCACTCACAACAAAATTCGCTCAACCGAGGTCAATGTGAAAAGAGAACCCCTGACACAGATCGTCCTGGTGATCGTGGGGCTGTTCAATCTGGCCCTAATTTATTTTCTATAGACAGATCTGCGGCATTCCAGCTGGCTCTTGGAGGGGAAGAACGAGATCGAACCGATGTTTTTGAGCTTTTTTATTACGATCGGGGTCTTTCTACTCGTCGCCGCAAGGAAACCCTCTGAGCATCGCTCGATGATTGCTTTAGCAGCTTGGTGGAACATTTCCCATGGCGCTGTGATGGCTATTCAAACCGTGGAAGCGTGGATTCACGGCGTCCACCGGAACTTTACTGATGTGATCGTATCCCTTGTGATCGGGGTCGTCCTGTTAGCGCTTCTGCCAGCAAAACGAGAGGCAATCAGGCCCGGAGTCGCGTGAACGAGCGCAGAAACCCCACTCGTCTTCTTTTCACGGGTTTTCCCGATCAGATGACAGTGGGAGCGCAGCGGCTCTGGAGCAGATTGGCGTTAAATCGCCTCGTTGTGCGTCGCGCCGCTTTTTCGGAGGTGCTATCCAGCGCGCGGCGGACAATGTTATAGAAAGTGTAGAACAGACTTGCCCATCAGCTTACTTGCTCGTATCGACCATCGGAATCTGCGTGGACAACTGCAAATTGATCAGGAGATCGATGCGGCGATCGATCTGGTACCATAACGCGGTCTTCTTGGGCGAGATAACCTTCTCAAACACCGGAACATACCTCAATCGCAATCCGATGAGTTCCTCGTCAACGGCCGCCAATCTCTTGATGTAATTGTAAGCCTGCGCATCGGTCATGGTGTTGTGGTTCGCTGCATAATCCTTGATCACCGCCCAGCGCTCGTCGTTGGGTTTGATCGCTACTTTTCTATACTCCTCAAAGATCGGCCAGAATTTGGTGGCCTCGTCGGCGGTGAGGTTCATGTTTTGCGCGACGATCTGCTTCCGCTGTGCGCGTAAGTCCGCCCGCAGCATCTCGATGTCTTGGTCTGAAAGGCTGTGCGTTTTTGCGTCTGCATCCGAAACGCCTTGCGCCGCGGGCTCCTGGGACACCTGAGCGAACATCGATACGTTGCACACGAACAGCACACAGACGACAACCAGGACACCTTTGATACTCTTCTTCTGCATTGTTGTCTCCCTCCGAATCTCTAAAGGACAGTCCGCCCGTAAAAACAGCAGGATGAGAATGTTAACACCAGCGGCCTTCTCGCGTGGTTTAGCGCTTGGCGTACCATCAATTACGCTCAAAATCCCCAGGCCAGGCGTACAGACGGCGCAAGGTTGTGACATCGGCCTGACAGCGTCAGTTGGCAATTGGTGAATTGGTATGCGAGCGGGTCAGGCTCTGGTTCGAAGATCGCCACGCTGCTACTGACAGCTTCGCGTACTCCGCCTTGGCTTGCTTCAAGATGGGGAGGTCAGTGTCGGCGTCCTTCCAGAGGGTGAGGAAATCCTGATACGTCGCCTTGGCTTTGGCATTGTCAGCGGAGACAGCATACGCACGGACGAGTTGAAGGCGGGCGAGCGAGCCCAGCAGGAAGTTCTGCACGATTCCGGAATGGTCGAGAAACTTCTGAAATTCAGTGGTCGCAGCGGGGCCATTCTTTTGGGAGAGGTAAGCCAGGCCGCGAATGTATGCAGGATACATTGTGCTGCCGGGAGGAGGTCCGCCGAGTTCGTAGGGAAGAGCGGGTTCGAGCGCGACGATCGCACGGTCAGGCGCCTGTTGCGCCATTGCGATCGATGCCTCGATCACCGGAAACCAGTACACCTTGAGGCGGAGTTGGCGGAGTTGAGCGGAGTTGATGACCTCGATCATCCTAGAGCAATGCGTCCCCCCAGAATGGAGATTCGAGTTGCTGCATCGTTGGCGATAAAATCACGGCGCTCTGAGTGTAATCGCTGTTTGTGGGATTTGCCGGTAACATCCCACGAAAGTAGCCGTCTGATGTAGAATTCTCCGGCGAATCAAGTCCCGCTTCAGCAGGAGTGTGCGTGAACTACGCCCGCATCGCATTAGCCTCCCTCGGGGCTATGGTCGCCTACTTTGCCTATGGCTTTGCCATGTTTGCGGCATGGCCATCCATGAAAACTGAATTCATGAAGTACCCCAACGTCTATCGCCCCAAGGAAGAGATGATGAAGGTGATGCCATACGGCATGATCGCCATCCTCATCGGCATCGTGGTCGTCGCCATTCTTTACGCGACAATCCATACTGCTGGTGGCGGCATCGTATCAGGCATATACCTCGGCGCACTCATCGGTCTTTTCTCTGTCTGCACCTTCGCGATCCACAACTACATCAAACTGAACATCGGCCTTACGCTGACGATCTACCAGTCCATCGCCTACTTCATTCAGTGGGTCATCGTGGGCGCAGCCATCGGCCTCATCTACAAGCCATCGTAAATTTGTAGGCAAGGGTAGTTTTCTTTCCGTCTTTCCGGCATCATCCGGCTTAGAATCGACAACATCAATGACGGTCAACAGAATCGCGGGTGTTGGTCCGCACGGAGGTATTTCCTTATGAAAAGCCAGCAGGCACTGACTCTCCTCACTCTGGGTCAATCTCGGTTCTCCGCAAACTCGGGCCGCTCGGTGCTTTCGGTTAATAGCTGCGATCGCCAACTAGCGCAATTCGGTATGAACGTCAGATCACCACGGCGGGCACGCTCACCAAGCCAGGCTTTGGCCGAGCGACCGAATGCGAAACGCACTTGGCAAGACGGAGAAAAACAGAAAAATGCATCATTAGCCCTCGAAAAAGCGTCGAACGAAATGGCGATCCCAGCGGCTTCCAAGTTAGATCATTCGGTGGTGATGAAATGAAACGATGGTATGGACGCACTTTGATTCTCACCGTGGTTGCGTTGGTGGCGTGTGCAATGCTCGGTGCGGGGGCGCGGCAGTCCGCGCAGCAGCAGCAAACAGCATCTCCCTCGTCGCAGGAGCAAGCCCCGCCGCAAGCGCCTCCGTCCAAGCAGTCTTACCAGACGGAAAACCCCGAACAATTGCAACAACTCGTTGCGCCCATCGCCTTGTATCCGGATTCGCTTGTAGCGTCCATCCTGGCTGCATCAAGCTATCCGTCGCAGATTGCTCAAGCCAACGACTTTCTTGCGGCGCGACGGAATTTCACGCCCGAGCAAATTGCCTCGGATGCCGACAAACAGTCGTGGGCTTCTGCCGTCAAGTCCTTGTTGGCTTTTCCTTCCGTGATTCGAAATCTGGCCTCAAACCTCTCCTGGACCTCTGAACTCGGCGATGCTTACTACAATCAGCCGACCGATGTCATGAACGCGATCCAGGAGATGCGCCGCGAAGCGAAGAAACATAAGACATTGAAAAGCAACGACCAGATCAAAGTGATCGACAAGCATGGCTACATCACGATCGAGCCAAAGGATCCCGATAGTCATGTCGTCTACGTGCCGGCCTACGATCCCTGGCTCGCCTACGGTTTTCCCCTCACTCCTTGGCCTGAGTGGGTGGAAGTTCCCGGCATCTGGTGGGATGGCCCCGGACTTTACTTCGGTATCGGTTTTGATCTCGGACCCTTTTGGGGATTCGGCTGGGGATGGCCGTACTGGGGTGTGGACTGGTGGGGAGGTAGCATTTACTGGCATGGTGCTCCGTACTGGCGCGGCGGCCCGGCTTTCTTTGATCGTGACCGCTTTTATCGAGGCGATCCCGGGTTCGGTTATCGCAATTTTCCGGACGAGCGCGGCGCTCGCGGATTCGGCGATCGCTCCCCTGGCGTACGCTCAGGTCCCTTCAGCGGCTTCGGCCACGGAGGCGCTACGAGAGGTTTTTCCGCCCGCGGTCAGGAGAGCTTCGGAGGCGGATTCCACGGCGGCGGATTCGGCGGCGGTGGTGGATTCCACGGCGGCGGGTTCGGTGGCGGTGGCCGTCGGTAAGGTGGCTCGAGAGATGGTTGCGCGCCAGTACGTCGCGATCTGTTGGAAGGCCGTCTTGCGGTCGAGGAAACTTTGGTAGATGGGGAGAAACTATGTCGCGCGATTCAATGCAAATGTCTTCGTTCTCATCGCTGAGCGGAATAGGGGCACTGCTGCTGGCTACGATTGTGGTCATTCCGATTCGAGTTCAGGCGCAGAACGCGCCCCCAAAGACTTTGCCCGCCGCTCAGGCCTCATCTCCGCAGGCCAAACCCCAATCCCGCCCGCGCACCCAGCACGAGACCTTTTCCTCGCCAAAGCAAGCAGCCGAAGCTCTGTACAATGCAGCCCGCAATCATGACGAGAACGCCATGATCGCCCTCTTCGGCCCCGACGCCGGTGACATAGTTATTTGGAACGACAGCTCTGACGACCGCAATGCCGAGGACGATCAGTTCGCCAAGAAATACCAGCAAATGCACCGGCTGGTGAAAGAACCCGACAACGAAACTACTCTCTATGTCGGCGCAGAAAACTGGCCCTTGCCTATCCCCATCGTCGAGCGCAATGGCACTTTTTATTTCGATTGCCTTGTTGGGCGGCGCGAAATCATGTATCGCCGCATCGGCCAAAACGAAATGGGGACCATAGACACCCTGCGCGCCATAGTCGACGCTGAGAATCAATATTATGCGAATTCTGCCGAAGCTGGCTCGAACGCCGAGCAATACGCCCAGCATCTCACTTGCAGCCGGGGACAGCATGATGGCCTGTTTTCGCCAGACAGCGCCGCCGATGAAGACAGCAACGCCATAGGCCCCTCTCTCGCTCGAGCCAGCTACGACCGCTTTGATCGCGAGCCGTTCCATGGTTATTTCTTTGGCATTCTCACAGGGCAAGGTCCGCATTCACGCCGCGGCGCGCGCAGTTATGTCGTCAACGGAGAGATGACCGGTGGATTCGCCATCATTGCGTTCCCCGCTACTTACCGCTCCTCCGGCGTGAAGACCTTCGTTGTCAGCCAAGACGGGCGGATCTTCGAAAAAGATCTTGGTCTTAGGACAACGCAACTTGCGGCGGCGATCAAAATATATGACCCCGACAGCACCTGGATCCGAGTCAGTCTTAACCGGTTTCTTAACCGGGACGCCGCTCCGTAGCAATCCTCAACCAAACTTGCGAAAGAGGAAAGCGTCATTGGGGTGCCTCCAGTCTGACAACAGATACGCTGTCAGATAGGGAAACAAAACCGCACCCACACCCTATCAAACTCCAACCTCCACTCTGGTGTCGTACGCGCGTCCGAACGTGAGCATTTGATCTTCCCGCATTCTCGGATTAGCATTCCCCGGATGGATTCTGGCGGGACCGCATACCAGGACTTCTGAAGTGGAGAGGAATTTCGATGAACGGTAAGCTGAACTGCAATCGCAAGACGATGTGGCTAGTTGTGCTGGCGGCGATCGGCTTGGCACAGGCCAGCGCGCAAGTTCTCACGGGCGATCAAGTAAAGAAAGTCGCTCCGACCTCGTTTTTCTTTGCGAGCCAGAGCGCGGCTGTGCAACTACGGAATACGGCGGGCGTGAAGAACTCCGCCGGCAAGCTGGTGCTGGCGGGGTTGGTGGATACTTCGGGGTATTCAACAGCAATCGCGGAGAGATACCAGGGTTTCCTGATCACCGAAACCAAGCTCAGCTTTGACGGAGCCACACTCGATCCGGGAGCCTATGGATTCGGCTTCAAGGCGGGAAAATTCACCGTGATGAACGTGGCGGCAACGGACCTGTTCTCGATGGCCAGTCAGAATGACGATCAGCTCAAACACCCGGTTCCCCTGAAATTTGAAAAGGATGGCACTCAGTACCGGCTGTACGCCGGACGGCAGTATGTGGTCGTGAAAACGGATTAGCATTCAACCGTTCGACCGAGGAGACCTACCAATGAACCTGATCGAGATGGCCGAAGAGATCAACCATCTGCGCCGCCGCTTCCTCGGCACCGCGGCAATGGCGATTACTGCCGCCCAATTCGGAATGCTAAGTTCCGCGAAGGCGGCAGCCCCGCGTGACACGGCTACCAAAATCCCACCGATAAAGCCGGGGACAAACACGTCCTTCAGCTCAATGAAGCAGATCGACGCCGGTCTGCTTAATGTTGGATACGCCGAAGCCGGCCCCGCCGATGGTCCAGCAGTCATTCTTCTCCATGGCTGGCCCTACGACATCTACAGCTTTGTCGACGCCACACCGGTGCTTGCAGCGGCGGGCTACCACGTCATCGTCCCCTATCTGCGCGGCTATGGCACCACCAGCTTTCTCTCCAGCGCAACCATGCGCAACGCCCAGCAGTCGGCCGTTGGCCTCGACATCATCGCTCTCATGGATGCACTCAAAATTCAGAAAGCCACCATCGCCGGCTTTGACTGGGGCGCGCGCACAGCGGACGTCATGGCAGTACTAT
>Ga0302324_100022502_pt1 | contig 12241 bp, 11 predicted proteins | sample Palsa_T0_1_FD_201949 | JGI IMG/M metagenome (GOLD analysis project Ga0302324, IMG submission 201949) | Peat permafrost microbial communities from Stordalen Mire near Abisko, Sweden - Palsa_T0_1 | ecosystem: Environmental > Terrestrial > Soil > Palsa > Peat permafrost | place: Sweden: Abisko...
GTCGACCTGGTCGTCGAGCAGGAGAACAGAGTCGGCTAACTCGGCGTCTGCTTCGATGAATGCCTGCAGCGCCTTGCGTACCATCGCAGAAGCAAGCGAGGCAAGTTTGGGGATGTCGACGGGAAGATCGATGTTGGCGAAGGCACCCATCTCGCGCACCCGGACGGCGATGTTGACAGCCTGATCGCCGACGCGCTCGAGGTCCGCGTTGATGCGGATAACCGAAAGAATGAAGCGCAGGTCTATGGCCATGGGCTGCTCCATCGCGAGAAGGTCGAGCGCCATCTGGTCGATCTCGCGCTCGAGGCGATTAATGGAGGGCTCGGTGCGGAAGACGAGTTCGCAGATAGCGAGGTCGCGGGTTCGATAGGCTTCGATGGAGCGCTGAATAGCCTGCTCGGCCATGCCGGCCATGACGAGAAGGTGCTCTTTGAGGTCGTCGAGGCTCTGGTGAAATTTGATACGTCCCGCCATCAGCCGAACCTCCCGGTGATGTAATCTTCCGTGCGCTTGTCTTTCGGGTTAGTAAAAATTTTGTGCGTCGAATCGAACTCGACCATCTTGCCATTGAGGAAAAAGCCGGTGTTCTCGGCCACACGCGCGGCCTGCTGCATGTTGTGCGTCACAATGACAATCGTATATTGACTCTTGAGTTGGAAGATGAGGTCTTCGATCTTGGAGGTGGAGACGGGGTCGAGCGCGGAGGCTGGCTCGTCCATCAGCAGCACCTCGGGATCGACGGCAAGCGCGCGTGCGATGCACATACGCTGCTGCTGGCCGCCGGAGAGCGATGCGCCGGATTTTTTCTTGAGGTCATCTTTGACCTCTTCCCAGAGCGCGGCTTGCTTGAGCGAGCGTTCGACGGTCTCATCCAGAATGCGGCGGTTGCGGAAACCATTCAGCTTGAGGCCGCTGGCGACGTTGTCGTAGATCGACATGGTGGGGAATGGGTTGGGTCGCTGGAAGACCATTCCGACGCGGCGGCGAATCTCAACCGGCGAGGCGTCTTTGTAGATGTCAACTTCACCCATCTTGACGACACCGGTGGCGCGAGCGATGGGATTGGTCTCGTGCATGCGGTTCAGGCAGCGGACGAAGGTAGACTTGCCGCAACCGGAGGGTCCGATGAGCGCGGTCGCATGGTTCGCGGGGATATGCAGGTTGATGTCCTGCAGGGTATGTGTGGAACCGTACCAGGCGTTCAGGTCCTCAACTAAAATGCCGACTCCCACTAGCTTGCTCCTTTGAGTACGCCGCGGTTGGCAAAGATGCGGACCAGCGTAACTGAGACCATGATTAAGACAATTAAAACAAGCGAACCGGCCCATGCCAGACGATGCCATTCATCGTAGGGTGAGATGGCGTAGACGTAAATCTGCAGCGGCAGTGCGGCAATCGGCTCGTTCAGTTTGAAGCTCCAGAACTGGTTTCCGAAGGCGGTGAAGAGCAGCGGCGCTGTCTCTCCGGCGACGCGGGCAAAGGCCAGCATGCAGCCGGTGATGATGCCCGGCGAAGCGGTGCGCAGGCTAACCGAGAGAACCGTTCGCCACTTGGGGACGCCTAAACCAAGAGCAGCTTCGCGAATGGCGTGCGGGACGGTGGCGAGCATCTCTTCCGTGGTGCGCGTGATGGTGGGAACCATCATGATCGCGAGGGCAACCCCGCCAGCGAGCGCGGAGAAGTGCTTCTGCTGCATGACGATCAGCGAGTAGATTGCGATGCCCATGACGATGGACGGCACGCCGTTGAGCACGTCCGCAGTGAAGCGAACAGCGGTAGCGAAGGGCCTGCCGCGACCGAACTCAGCGAGATAAACGCCTGCCGCAATGCCGATGGGAACGCCCATGAGGCTGGCCAGAAGAAGAATAATCCCGGAGCCGACGATGGAGTTCGCCATTCCGCCGCCTGACTCGCCGACAGGTGCGGGGATGTGGGTAAAGAACGCCCAGTTGAGTGAGCTCGTGCCCTTGTAGAGAAGATAGAAGAGGATCGCGAGCAGCGGCAGGATCACCAGCACGGTAGCCAGGATGGAGAGGCCACTGACCAGATAGTTCGCCGCGGAGCGCCATGCCGTGTTCAAGCGCATGGACTTCGACTGGAAGTTCATGGGCTGGGGCTGATTTCCATTCATGATCGGTTGGGTGCTCATGGTCAGTTCACCCTCGCCGGTGCGTTGCGTGTGACCGCCCAGACCATCAGACGGGCGACGGCGTTGACGACGATGGTGACAAGGAAGAGCGCGAGGCCAATCTCGATGAGAGCGCTGAGGTAGAGATCGCCGGTGGCCTCGGAGAACTCATTCGCGATGACGCTGGCCAGGGTGTAACCGGGTGCGAAGAGTGACTTGGCGATATCTGGGTGGTTGCCGATGACCATCGTGACAGCCATCGTCTCACCCAGAGCGCGGCCAAGGCCAAGCATGATGGCGCCAACGATGCCGATGCGTGAGTTGCGCAGGACCCCGATGCGGATCATCTCCCAGCGGGTCGCACCGAGCGCAAGAACAGCCTCACGCTGGCTGTTAGGCACCGCGTTCATAATGTCGCGGGTGAGCGACGAGATGATGGGAAGAATCATGATCGCCAGAATAATACTAGCGGTGAGCAGGCCGACGCCGAAGTTTGCTCCCTCAAAAAAGCCCGTCCAGCCTAGCGTCTTATAGAGGAAAGGGCCAAGCTGATCACGCATGATCGGGACCAGGACGAAGACCGCCCACAGGCCATAGACGACGCTAGGGATTGCGGCCAGCAACTCGGTAAGAAAGGAGATGGGCGCGCGGAGTCGCTGTGGGCACAGCTCGGTGATGAAGATGGCAACGCCCAGAGCCAGCGGCACGGCCATGAGCAGCGCGAGGAACGAGGTAGCAAGAGTGCCATAGATAAAGGGCAGCGCGCCAAAGTCGCCGGAGACGGGATCCCACGCCTGGCGGGTAAAAAACTTCCAGCCAAACTGAACCAGGCTCTGGTGGGAGTGGACGATGAGGATGCCCAAAATAAACAGGACGATGGCGAAGATGCTGCAGGCGCAAAGCAGCATGACCGCAGCAAAGCTATTGTCTGCCAGGCTTCCGCTACCGCGCTTGCTCAGATACTCCCGGATGGGAGAGGGTGCGGCATTGCCCGAGACTGGAGCCGGATCGGCAGCAAACTTCGTCGGTGGAGCTGGAAGTGTGTTCGGCACAGGCAACACAGATCCGGGTTCGTTTTCGGTCGTCATGCTGGTAAATGACACAATCCTGATCCTGTGATCTGACTTTGCTAAGGGTATCGCTGTTCCGGCTGGCGGGCTATTTGCACTCGGAGGACTGCTGATTGCCGCACGGGCTGACGATACCACAGGCCCGTGCGGCAGTTGAGTTATTTCACGTTCACGATGCTCTTGCGGACCATGTCCTGAACCTGTTTCGGCAGAGGAGCGTACGTCATGGCCGCGGCCTCACCCTCGCCATGGTCGAGCATCCACCCGAGGAAGTCGGCGAGCGCTTTGGCCTTGGCCGGATCTGTCGAGTGGGTCGGGATCAACAACCAGGTAAAGCTGGAGATTGGGTAAGAGTCCGCTCCGGGCGCGTTGGTGATCGAGACGCGGTAGTCCGCCGGCATCGACTTGGCAGCGGCAGCAGCGGCGGCGGTAACACCCCCCGTGCTCGCGCGAAGAAATTTTCCAGACGCATTACGGACCAACCCAAAGGACATCTTGTTCTGTTCGGCGTAGATCAGCTCAACGTAGCCGAAGGAGTAGGGCGACTGACGCACCATGCCTGCAACGCCTTCGTTACCCTTCTGGCCAATCCCTGTAGGCCATTTCACCGAAGTCGCTTTACCGACACGGCTCGACCAGTCGGAGCTGACCTTAGAGAGAAAGTCGGTGAAGATATAGGTCGTTCCGCTTCCGTCCGAACGATAGACCGGCAGGATCGACTTGTCCGGCAGATTGACGCCTGGATTGTCCTTGGCGATGCGCGAGTCGTTCCACTTATTGATCTTGCCGAGGTAGATGTCGGCAATCACATCTCCCGAAAAATTGAGGTCCTTGTTGAAACCGGGAATATTGTAGACGGGAACGACCGCACCGAGCACGGTAGGGATGTGCATCACCTTGACCTTCGCAGACTTGAGCTGGTCGTCGGACATGGGGCCGTCGGTGGCGCCGAAGTCTACGGTACCCTCGGAGACCTGACGGATTCCGCCGCCGGAGCCGATGGACTGGTAGTTGATCTTTACACTGGGACGCAGCTGGCTGTATTCACTGAACCACTTGGAGTAGATAGGGTAGGGGAAGGTCGCCCCGGCTCCATTAATATTCTGTGCACTGGCTCCAGCGGCCATCAGTGCCAGTACGCCTGCTGCCATGACTTTCAGTTTCACTCGTCCCCCTCAATTTGAATACGCTGAACACGTCAATTCTTCATTACGTATTCTTTATATAGAGTGTGATCGGGAATTGTTAATGCAAGGTTACATCGCAGTGAAAACGGCAAAAACAGATCATTTTACGGGCTGCCTGGCCAGAGGAAGGCTAAAAATAAAGGTACTGCCAGCATTTAATTCGCTCTCCGCCCGAATGGTGCCGCCCAGGGTCTGCACCACATGCCGAGCGATCGCAAGTCCCAGCCCAGTCCCTCCGGACTCCCGGGAACGCGCCTTGTCCACCCGGTAGAAGCGCTCGAAGATGCGGCTAAGGTGCTCAGACGGGATGCCCTGGCCGAAGTCCCTGACTCTGAACTCGACCGCCGGAACGGGGTCGGAGATCTCATGTGCGCTGACCACCACCCGGCAGTGCACGTCGGTGCGGGCCTGACCGTACTTGATGCCGTTTTCGATGAGATTGCTGAGTACCTGGAGAATAGCGTCGGTGTCGGCATACACCTCGGTCGTGGTGGTCTCGCCGATCTCAAGCACAGCTTCGGCATCCTGCACCAGGCCGCTCATGGCCTGCACAGCGTCGCGGACCAGGACGTCCGCCGGCACAGGGCCCGGGTGAAGCTCCTGCTCCGAGGATTCGACCCGCGCCATCATCAGAAGATCTTCAGTCAGACGGTTCATGCGGCTGGCGTTCTTCAGAATGGTGGTCAGGAACTCGCGTGCCTGCGGGCTCAGGGAGGCCTCGTGGTCCAGCAGCGTCTCGACGTAACCCGAGATGGAAGTGAGCGGGGTGCGCAGTTCGTGGGAGACGTTGGCCACGAAGTCGCGCTGAGTGCGCTCCACCTGTTCGATCCGGGTGATGTCGTGCAGGACCGCGACCGCGCCACCACCAGGCATCGGAGAGGCACTGACCTCGAAGATGCGCCCCGGCAGAAGCGAGGTGGAGCGGCGTTCGTTGATAACGCGATCTTCGAGAGCCATGCGGACGCACTCCAGAACGTCAGGGTCGCGGATGGTCTGGACCAGTGAGTGGCCGACGCGCACGGTGCTGCTGACGGAGGTGCCAGGCATCAGTCGTTGCATACGCTGATTGGTCCACTGGATGCGCCCGGCTGGGTCCACCGCGACCACGGCGTCCTGCATGCTGTCGATCATGGCCTCAAGTTCGCTGCGGCTACCGGACGATTCCGTAAGGATGCGCTCAACGTGATCGGAGGCCACCGAGATCGCGCGTGCCAGGCCGTCGAAGTCGCTATACCTCTGCTTTGTGATCTGCATGCGGCGCTCAGGAATGGCCGCCGTAGAGGCCTGCAGCGAGACGATATTCTGCCGCACGGAGTGCGTCAAGAGGAAAGCGTTGATGGCAGCCCACGCAACAAGAAATACGCCGTCCAGTATCCAGCCGTGCGGGTTGAACCAGACGCGCACCAGAGCGACAAACGCCAGGGCGATCGTCATCCGCAGGAAGAACGAAAAGAAGAGACCACGCGTCACAAGTTGCCCCTTGCGCCTAAGCCGTCGTCATCTTGGGAATCTCGAAGCGATAACCCGCCCCTCGCATGGTCTTAAGATAACGCGGGGTTTCGGGGTCGGCCTCGATCTTCTCGCGAATACGGCGAACGTACACATCGACAGAACGCGGGGTGACGAAGCGCGCATCGCCCCACACAGCGTCCAACAGGTGGTCGCGGCTGAAGACACGCCCGGGATGGCGGGCGAGATAGTCCAGCAGGCGAAACTCCGTGGCGGTCGTAGTGACCAGCTCGCCGTCCACCCGCAGTTGCATGGCACCGGCATCGATCTCGATATTCTCGAACTTGATGATGGAAGGTGAGGTCGGCCGCTCGAAGCGCCGCAGGACGGCTTTGACGCGTGCCACCAGCTCGCGGGTCGCGAACGGTTTGGTAATGTAGTCGTCGGCGCCCATCTCTAGGCCATGCACGCGATCGTTCTCCGCTGCGCGCGCCGTAAGAAAGATGATGGGCACAATGCTTAGCGTGGGGTTTTGGCGCAGCCTGCGGCACAGGTCAAGACCGTCGCCGCCGGGCACCATGATGTCCAGCAGAAACAGCGCAGGGGGCTGCCGCTCAGCGTCGCTAAGTATCTGATTGATAGCAAGATACGGACGGACGGTGAAACCTGCTCCCTCCAGATGGTACTGGACCAGGCGGGAGATATCTGCGTCATCTTCCAACACAAAAATCGTCTGACTCAAATTTGTAAACCTCGATTCGCGTCAATGTTACTGTCAGGTTAGCGCAACCCGGCGGTAAGTTTGCGAACGTACGATGAATCATAGTTGTAGAGACTGGAGCAAGAGTACATTCGTATACTCTAGAGTAACTTTTGGAGTGCCGTTAAGATCGATGGAACAAGAACCCCATCTCGTGCTTTGTGTGGATGACGAACTCGTCGGATTGCAGGTTCGGAAGCTACTGCTGGAGCGTGCCGGGTACCGCGTTCTGACGGCGACCGATGGCGCGGCTGGGCTGGACATCCTTGCCCGAGAGCAGATCGAAGCCGTTATCCTCGATTACTCCATGCCCGGAATGCACGGCGGCGAGGTGGCGGCCAAGATGAGGCAGGTCAAGCCCGCGGTCCCGATCCTTTTGCTCTCCGCTTATGTTGGCCTGCCGCCCGAGGTGACCTGTCTGGTCGATCTATATATGACCAAGGGAGAGGGTGCACCGGTTCTCTTAACAAAACTAAGCACCCTGCTTCAGCCGGTATCAACATAAGAAATAGAGCATAGGTCCAGACAAGGAGACTGTGAATCTAAGTCAATTCAAGAGCATTCTCCGGCAGGCCTTTCTGCTGCCCGTGGTGGCCCTGTTGGTGACGGCGGCGGCTCTGTACGTGCAGATTCGAGGGGCAAACGCAACTGTCGACCTGATCCAGGAGTCCGACGCCAGAATCTCGCAGGCGACTCTGGTGGCAAAGCTGATGGCCGATGAGGAGTCGGGGCTTCGTGGGTATGAGACCACCACCGATACCCGGTTTCTGCAGCCCTTTGTCGATGCAGAGTCGCATATGCCCACTGAGCTCTCAAGGCTAGAGAATGTCGCCGGCGCCGACGCCGAGCAGAAGCACTACGTCGCCAATCTGGAGAACGAGTACCAGACATGGAGAGACGCATTCGCCCTGCAGATCATCGCCACGGTAAAGGCTGGCGGACTGGCCAATGACCTCGACCTGAACCTTACCGGCAAAGCGGAGATGGACAGGATCCGTCAGGATCTCGACAACATCATTCACAACGCCGAGGCCCATCGCACCGTCCGTATCGCTCGGTGGCACCGGCAGGTCCACTCGATGCTGGTCGCCCTGTTGGTGCTGGCGCTGGGCATGGGTGTCCTGATCGGCCTCTTTACTCGCAGCCGGCTGCATGCGGTTTCAGTCGCCTACAGCAGCTCGCTTGATGTGTTGGGGCGGCGTGCCGAAGAGCTCTTTCAGTCCGAGCAGCAGCTGCGCACAACCCTGGCTTCGATCGCCGATGGAGTCATCTCCTGCAACGCGGAGGGACGAGTGCAGATGATGAATCCCGTAGCGCAGGAGCTAACCGGTTGGAGTCAGACCGAGGCCCACGGCAGGCCGCTTGAAGAGGTCTTCCAGAGTGTCAGCGAAGACACCCGCAACCCGCTCGAAAACCCTGTTGCCAAAGTCAAACGACTGAACAGCGTCGTTGGCGTCACCAACCACACGGTGCTGTTGCGCAAGGACGGAACCGAGCTGGTAATAGCCGACAGCGCTGCACCCATCCTCGATCAAACGGGGAACACGATCGGTATCGTGCTGGTTCTGCGTGACATCACCATGGAGCGCAAGACGCAGGAGGCGCTGATAGCGCACGAAAAACTCGCCGTAGCTGGACGGTTGGCAGCGACCATCGCGCATGAGATCCACAATCCCCTCGACTCCGTCTCCAACCTGCTCTACCTCATGCGCAACGGAGCGAGTGAAGAAGAGTCAAAGCAGTTTATGGCTATGGCCGAGCAGGAGCTGGCGCGCGTCACCCAGATCAGCCGCGCCATGCTGGGCCTCTACCGCGAGTCCAAAGCGCCCGTCGCGGTCGATCTCAGAGAGATGCTGCAGGAGATCCTGCTGTTGATGGAGCGGCGTCTCACCGACCTCGGCGTTACCGTATCGACGGACCTCCCCACAGCTATCTCAGTAGCAGCCTTCCCTGCCGAGCTGCGCCAGGTCTTCACCAACCTCATCACCAACGCAGCCGAAGCAGCTGGCTCCGCGGGCGTAGTACAAGTCAGCATCGAACCCCAGGCCCAGGGAGTCGATGCGGTCGGGCAGAAGCTTGTGTCAGGAGCTACTGTAGTCATCGCCGACAATGGCGCGGGCATCCCGGACGAAGTCCAGCCGCATCTGTTCCAGCCGTTCTTCACCACAAAAGGCGAGCAGGGTACCGGCCTCGGGCTATGGGTAAGCCGCGGCATCGTCAACAAACACGGTGGCACCATCAAGCTGCAGAGCAACACCAGCGCCACCGGGCACGGTACGGTCGTCAGCGTCTTCCTGGCTACCAACCCGACAATCAACACCGGCGGCGACTAAAGCATCCCCGCCAGAGAGAGCCAAACCAAAGTTAGATAACGCTCAGTTGCTCCGAGACAATCGCTGCTGCGCGTGTACAAGCATCGCGGTCGACATCGTAGTGCGTCACGAAGCGAACAGCGTGTGGTCCAATCGCACTGGCCAGAACGCCCTTCTGCTTCAGCTTCGCGGTGAACGCCGCAGCATCGCCGGCATTGCGCAGATTGAATATCACAATGTTGGTCTCGACGGCTGCCATATCGATCTCTGCCGTCTCCGGGTGTGCCGCAACGGACTCTGCCAGCAGCCGGGCATTCGCATGGTCCTCCGACAATCGCTTCGGCATCTCATGCAGCGCGATCAGCCCGGCAGCCGCCAGAATCCCAGCCTGCCGCATACCGCCGCCCAGCGCCTTGCGGTGAATCCGCGCCTGCGCAATCGCCTTTTTGCTGCCCACCAGCATCGAACCGACCGGCGCGCCCAGCCCCTTTGACAGACAAAACATCACGGTGTCGAAGCCGCTCGTCAGCTTGGCCACTCCAATGCCAAGCGCAGCAGCTGCGTTGAACACCCGTGCTCCGTCAAGATGCACCGGCAGCCCAGCCTCGCGCGCGCCCTCCCAAATCTCCTCCAGCACAGGCAGTGGTGTCACCGTGCCGCCGGCCATGTTGTGCGAGTTCTCCAGACAGATCAGCGCCGTCTGCGCGCGGTAATAAATCTTCGAGCCAATAGCCGGCTGGATGTGTCTCCACGTAAGGATGCCGCGCTCAGCGGCTATCGTGCGTGCCATGCAACCGGAGAAGGCCGCCATCATCGCCATCTCCCAGTCCATTACGTGCGACCGCGCCTCGCAGATCACCTCCAGGCCATGCTGGGTGTGCAAACGAATGGCAATCTGATTTCCCATCGTGCCCGTCGGAACAAAGATCGCGGCCTCCTTGCCAAAGACCTCCGAAGCATCTTTTTCCAGACGGTTGATTGTGGGGTCTTCACTGTAGACGTCGTCGCCCACCTCGGCAGAGGCCATTGCCTCGCGCATCGCTGGGGTTGGCCGCGTAACCGTGTCGCTGCGTAAATCGATCATGCTGTAGTTCTCTCCTATAAAGTGAAAAAAGTTATGCCGCTGAATCGATCAGCAGACGGCTGAAGACCTCGTTCGAAGCCAGCCGGCCCTGCGCGGTCAATCGCATCCGCTCAGAGTTAAGCTCCAGCAGACCGGCATCGCGCACCTCCAGCAGCGCGGGCATCGCAGCCTGCAGCATAGTCTCACCAAACTGGCTGCATAGTTGGTCCAGGCGGACTCCATCATTCAACCGCAGCCCCAGAAAGAGAGACTCCTCAAACGCCTCGCAATCGCCGATGAGATCAACCGCCGGAGCCTCGCTCTTGTGTGCAAGCAGCTTCAGCGCAGACGATCCTCTAGCCGCTCCGTCACCCAGATATTCATCAAGGTCGCTCGTATTGGCAAACCGCGCAGCACCCGTATCAGTCAGCAACATCGAGTGCGCATCAAGCCCGAAGCCAACGTACGGCTGCCGCTGCCAATACTTCAGATTGTGGCGCGACCGATGCCCCTCCCGAGCAAAGTTCGAAATCTCATATTGCTTCAGCCCTGCTGCGTCGAATGCAATGCAAGCCTGTTGATACCAGTCCGCCGCCTCATCCTCTGTGGGAACGGCCGAGGCGCTGTAGCGAATTCCCTGCTCCAGCATCTCCCTTCCCAGGCGCGACTCGTCGTCTACCTCCAACATATAAACGCTGACGTGCGGCGCAGCACTGGCAATGGCCTGCTCGACCGAATACGTCCAGCTCTGCGCAGTCTGGTGCGGCAGCCCCGCGATCAGGTCGATGTTGATCTCGTGAATCCCCGCCGCGCGCACCCGCGCAATCTCCTCCTCGCACTGCTGCCGCGTATGCAGACGACCCACTGCAGCAGTCTCCCTATCGACGAACGACTGCACACCGAAGCTGATACGGTTCATCCCCTGCCGCAGCAGTTCAGCCAGCGTCGCGTCAGAGAGCTGGCCCGGCGCGCACTCCAGCGTGATCTCCGCATCCGTCGCAAGCTCGAACTCGCCGCGCAGATGTTCGAAGATCAGCCCAAACTGCTCAGCCGACAACAGGCTAGGAGTTCCACCACCAAAGTAGAGAGTATCCACCGCTCGTGGCAGCTCAGCTCCAAGTCTCTCTGCCGCCGCTCCAGCATTGCGAATCTCCTCGCAGACCCGTTCAACATAATGCTGCATCCGATCAGCGGCAAATACCCCCGAAGCAAAGTTGCAGAAGGTGCACTTGGCCTTGCAGAATGGAACCGAGATGTAGATACCGGTAGACCCAGCCATGCGAACGAAAACTCCTCTCTGCAATTGTTTCATGGACATTTTTTTCGGGTCTGTAACCCATCACCCCATTACAGACTCTAACGCCGCAGAGGTACAGCGCCATGTTTCAAGTCTCGCGGTTTGGCTCACTCTATGCCGTCGCAATACTGGCAAGCATCATTGCCTTTGCACCATGCAGCGCCAACGCGCAGTCGGCGAACGCAGCCCGCACCCCTGTTTTGGTTGAGCTCTTCACCTCCGAAGGCTGTTCGAGCTGCCCACCGGCGGATGCTCTGCTGGCCAGGCTCGATCACGGTCAACCCATCGACGGGGCAGAGATCATCGTGCTTGGCGAACATGTTGACTATTGGGACGAGCTTGGCTGGCACGACCGTTTTTCGTCGCACCAATACACCGACCGCCAGAGCCAGTACAGCTCCCGTCTCGGTGTAGATGGCGTCTACACCCCGCAGATGATCGTCGACGGAACCGACCAGTTCGTAGGTAACGACTCCTCCCATGCCATCCACGCCATTCAACACGCGGCGCAGACCTCCAAGCCTCAACTCACACTCTCGCGCCCGGTTGTGGACGGCAATCGCATCTCCGCCACAGTCTCGACTACCGCGCCCCTCGATCAACTGCACGGAGACCTGTACGCCGCTCTCGTGGACCCCACCGACGCAACCGACGTCCGCCGTGGCGAAAACGGTGGTCGACGCCTCCAGCACGCTGGCGTCGTTCGCGTCCTGCAGCGCATCGGCACCTTCAAGGACCTCGGCTCACCCCACGAATTCAGCCTAAATGCACCCGCGGACGCTACGCCCGGCAGCATGCGAGTCGTCGTCTTCGTGCAGCGTGCAAGCCAGGGGGCAGTCCTCGCCGCAGCCTTTACCCCAGTAACTCCATAGTGGTAGCCCACGCCGCCCCTCCCCACACCGCAATCCGGAATCCATGCCCAGCCCAAAGCATCTAGAATAGGGAGAGCGCATAGCAGACGAACAAAAAACAAAA
>Ga0302324_100022505_pt1 | contig 12241 bp, 11 predicted proteins | sample Palsa_T0_1_FD_201949 | JGI IMG/M metagenome (GOLD analysis project Ga0302324, IMG submission 201949) | Peat permafrost microbial communities from Stordalen Mire near Abisko, Sweden - Palsa_T0_1 | ecosystem: Environmental > Terrestrial > Soil > Palsa > Peat permafrost | place: Sweden: Abisko...
AGCGAAAGGAAGCTCATCATCGCGGGGTGGCCGACGAAGGTCGCGCCGGCGGCGGGACCGACGGTCGCCGGATAGGCGGCGGCGATCTGCCGGCGCAGCGTGTAGGCGAGGCTGCGGCGCGCCTCGATCCGCGCGACCTGGTCGTCGAGCCGGCTCATGCCCTTGAAGCCGAGGCCGATCCCCGAGAACAGCAGCACCAGGATCGCCGCCGTCAAGGCGAGCCCGACCATGAGCTCGATCAAAGTGAAGCCGCGTTCGCCTCGGCGTTTCGTCATGGCGGTGTCACCGGCGCCAGGCGCAAACTGTCGAGGCTGAGGCTGCGCGGCGCGCCGCCCTGGCGCCACGACACCGTGACGCGCACGAGATAGAGTTTCGGCACACCCGGCGCGTCGCTCGAGGGGCCGTCGAAATCGTCGTCGTGGAATTCCTCGATCGCCAATTGCCAGGCGATGCCGCGCGCATCCTGTCCGCTGGTCCGGCCGGCGATCAGCCGCTCGGTGACGCCGACCGCGGCCAGCTTGGCCTCGGCGACCGCGAGCGGCGGCTCGATCGCGGCCGCGCGCGCGGCGCTGCCGAGCCCGGTGCGCAGGCTGTCGCTCAGCACCGCCAGGATCAGGCCGAGCAACGCCAGCGCGACGACGATTTCGAGCAGCGAGAAGCCGGCCTCGCCGCCCCGCTTGCTCCGCCGCTTAGGGCGCTTTCCGATCAGATGGAATTCGTCAACCTCTCCGCCGTCATTCCCGCGAAAGCGGGAATCCAGCTTCACCGGCGGTCTGGATCCCCGCTTTCGCGGGGATGACGGGTGGAACGGTTCCATCGGATCGAAACGCACCCTAATGCGCAAACGCCACCTGCCCGGTCACGCTGTCGATTTCGATCACCTGCTCGTGCCGGTTACCCCGGATCGCGAAGCGGCCGCCCGACGACCCGCCAGCGGCGAAGAAGGCGATCCGCGCCGGCGGCTCGACCCGCAAGGTCCGCACCGTGAAGCCGCCCGAGCGAAAATGGTGGGCGGCGCCGTCGAGCACGTAGCCGCGTCCGGTTTCGTCGATCGCGAACAGGCGGTCGCGATTGTCCGCGATCGCGCTGCTGCGCGCCGCGCGCAGGATGGCGCGGATCTCGGTCGCGGCGGCGCGCAGCTCGACGGTCTCGCTGCTGGCGCCGAGATCGGGCAACAGCACGGCGAGCGCCAGGCCGAGGATCGCGAGCACGACCACCAGCTCGACGAGGGTGAACCCGGCAGCGCGCTGCGCGCGGCGCGACCGCATCAGCGCGCGAAGATCGGCCGGCTGTCGCCCGCATTGGCGCTGTCGCCGGTCGAGAACAAATCGTAGGCGCGGCCTTCGCTGCCCGGGCTGCGATACTGGTAGGGCCGACCCCACGGATCGGCCGGAACGCTGGTGCCCTTGAGATAGGGGCCTGCCCAGCTCGCCGCGGTGCCCGGCCGCGCGACCAGCCCGCCGAGGCCTTCCTGGCTGGTTGGGTAGCGCCCGACGTCGAGCCGGAACAGATCGAGCGCCGAGCCGAGCTGGTCGATCTGCAGCCGGGCGATGTCGGTCTTGCTGCGGCTGAAATAGTCGATCACGCGCGGCGCGACCACGCCGACCAGCAGGCTCAGGATCGCGAGCACGACCAGAAGCTCGATCAGGGTGAAGCCGGCTGCGCGCCGGCGAGGCTCACGCGCCAAGGTCGTAGACCTCCAGGATCGCGTTGAAGACGCCGAGCATCAGGGCGGCGACCAGCAGCCCGAGCAGGATCGTGCTGGCCGGCGTCAACAGCGCGATTATGCGCGTCGTGGTCGCGTCGATCTCCTGCTTGAGGATGTCGCTCGCCTTGAGGAGCACGTCGGACAGCCGGTTGGTCTCGTCGCCGACCCGCACCAGCTCGACCAGCAGCTCGGGCAGCACGCCGGGCGCTGCCAGCGCGCTCGAGATGCTTTCGCCGCGCAGCACCCGCGACTCGGCGTTCGCAAGCGCCGCCGCGACCGCGCGGTTGGAAGCGGCCGCGCCGGCGATCGCCAGCGCCTTCGGGACGTCGACGCCGCCGTCGATCAGGCTGCCGAACAGCCGGCCGAAGCGCTCGGCCTCGATCTTGAGCAGCAGCGGGCCGAGCAGGGGCAGGCGCAGCAGACGTTGGTCGACCCGGCGCCGAAACCCGGGCTCGCGCAGCCGGAGGCCGAACAGGACCACGCCGGCGCCCATCGCGAGCAGCAGCCAGGGCCCCCAGTCCTGGATGAATTGCGACAGGCCGATCAGGAGTCGGGTCGCCGGCGGCAGCTCGCGGTTGAGATCGCGCAGCAGCGCCTCGAAGCGCGGCACGACGAAGCCGAGCAGCAGCACGCTCGACAGCAGTGCTACGATCACGACGCTGGCCGGATAGATCAGCGACGACAGCAGCGACTGGGCGACCGCATGTGAGCGCTCGAGCATCGCGGCAATGCGGGCCAGCGCCTCGCCGAGATCGCCCTTGGCTTCGCCGGCGGCGACCATCGGCGCGTAGCTGCGCGGAAACGCCCGCTGGCGCGCGCAGGCTGCGGACAGGCTGTCGCCCGCCAGCAGCGCGCGCTCGAGCTCGCCGGCGACCAGCGCCACGCGCGGCGAGCCGCGCAGGCCGCGCAGCACCGCGAGCGCACGATCGATCGGCAGACCGGCGCCCAGCAAGGTCGCGAGCTCGCGGGTCAGCAGCGCGAGCTCCGCCGGCGCCAATTTCGGCCCCATACGGCCATGCGTCGGCGCGGCCGGCCTCGTGACGCCGTCCTTTGCCGCCTCGACGGCGATCGGAAAGGTGCCGCCGGCCTGCAGCTGTGCCACCGCTTCGGTCTGGTCGGCCGCCTCGACCTCGCCTTCGAGCACGGCGCCCGAGGCTTGCAGGGTCCGATAACGAAACCGCGCCATCAGGCGGCGGCACCGGTCACGCGCAGCACCTCCTCCAGCGAGGTGATGCCGGCCAGCGCTTTCCGGAAACCATCGGTGCGCATGTCCTGCATGCCGGCGGCGGCCGCGGCGGCGCGCAGCGCGGGCGCGTCGGCGGCGCCGAGCGCGGTGCGGTGCAGCCGCTCGTCGGGCACCAGCAGCTCGGCGATCACGGTGCGGCCGTGATAGCCGGTGTCGCCGCAGGCAGCGCAGCCGACGGCGCGATAGAGAAGCGGCTGGCTGTCGCCCGCCAGCGCGTCGAGACCCGTGCGCGCGGTCAGCTCGGGCAGCGGCGTGTAGGGCTCGCGGCAGGCGGCGCACAGAGTGCGGACCAGCCGCTGGCCGAGCACGCCGCGCAGCACCGAGGTCAGCAGATAGGGCTCGAGCCCCATGTCGATCAGGCGCGTGATCGTGCTCGGGGCGTCGTTGGTATGCAGCGTCGACAGCACCAGATGGCCGGTCAGGCTCGCCTGCACGGCGATGCGCGCAGTCTCGAGGTCGCGGATTTCGCCGACCAGCAGCACGTCGGGATCCTGCCGCAGCAGCGAGCGCAGCAGGCTCGCGAAGCTGAGCCCGATCGCCGACCGGACCTGGATCTGGTTGATGCCCGGCAGCTGGTACTCGACCGGATCCTCGACGGTCAGGATCTTGCGCTCGGCCGAGTTGAGCCGCTGCAGCGCGGCGTACAAGGTCGAGGTCTTGCCGCTGCCGGTCGGACCGGTGACCAGCAGGATGCCGTTCGGCTGATCGAGCAGCGCGGCGAGCCCGCGCTCGAGCTCGGGCGAGAACCCGAGCTCGGGCAGCGCCAGCGGCGCGCGCACCCGATCGAGCAGACGCAGGACCGCGCTCTCGCCGTGCAGGGTCGGCACGATCGAGACCCGCACGTCGATCTCGCGCCCCTCGACGATGGTGCGGAAGCGGCCGTCCTGGGGCAGCCGGCGCTCGGCGATGTTGAGCCCGGCCATGATCTTGATGCGGCTGACGATGTTGGCCTGCAGCCGGCCCGACGGGCTGTCGAGCGGACGCAGCACCCCGTCGATGCGCACGCGTTGGACGAGCCGTCCCTCGACCGACTCGATATGGATGTCGGAGGCGCGCTGCGCGGCGGCGCGCGCCAGCAGGCCGTTGACATAGCGGATCACCGGCTCGTCGCTCGCCGAGTCGGTCAGGCGCCTTACGTCGTCCGGGCTGGCGGCGCCGGGCTCGAGCCCACCGGTCAGCGCGCCCTCGCCGCTGCCGTAGAGCCGCGCCAGCGCGGCATCGAGCTCGCTCGGCACGGCGACCCAGGGCAGCACATTCTTGCCGGTCGCCAGCCGCAACGCCTCCAGGGCGGCGCGGTCGGTCGGGTCGGCCAGCGCGACCGTGACCCCGTCTTCCGTGTCGGCGAGCGGCAGCAGGCGGCTGCGCGCCAGGAAGGCCGGCGCGATCGCGTCGGGCAGCACCGGGCGCGCCGGATAGTCGGCGGCGCGCGCCAGCTTCAGGCTGTGGAAGACGGCCAGGCTTTCGGCCATCTGGCGCTCGGGGACCAGGCCCAGCCGGGTCAGGATCACGGCGTCGCTCTCGCCACGCTCGGCGCGCAGGGCGAGCACGCGCGCGCGCTCGGCCACGCCGAGCAAGCCGCGCGCGATCATGAAATCGACGAACGCGCTGGCCGGGTCGGCGGTGCCCGAGTGCCGCCGTCCGTCGGCCGCATCCGGCACCGGCTGGATCCGCTGGACCGGCATCAGCGAACCCGGTCCGAAACCGTCAGTTTGGCTAAAATCGGAATCATGTTCACGCGATTGCACCCGTCCGCGAAGCTCGGTACCGTCGAACGATAATAACCCGTACGCGACACAAATGGGCAGCGGAGCTGGCATGGGCGGCTGGGCGGTATCGGGGTTGCGGCGGCTCGCCGCGGCAGGCGCTTTGGTGGTGGCGGCCGGTCTGGGGCAGCCCGGGGCGGCGCAGACCCCGCCGCCGGTGCCGCAGTTCGGCGATGCCACCCATCTCGGCGTGACGACCTGCTCGGGCAGCACCTGCCACGGCGCGATCGCGCCGTTCCGCAAGTCCAATGTCGAGCAGAACGAGTACGTGACCTGGCTGCAGAAAGACAAGCATGCCCGGGCCTACAAGGTGCTGTTCGACGAGCGCTCGGTCCGGATCGCGCGCAATCTCGGCCTGCCCGACGCGCACACCGCCGAAATCTGCCTCAACTGCCACACCGACAATCCGGCGGCGGCGCAGCGCGGGCCGCAATTCCAACTGTCCGACGGAGTCGCCTGCGAGGCCTGCCATGGTGGCTCGCAGCGCTGGCTCGGCATCCACATCTCGGGCGCGAGCCATCAGGACAATATCGCCGCCGGGCTCTACCCGACCGACCAGCCGGTCGCCCGTGCCGAGCTGTGCCTGTCCTGTCATTTGGGCGGTCGGGGCGACAAATTCGTCAGCCACCGGATCATGGGCGCGGGCCATCCGCGCATCAGCTTCGAGCTCGACACCTTCACGGCGATCCAGCCGGCGCATTACATCGTCGACGCCGACTACAAGGAGCGCAAGGGCAACCCCAACGGGGTGCAGATCTGGGCGGTCGGCCAGGCGATGGCGCTGTCGGAGACCATGGCGGCCTTCCTCGACCCGAAGCGCAACCCGCCCGGCTTCTTCCCCGAGCTGGTGTTCTATGATTGCCACGCCTGCCACCACCCGATCGGCACGGAAAGCGACCTGCGCTGGCAACCGCGCGAATCGACCGGGCTCGGGCCGGGCATGATCAAGTTCAACGATGCCAACGCTTTGATGCTGCGCATCATCGCCGAGCGCATCGATCCGGCGCTCGGCCGCACGCTCGGCGAGCGCATGCTCGCGCTGTTTCACGCCACCACGCAGAACCGCGACCAGAGCCTGGCCGAGGCCAAGCAGATCAAAGCCGTCGCCGACCAGCTGGTGGAGACGTTCAAAATCCACGATTTCGGCCGCGACGACATTCGCGCCCTGGCGACCGGCGTGATCAATGACGGGCTCGACCGAAAGGATTTCGTCGAATACGCCGCCGCCGAGCAGGCCACCATGGCGCTGTCCTCGATCATCGCCGCGATGCGCAATGTCGGCATGCTGACCGAGCCGCAGTTCAAGACCGTCAACAGCGCGCTCGACAAGCTCTACGACGCGGTCGCCAAGGACGAGCAATACCGCGCCCCGACCTTCGCCGCGGCCCTGCGCGATTTCAACCAGGCCCTGCCCTCGGCGACCAACTGAGCGGCCCGCGCCGGTATCGGCAGTTCATGCTTATGTGCTCGACACCCAATCACACCGCACTCTGAGTGGCTGGGGCTTCCGCGAAATACGCGATCACGGGGATATCGTGAAAGATCTCCGGCGCGCCCGCTTGCATTCCGATCTTTTCAGCCACGCGAACTGAGCCGTGGTTCGCCTTTTCGATCATGGCAACCACCCGATTCACTCCAAGAGCCGAGAAGCCATAATCCAGCCACGCTCGAGCAGCCTCTGTCGCATACCCCTGAGCCCACTTATCGCGGCGCACCCGGTAACCGATCTCGATCCGGCCGTCTGGTAGAACCTCCAAGCCGCATTTCCCGATGATGTCGCTGCCACCCCGGCAAACGAGCGCGAACATGGCGAACCCGTGCATAGCCTGATGCCGAATAGCGTGCTCAATCCAGCGGACGGTGTCCGCCACACTTTGATGGGCTCCCCCGACACTAAAACGCATCACCTCCGCATCTCCGAGGATTTGGAAGAGCGCAGCGGCGTCCGCTGGAACGAAGGGGCGCATCACCAGGCGCGGGGTGTTCAGCATGGAGAGAATGTTGCGTCAACTCATGCGGCGACGCGAATAGCGGGTTTCGTGCGCGCCCGCTTGGGGCGAACGATGATCTCGACGGATTGATCAAGGGAGACCAGCGCCTGCATGAGCCGCTCGAGCGAAATGCCACGTAGCTTATAGTTCCGAAGTCCGGAGATCTTGGGCTGGGGCAACCCGAGCAATTCGGCAGCAGCGAATTGCGTAAGCTTACGGCTCTCGATGATGTCGTTGATTTTCTTCGCCAGGATTGCTTTTGCCGTGAGTTCCTCTGCTTCCGGGAAAGCGAGGTCTGCGAGGACGTTGTTCGTGCCGGAATGTCGTGCGCGTCGCGCCATCTTCATCACCCCGGGTCGCTTTGGTATCGCGCGAGAACGGATTTCAAACGCTGTGCGACAAGTTGAACGTCGGTGCGAGGCGTGCTGATACCGGACTTGGACTTCTTCTGAAAAGCGTGCAGCACGTGGACACTATCGCCAAGCCTCACGGTATACACCGCTCGATAAGTATCTCCCCGATGATCCTCGATTAGTTCAAAGACACCGGGGCCCAGTCCCTTCCAAGGTTTGGCCGCAGGAATGCTGCCGCCGAGCTGAATCACGAACAGGGCTACACCGATGTCTTTTTGGACTGCCGCCGGGAATTGCTTGAAGTCTCGTTTAGACGAGCCTTCCCAAAAAAGCGGTCGTCGCGGTTGCTCCCTGTTCACCTAAATATATCCATTTAGATATAAAACTCAAGACCTTGGTTTTCGGGTGAGGCACTCCGCCTCACGCAAACCGGAGCCGCTGGCCGATGCCCAGCTTGCGGGCCTTCTCGAGCATCGTGTGGCCGAGCGCGATGTCGCTGAGCGACAGGCCGCGATGCCAGAACAGGATGGTCTCCGTGTCGCTGGTGCGGCCGGGCTTCAGCCCGGCGACGATCTGGCCGAGCTCGGCGTGCAGAGTCTCCGCGGTCAGCCGGCCGCTGTCGACGTGGCGGCGGAGCGCGCCGAACGGGCCGGCCGAGGCCTGGCCCCAATCGTCCATCACGACCTTGTCCATGATGTCGAGGAGATCGAGCTCGACCGCGCTCATCGTGCCGTAGGGGATGACGCAGGCGCCGCGCTTGATCCATGCGGTGCGCAGCAGCGGCTCGGGTCGGGTCAGACGCGAGGCTTCGACCACGATGTCGGCGCCCTCGATGCAGTCCTGCCAGTCGTCGACCACCCGGACCGGCCGGCCGAGATCGCGCGCCAGGCGCTCGCCGAAGGCGGCGCGGCTCTCTCGTCGCCGCGAATGGACGCGGATCTCGTCGAACTTGAACAGGCCGGTGAGCAGCCGGACGTTCCAATAGGAACTTCCGCGCGCGCCGATATGGCCGAGGATCCTGCTGTCGCGCCGCGCCAGATGGCGCGCGCCGATCGCCGTGACGGCGCCGGTGCGCATGTCCGTGATCGCGCTGGCGTCGATCACGGCGATCGGCATGCCGGTGGTCGGCGAGAATAAATTGAGCAGCGCCATCTCGGACGGCAGGCCCTGCTTATAATTGTTGACGAAGTCGCCGACGATCTTGACCCCGGCGACGCCGAGTGGCTTGACGTAGCCGCGCAGCACGTTGAAGTGGCCGTCCACGTTCTTGTCGGGGACCAGGTGCATGCGCGGCTCGATCACGGTCTCGCCGTTGCCCTGGGCGGCGAGCGCGGTCTCGACGGCGCCGATGATCTCTTCGTCGGTCAGCGCGAGACGCGCGACGTCCGGGCCGTTGAGATAGTCGAAATGAATCTCCGGATGGTCCATCGCGCTACTCCACCGTGACGTGCGCGTCGCGCGCCAGCTTGCTCCACTTGGTCGTCTCGGCGGCGATGAAGGCGGCGAACTCGGCCGGCGTGTCGGGGGTCGGCTCGGCGCCGAGCTCGGCCAGCCGCTGCTCGACGTCGGGCAGCCGCATCACGCGGTCGAACGCTTGGCCGAGCGTAGTGACGATCTCGTGTGGCGTCGCTGCCGGCACCATAATGCCGAACCAGGCCGAGGTCTCATAGCCCGGCAGGCCGGATTCGGCCAAGGTCGGCACGTCGGGCAGCGCCGGCGCGCGCTTCGCCGTGGTCACCGCCAGCGCGCGCAGCCGGCCGCTGCGCGCCAGCGGCAAAGCCGACGGCATGTTGTCGAACATCACTTGAATCTGGCCGGCCATCAGGTCGGCGAGCGCGGGCGCGCTGCCGCGATAGGGCGCGTGCACCATCTCGACGCCCGCCATGAGGTTGAACAGCTCGCCCGACAAATGGATGCCGGTGCCGCTGCCGGGCGAGCCGAAGAACACTTTGCCGGGCCGGGCCTTCGCATAGGCGATGAACTCGGCGACCGTATGGACCGGCAGATCCGGGTTGATCACCATCAGGTTCGGCACCGTGGCGAGCCGCGCGACCGGCGCCAGGTCGCGGCTCGGGCTGAACGGCATAGTGCGGTAGATCGTCGGATTGACGGTCAGCAGCCCGGTCGTCGCGAGCAGCATCGTGTAGCCGTCGGGCGGCGCCTTGGCGACCGCCTCGCCGCCGACATTGCCGCCGGCCCCGGTGCGGTTCTCGACCACGACCGGCTGGCCGAGCGCCTCGCCGAGCTGCTGGCCGGAGATGCGCGCCAGCACGTCGACCGCGCCGCCGGCGGCGAACGGCACGACGATGCGCATCGGATGGCTCGGGAACGGCTCGGCCGCGCGGGCATCACTCCAAGCCAGACAGGCCGCCAGCCACGCCCAACCGAGATGTTTCGATATCCGCATGATGACCCCTCAGCCCTGATGATCCCGACGCGACGGCAGCAAGCCCGGCACGAAGCCGTGAAACACGCCTGCCTCGACCAGGCGTTGCACCGTCGCGATGTCGGGCGCGAAATAGCGGTCGTGATCGTAGAAGCCGACCTGCGCGCGCACCAGCGCCACCGCCTCCTGCAAACGCGGCGAGGTCTTGAGCGGCGCGCGCAGATCGATGCCCTGCGCGGCGGCCAGCAGCTCGATCGCGACGATCGCGGCGCTGTTGGACGCCATGTCGGCGAGCCGGCGCGCCGCGAAGGTGCTCATGCTGACGTGGTCCTCCTGGTTGGCCGAGGTCGGCAGGCTGTCGACGCTGGCGGGATGGGCCAGGGTCTTGTTCTCGCTCGCCAGCGCCGCCGCGGTGACCTGGGCGACCATGAAGCCGGAATTGACCCCGCCATGCAGGACCAGGAAGGGCGGCAGGCCCGACAGGGTGGTGTCGATCAGCAGCGCGATCCGGCGCTCCGACAGCGCGCCGATCTCGGCGACCGCGAGCGCCATTGTGTCGGCCGCCAGCGCCACCGGCTCGCCGTGGAAATTGCCGCCCGACAGCACCGCGTCGCTCTCGGCGAAGATCAGCGGATTGTCCGTCACGCCGTTGGCCTCGATCTCGAACACGCCGGCGGCGAAGCCGATATGGTCGAGGCAGGCGCCCATCACTTGGGGCTGGCAGCGCAGGCTGTAGGGGTCCTGGACCCGCGGGTCGTTCTCGAGATGCGAGCGCCGGATCGCGCTGTCGGCGATCAGCGCCGCGTAATGCGCGGCGACCTCGCGCTGGCCGCGCTGGCCGCGCAGCTCGTGAATCCGCGGATCGAAGGGCGTATCGCTGCCCGCGGCGGCGTCGACCGATAGGCTGCCGGCGACCATCGCGGCGGCGAACAGATCCTCGATCGCGAACAGCCCGACCAGGGCCAGCGCGGTCGACACCTGGGTGCCGTTGAGCAGCGCCAGCCCCTCCTTGGGCGCCAGGGTCAACGGCGTCAGCCCGGCCTGGCTCAGCGCGGATGCTGCGCTGACGGTATGCCCGGCGACCCGTACGTCGCCGACCCCGAGCAGGGTCAGAGCGAGATGGGCGAGCGGCGCCAAATCGCCCGACGCGCCGACCGAGCCCTTCGACGGAATGCAGGGATGGATGCCGTGATTGTAGAGCGCGATCAGGAGCTCGATCACGTCGAGCCGCACGCCCGAATGGCCGCGCGCCAGCCCGGCGATCTTGAGCGCCAGCACCAGCCTGACGGTCGCGTCTTCGAGCAGCGGCCCAACGCCGGCGGCGTGCGACAGCACGATGTTGGTCTGCAGCCGGGCGAGTTCTTCGAGCGGGATGCGGGTCTGCGCCAGCCGGCCGAACCCGGTGTTGATGCCATAAGCCGGCTTGCCGCTGGCGACGATGCGCGCGACCGAGGTGGCCGCCGCGTCGATCGGCGCGCGGCTCGCCGCGGCGAGCGCGATCGGCAGCCCCTCGCGCGCGATCCGCCGAAGCGCGCCCAAATCCAGCGGGGCGCCGCCGATCTCGATCGTCATGCCGCGATCGTAGCGCGCCGCGCCGGTGGTGGGCAGCCCCGTACTAAGAGCATGATCGGCTGAACCTCCAATCGTCATGCTCGGTACGAGGCCGAGCATGACGATTTAGAGTATTGAGACGCCGTGTGCTTGCCATCATTCTGGCTAATCGGATAGCCCTGTGCTTGGCAGTCGGGCCGCGCGGTCTCACAATGCCGCGATGAGCTCCATCGGACGCGTCGACCGCTTGTGGCGGCAGGCCCGGATCGCCACCATGATGGCGGGCGGCGCGCCGTTCGGTTTGATCGCGGACGGCGCGATCGCGGCGCGCGACGGCCGCATCGTCTGGGCCGGGCCAATGGCGGCGCTGCCGCGGGACGTCGATTCGGCCGAGACGATCGATCTCGGCGGCCGGCTGGTCACGCCGGGCCTGATCGACTGCCATACCCATCTGGTGTTCGCCGGCGACCGCTCGCGCGAATTCGAGCTGCGGCTGGAGGGCGCGAGCTACGTCGAGATCGCGCGCGCCGGCGGCGGCATCGCCTCGACGGTCCTGCTGACCCGCGCGGCCGATGAGGCGACCCTGCTGCGCGAGACGCTGCCCCGGCTCGATGCGCTGATCGCCGAGGGCGTCACGACCATCGAGATAAAATCGGGCTACGGGCTCGACGGCGACAATGAGATCAAGCTGCTGCGCGTGGCGCGACGGCTGGCCGCCGAGCGGTCGGTGACGGTCAGCACCAGCTTTCTCGGCGCGCATGCGTTGCCGCGAGAATTCGCCGGCCGGCCCGACGATTACATCGACCTGGTGTGCCGCGATATGCTGCCGGCGGCGGCCGCGGCCGGTCTGGTCGACGCGGTCGACGGGTTCGTCGAGCGGATCGGCTTCACGGCGGCGCAGTTGCGGCGCGTCTTCACGGTCGCGCGCGCGCTCGGCCTGCCGGTGCGGCTGCATGCCGAGCAGCTCTCGCTGTGCGGTGGTGCTGCGCTCGCGGCCGAGTTCGGCGCGTTGTCGGCCGACCATCTCGAGCACGCCGACGAAGCCGGCGTGGCCGCGCTGGCGCGCGCCGGCACGGTCGCGGTGCTGTTGCCCGGCGCCTATTATTTCCTGCGCGAGACCCAGCTTCCGCCCGTCGAGCTGCTGCGCCGCCACGCCGTGCCGATCGCGGTGGCGACCGACTGCAATCCCGGCTCGTCGCCGCTGAGCTCGCTGCTGCTCGCGCTCAACATGGCCTGCACCCTG
>Ga0302324_100022506_pt1 | contig 12241 bp, 13 predicted proteins | sample Palsa_T0_1_FD_201949 | JGI IMG/M metagenome (GOLD analysis project Ga0302324, IMG submission 201949) | Peat permafrost microbial communities from Stordalen Mire near Abisko, Sweden - Palsa_T0_1 | ecosystem: Environmental > Terrestrial > Soil > Palsa > Peat permafrost | place: Sweden: Abisko...
TAGCCCAAATTTTTTGTTGTGATCGTCGTACCGCAGGGCACGCTGACGGTGTTGTTGGAGTCAACGGCACAGCTGGATGCTGTGACGGCGGTGCCGCCGCTGAGCGTGACGCCTGTGCCACCCGTCTCAAGCCCGATAATGCAGCCCGACGCGCCGGATTTCATTTCCGCATAGGCCGCAACACTGATGGCAACGGAGGATTGCGGCCAGATGGCCCGCGAAAGGACGAGCGGCGCTGTAGTCGAGACGCCGATTTCGACGGCCTGATTACCGTCACCGCTGGGTGAGCTTACAACGGACGACGTTATCGATGCGCCTGAGATGCCATTGAGCGCGGCGAGATTGGTGACTGCTGCGGAGACGTCGGTTGCGGAGTTGGTGGCGTTGTACACATTGGCGCCGCTGATTGCCGCGAGATCCGCAAAACGCTGATCCTGCATGCGGTTAAGCAGAGCATTGCCGAACTCGACCGTCAGCCCTGTTGCACCGATAAGGCCGGTGATAAGGATGGCGGACAGGATCGCAACATTCCCTTTCTTGTTCTTAAGAAATGACCTCGGCAAGGCAGTTCCCTCCGCTGTCCGAAGGGGCCCGACGGTTCTTATATGCAGCCCCAGACATGCCGTTCACCCAAGAGGGAATTTTCGACACGCATGGTCTGCTGCAATCGTCAAGAAACGGTGCGGTATGGTCGGCGGTTTATGGTACGATTAACCAACGGTCGTGCCGCTATGAAATTGATTTGTGCGAATGCTGCTCCTGGCGTGGGCCGCGCCTCGACGCGACACTTCAGTTAACGCCGTCCGGGGACAGCTGAACCCTAAGCTTGCAGACGACGGGTGCGGGACCACCAAGGCTGGGAGTGCTGAGTCCGCGCGTCAAGGCGCCGGTTCGCGCACGCGCATGAGCCCTTCCTGCGTCACCGAAGCCACGAGTTTCCCATCCTCGGTGAACACGAGGCCGCGATTGAATCCGCGCGCGCCGGACGCACTGGGGCTATCCTGAACGTAAAGGAGCCATGAGTCGGCGCGAAAAGGGCGGTGAAACCACATCGCATGATCTATGCTGGCCATCTGGACACGGTTGTCGAACCAGCCGATACCGTGGGGCAACAGCGAAGTGTCCAGAAGTGTCATGTCGGAGGCGTAGGCAAGCACGCATTGCTGTAGCGCGACGTCTTCGGGCAATGCGCCCGTTGCCCGCACCCACACGGCTTGCTGAGGCGGCCGCTTTTCCGGACGAAACACGTCTGCCCGATCGACTGGGCGCAACTCGATAGGCCGCTGGCGCAGGAAATGTTCCCGGAATTCCGCCGGCACGGTATCGGCCATCTGACGACGGAAATCATCCTCGCTCGGAAGGGTATCAGGCTTCGGAACGATGGGCGCTTCCATCTGATGCTCAAGCCCGGGCTCAACAATCTGGAACGACACGGACATGTTGAAAATTTGTCGCCCATGCTGGATCGCGACCACGCGACGCGAACTAAAGCTTTTGCCGTCTCGGCTGCGGTCGACCTCGTACAGGATGGGTACTTTGGGATCGCCAGGCACAAGGAAATATGCATGCAGCGAATGACAGAAGCGTCCCTCCACGGTGCGCGAAGCCGCGACCAGCGCCTGACCCAAAACCTGCCCGCCGAAGACGCGCTGGGAGCGATCCTGCGGACTGGTGCCGCGAAAGATGTTGACCTCGATCGGCTCGAGATCAAGCAACGCGATCAATTCATCGACGGGTGAGCCGGTGGCCGGCGTTCGGCTGGTCATAGTTTTCAATAGGCGAGGACCAAGGCCATACGCAACCCCGGGTGGCAGTAGCGACCCTGCACTCGCGGGAGCCTCACGGGCCAGAATTCTGCTGATGGCTAAGCGCGGGATTCTTCTTCGCCGTCGGCAAGAGTCTTGACAAGGTCCAAAACTCGCCTGCGCACTTTGGGATCCCGTATTTTCATAAAGGCAAGACTGAGATGCAACCCTTCGCCGCTTGAGAGAAATTCGATTACGGGGGGCGCGGCATCCTGCAGGCCGGCGCCTTGGTCCGGCTCCCGCTTCACGACACCTTCATAGAAGTAACCGATCTGGACACCGAGAATACTGGCTACTTGATAGAGGCGGCCGGCGCCAATCCGGTTGACGCCCTTTTCGTATTTCTGCACTTGCTGGAAGGTCAGGCCGAGAAGCTCGCCGAGTTTTTCCTGGCTCATCCCGATCAACATCCGCCGGAGGCGCACGCGATTGCCGACCTGTGCGTCGATAGGATTTGCCTGCTTCTTTGGCACCGGATTACTTACGCAATTTTCCGTTTCCATGGGGGACCTTAGTCAGATTCTGGCTTCAACAATAGTGTCCCTCAAGTTGCATTGGCTGGTCTCTTCCCGCGATTATATCCACCCGAAGTCGCGGCAGCCAAGGCACATGCCATCAGGATCAACGCAAAACCACCATCTCCTAAACGCGCATAGGGCGTAATAGGCAACGCGCGCGGCAGTGGAGAATCGACCACCCCAGTCTTGCCGATGCCGAGGCTTGCGATGACGCGCCCATACGGATCGATTACCCCCGAGATGCCGGTGTTGGCTGCTCGAGCGACGGGAAGCCCCTCCTCGATTGCGCGCACGCGCGCTATTACAAAGTGCTGGTACGGCCCGGTTGACGGTCCAAACCAGGAGTCGTCAGTGACATTGGCGATCCAGCCGGGCCTCGTTTTGCCGATGACCGCGGAGGGAAACAGAATTTCATAGCAGATGAGCGGCCCCACTGCCGGCGCTCCCGGAACAATGTAGGAGTGTGGACCGTCGCCTGGCGTGAAACCGCCAGGGCTGTCGACCAGCTTCGAAATACCGAGCGTCGTCAGCACATTCGCGAACGGCAGATATTCGCCGAACGGAACGAGATGAAACTTGTCGTAGGCGTCAAGCAACCGGCCGCCATACCCGAAAATGTAAAAGCTGTTGAAATAGCGGTAGCCGTTGTCCGCCGACGCCAGCACGCGGACCGCGCCGGTCATCAAGACGCGATGCCGTCCCGTGAGAACGGCAATCTCATCCAGCGCTTCCGGGCTCCGCGTTAGCAGAAATGGGGGCGCAGCCTCCGGCCAGATGATGTGCGTCGGCGAAACGCGGGCCGGCTCGGCCGTCAGCGCGACCAGCTCCTGCCAATTGCGTGCGCGATATTCGGGCAAGTATTTGTCCTGTTGGCGTACATTGGGCTGCACGAGGCGCAACTCGACCGCAGGCACAACCTCGCTCGAAGCCATCGCAAGCCGGAAAGCGCCACACGCCCAAATGAGCAAGAACAAGGACACCATCAGCAGTGGCAGGCGCCGTTGCCGTCTATCTCCTGACACATCAGCGAGAGATGCGCCCAAGAGAATGGTGAGCAGCGTGAGGCCGTAGGCCCCGATCACCGCCGCGCTTTGCAGCACAGGCAACGCAGCGGCCCACGAATATGCGGCGAGGTTCCATGGAAATCCGGTCAGCACATGGCCGCGCAGCCACTCCAGGAGCCCGTAACTTGCGGCGAACACAAAAATGCGGCCAGAGCCCGGGCGCCAAAAAATCGCGGCCAACGCACAAGCCGCAGTCGGGAACAATGCCAGTCCGCCGGGCAGGAGCGTCTCCACAAACGGGATCTGCCAGGCATGTTGCGAAGGATCGACCGTGAACGCGTAACCCACCCAATAAAGGCCGGCAAGAAAATATCCGAAGCCGAAAAACCACCCGACGACTGCCGCAGCTCGGACCCTGCGCCTGCCGAGCTGGGTCCCGTCAATGAGGAGAACCATCACCGCGAACGCGATTAACAGGCAGGGAAAGATATTGAACGGAGCAAAGGCGAGCGCAGAAAAAAGCCCGGCGGCCAGCGCGAGTGCATATCTTCGCCAGCCCGAAAATCCGCGAATTCCCGCAGCGGTCGCAGCTGTGCCGCGCCACAATTCGGCCGCGTGGGAATGACCGGGAAAGACGGTTGCCATTACGCTCAATGCCGCTGAGTGGGGCCTTGCGGTGCGACGGCAGGCGCGCCGGCCGCCGACAGCGGCCGCAGACGCAACAGTTTGATGCGGCGCGGATCGGCCTGAAGAATTTCGAACTCATAGCCCGAAGGATGCGGGATGATCTCGCCGCGCTCGGGAACCCGGCCGATGAGCGAAACCACCAGGCCGCCCAGCGTGTCGATCTCCTCTTCGGACTGCGCCAGCGCAAGATCGATTCCGGTTCTGGCTTTGAAATCCTCAAGATCGAGACGGGCATCCGCCTCGTAACCGCCCGAGCCAAGCTCGCGCAGCTGCGGGGCCTCTTCGGTATCGTGTTCGTCGTCGATGTCGCCCACGATTTCTTCGACGAGATCCTCGATGGAGACGAGCCCGTCTGTGCCGCCATATTCGTCGATCACGAGCGCCAGATGAATATGCGTTGTCTGCATCTTCACGAGCAAGTCACGCGCGGGCATTGATGGCGGCACGAAGATGATGTCACGCTTGATCTGCGCAATCGGGACATCCGACAGTCGCATGGAGCCGTCGGCGTTCAGCTCAAGTAACGAAAGGACATCCTTGATGTGGACGAGACCGACCGGGTCGTCGAGGGTCTCCCGGTATACCGGAAGTCGCGAATGTTGCGCTTCGCGAAAGCAGATGACGAGATCCTTGAGTGGGGCCTTCTCTTCCACGCCGATGATGTCGCCGCGCGGCACCATCACATCGTCGACGCGCAGCTCGCCGAATTTGAGCAGGTTGGCGAGCATGACCCGCTCCTGCGGGGAAAGCGCCGGGCTTTGCCGGTCGCTCTCCTCGATCACTTCCTCGAGGCTTTCCCGAATGGATTGCGCGCTATGGTCCCCCCGCAGGATTCTCGCCAGTCGCTGCAGGATAGAAGGCGCTCTTCCGTTGGAGGCGCCGTCACCGTGACCGTCCTGAGACGTACGAGACATCTTATTCGGCAGCCATCGGGAGGGCGTAAGGATCGCCTATTCCCATCTGCTTCAGAATTGCCACTTCCAGGCCTTCCATGATGCGCGCGTCGCGCGCGGATTGGTGATCATACCCCAGAATATGAAGCACGCCATGCACTACGAGGTGGGCGGCATGGTCCGAGAGACCCTTTTTTAAGGCGGCCGCTTCCTGCGCGGCCACTCCGAACGCGATCGCAATATCGCCGAGGTAACCATCCTCCTGCGCCAGAGCCGGGAAGGACAATACATTCGTAGGACCCGATTTTCCCCGAAATTTTTCGTTGAGCGCGCGCATGCATTCGTCACTTGTAAGAAGGACGGTTAGTTCTCCCGACCGGTGCGCCGCGACAAGAGCCGACCGCGCCGCCCGCCGCAGCAGGGCCAGGTCCGCGCTGCGCCATCTTGGATCCTCGACCTTAAATCCGGCACGCAGCAGCCTTCCCGTCTGCGTCACGCTGCTGCGGCCGGGCGCGCTCATGGTCGCTCTTTTCGCAAGCCGCCATCCGCAGGCTCCTGCGCGTAGGCCCGCACGATTCGACTGACGAGGGGATGGCGCACGACGTCCTTGTCCGTGAAATGCGCGACCGCAACGCCCTCGACATCGGTAAGATGGCGAAGCGCTTCGTTGAGGCCCTCGGCCCGACCGCCCGGCAGATCGCTCTGTGACGGATCGCCCGTCACCACCATGCGCGAGTCCTCTCCGAGGCGGGTGAGGAACATCTTCATTTGCGCCGGAGAGCAATTCTGCGCTTCGTCCAGAATCACGAAAGCGCGCGAGAGAGTGCGGCCACGCATAAAGGCAAGCGGCGCCACTTCAATAACGCCGTTTTCCATCAACTTGACGCTCGGCTCGCCCAGCGTATCAAACAATGCGTCGTAGAGCGGGCGAAGATAGGGGTCGATCTTTTCCTTGAGGTCGCCTGGAAGAAAGCCCAGACGCTCGCCCGCTTCAAGCGCGGGGCGCGAAAGGATGAGCCGCTCCACATGACGCTCATGCAAAAGATGGGCGCCAAACGCCGCCGCGAGATAGGTCTTTCCGGTCCCTGCCGGTCCTATACCGAAAACGAGGGGATGCGTTCGCATCAGATCGAGATAGGCCGCCTGCGCGGGTGAACGCGCGCGCGTCACGCGACCGGCGCCTGTCCTGATCGACGGCGTGCCAAACTCGCCCGCCGCGGGCAGAGCTGCGTCGTGCAATGCAAAGCGAATTTCCGCATCGACCTCGGCCAAACCCGCCTGCTCTCCGCCTGCAATGCGGGCGTAGAGCGCGCGAAGGACGGATGCCGCCTGCTCGCGCGCCACGGGCGCGCCTTCGACGGAGACGAGATTGCCGCGCGTCGCAACGCGCACACCCAATTTCTGCTCAACCCGGATGAGATTCTTGTGGTGCGTTCCGCCCAACGCCGCAAGCACGGCGTTGTCGGGAAATTCTAGCGTCACCTGCTCACGCGCCGCGCGACGTCCGCTACCCTGCGCCGGGCTCAATTCAGGACTTTCCGGGTCTCTGCAGAATCCTGGCAGAGAACCCCGCGAAGACTGTTGGGAAGTACGGTGTCGATGCGCACATCGCAGATCCGGCCCATCAGATGCATGGCGTCTTCGACATGCACTGGTTGAAGATAAGGACTGCGGCCCAGCGCCTGGCGCGGCTTGCGGCCAGCCTTTTCGAACAGCACCGGCATGACGCGGTCGGCGCAGGCGTTGTTGAAGCGGGACTGCTGTGCGGCGAGCACATCCTGCAGCGCCGAAAGACGGGCGGATTTCACATCTTCCGGAATTTGCTTGGCGCATGATGCGGCCGGCGTTCCTGGCCGCGGACTGTATTTGAAGGAGTACGCTTGCGCATATTCGACCTCTCGCACGAGCGCGACGGTGGCCTCGAATTCTGCATCCGTCTCTCCCGGAAATCCCACGATGAAGTCCGACGAGAGGGCAATCTCCTGCCTGGCGTTACGCACGCGCTCGACCAGCCGCAGATAGTCTGTCGCCGAATGCTGCCGGTTCATTGCGGCGAGGACGCGATCGGAGCCGGACTGCACCGGCAAGTGCAGATAGGGCATGAGCTTCTCCAACTCGTGATGGGCCATGATCAAATCCTCACGCATGTCGCGAGGATGGCTTGTGGTATAGCGAAGCCGATCGATGCCTTCAATTTCGCCGAGACGCCGCAGAAGCTGTGCAAGACTCCAAGCGTCGCCATCCGGCCCGGCGCCGCAATATGCATTGACATTCTGCCCTAGCAGCGTGATTTCGCGCACGCCCTGCGCTGCCAGCCGCCGCGCCTCCCTCTCGATCTGTACGACGGGCCGGGAAAACTCCGCGCCACGCGTGTACGGCACGACACAAAACGTGCAGAACTTGTCGCAACCTTCCTGCACAGTGAGAAAGGCGCTCGGCCCTGCAGCTTTGCGCTCATCCGGCAGGGAATCGAACTTGTCCTCTGCCGGAAATTCCGTTTCGAGCACATGACCCGTTCCGCGCGCGATGCGCGCGACCATCTCCGGCAGCCGGTGATAGGACTGCGGGCCGACGACGATATCGACGCTGTCCTCACGCGCGATGATTTCGGCGCCTTCTGCCTGCGCGACACAGCCGGCCACTGCAATGAGCATCGAGCGCCCGAGGGTCTTGTTTTCCTCTTTGATCCGCCTCAAACGGCCGAGCTCCGAATACACTTTCTCGGCCGCCTTGTCGCGAATGTGACACGTGTTGAGGATGACAATATCAGCGCATTCCGGCGCGTCCGTCGGCTCGTAGCCAATGCCCGCCAGCAACTCCGCCATGCGCGCGGAATCATAGACGTTCATCTGGCACCCGAAGGTCTTGATGAAAAGTTTTTTCATGGTCTCAATCGGCAGCCGTCACGCAGCCGCTTCCGCAATTTCAGTGTGCCCCGCGCCATAGGGCTCGGGCGCCGGAAGAGCTGGAACCGCTTCGGCGCCTGAAAGGGCGCGGGTTTGCCCGGCTCGCACGATGGCCTCAGCGACCAAGGCCAGGGCTTTCCTGCCGCCAGCGGTATCGGCCGTGAGCGGTCGGTGAAACTCCACCACAACATCAATGGGGCCCGTTTTCACTGCTTCCCAAAGGTGGGGGATCAAATCCATGTCGCCATACCAGGCAAAGAGCGGACGGTACTCCCTACCCATCGGGATCCCGTATAGTCCGACATACGTTACGGAGACTGGCTGGATTGGTACGGGCGCCAGGTGTCCGGCAACATCGATTTCCAGTTCCGCGGCGCCCATGAGCGCGCTCTTGAAGGGCAACACGCGGTTGCCGTCATTCGATGTGCCCTCCGGAAAAAGGACGAGCGCATCACCTTCCTGCAACCGCTGACGAATAAGATCGCGCGCCTCACCCGCCGAACTGCGGCGTTCGCGATCAATAAAGACCGTTCCTTGCAATTTTGCCAGAAGCCCGAAGAACGGCCAGCTGGCGACCTGGCTCTTGGCCACAAAGGAAACGCATGCCGCTGCGGAAAGGGCGAGAATATCGAAATAGGACGTATGGTTGGAGACCATCAGCACGCCGCGATCCTGGACGGGTTGGCCAATCACCGTTACCCGAATTCCGAACAACCTGCAGAGGAAGCGGTGATAGCGATGCGGGAACGTCTTCCGCCGATTCAGGTGGAACTTCTGCGCCGACATCTGCCAGGGCATGCCCGCCACCGTCAGAACGAAAAAGACAAAGAGAATCGTTGCCGCACGCAGAGACTGCACGTCACTGCCCGCCGTTTTTCTTGGGGACGGCATAGAGCTCCAGGCGGTGATCGACGAGTTCGAACCCCAGCTCTTCGGCAACCCGCTTCTGCAAGCGCTCGATTTCCTCGTTGCGAAATTCGATCACCCGCCCCGACTGGATATCGATCAGATGGTCGTGATGGGTGTCAGGCACTTCCTCGTAGCGCGAGCGGCCGTCCCGGAAATCATGTCGCTCCAATATCCCCGCGTCTTCGAACAGCTTTACCGTTCGATAGACTGTTGCGATGGAAATATGCGGATCGATCGCCGATGCCCGGCGGTAAAGTTCCTCTGCATCGGGATGATCCGATGCATCCGAGAGAACCCGCGCAATGACCCGGCGCTGGTCGGTCATTCGCAGCCCCTTTTCGGCGCACAGCTTTTCTATCCGGCTCACTCCCCGTCCTTCATTTGGCGTTCCGTTTGCGATCTTAGTCGAGTTCGGCCGGATTTCCCAAGCGGGGAAGCGGCAAGTCGGCCCTCATCGTCAGGCCGTCTCCCAAACCGTCCCCGTAATAGCCGGGACGCCGCCCCACCTCACGAAAGCCCAGTAAGCGGTATAGCGCCAACGCAGCGGCATTTTCCGTTCCGACCTCGAGAAACAGCTTCGTCGCACCTGTTCGGGCGGCCTTTACCGCTGCCGCGTGCAGAAGCCGGACCGCAATGCCCCGCCGGCGCACCGCTGGGCAAACACCTACCGAGAGGATCTCGGCCTCATCGGCTGCAACGCGGGCGATCACGAAGCCCGCATCCGCGCCGCCATCGCGGGCGAGCAGTGCGAACGTCCCCGGCGAAGCCAACAGACGGTCTAACGCATCGGTGGACCAGCCTCGTTCGAAGCAGGCGCCGTGCAACAGAGCGAGCGTCGAGCATTTCTGCTGGTCCGCGGGGTCGACCTCGGTCATCGCTGCGCCGAGGTCGGCAGTTTCGCATCCGGCGGCCTCAGATAGAGTGGACGCGGAGCGCCATCGGGCTCGGGCGCGCGGTAGGCGAGGCGGGCGACCCACAGCGCATCCGGTTGCAAAATGCCAGTAAAATCCGCAGAAGCGCCAAGATCGCGCCACGCAAGGACAGCCCTTTCGCCAGCAGTTCCTGCAACGGCCAGCTTCACGCCGCCCATCGCCCCCCGCACGCGATCCACCGCGTCCTCGAACCCCGCCACACAAACCGGCACGACCAACTCACCCATCAGACTTGCGGCGCAATAGACTTCATTGCGTCTGGCATCATGAACGGCCGCAGCGGCTGTAAAGCCGCTTTTCTGCAGGGCCGCCGCCAGGATGCATTCCAGCGTGGTCACGCCGACCAGCGGCCGCTTCAACGCGATTCGCAACCCGCGCATGAAGGCGATCCCGACGCGCTGTCCCGTGAAAGTGCCAGGACCGGTCGTCACGCCCAGCCGGTCGATCGCGGCAAAACCGACGCCTGCTTCCTCCATGACCTCACGGACCATCGGGGCCAGGCGTTCGGCGTGGCCCCTGTCCATGGGCTCAAAGCGATGCGCGAGAATGCTATCGCCATCCAGAACTGCTGCGGAGCAGGCCCCCAGTGCCGTATCGACCGCCAGGAGCTTCATGTTCGCACGTTACAGAATCTTGCAGGCCTCATCGAACGACAGCCGCGGGTTGCGGGGAAATACGCCAGAGGGATCGCCATAGCCGACGCTGCAGAGAAAATTGGACTTCACGCTTCCGCCTGCAAAGAATTCGCGATCCACGCCGGCGTTGTCGAAGCCCGACATCGGTCCGCAGTCGAGCCCCACGGCGCGCGCGGCGATGATGAAATAGGCGCCCTGCAGGGTGCCGTTCCGGAATGCAGTCACTTCCGCAACCTTCGGGTCGGCGAACCAGTTTTTCGCGTCGGGCTGATGCGCAAACAGACGAGGCAGATGCTCGGCAAAATTCACGTCGTAGCCGATGATCGCGGTCGCGGCTGACGTCATCACCTTCTGCACGTTTCCTGCGGTCAGGTACGGCTTCAGCCTCTCCTTCGATTCCGGCGAAACCAGAAAAATGAATCGCGCCGGCGAAACATTCGCACTCGTCGGGCCCCAGCGCATGAGGTCGTATGCCGCCATCAACAATGCCGGACTGACGGGCTTGTCGTGCCAGCCGTTCTGGCTGCGCGCCGAGCGAAAGATCGTGTCGAGGGCTTCGTCGTTGATCGCGTGCGACATGGCAGGCTCCGAATCGGAAGCCTAGGAGTAGAATCGATCCATCAGGGGCGCAATCGGTCGGACTCAAACGGCCTCGACGGCAGTCACTTCGGGAATGTAGTGTCGTAGCATATTCTCGATGCCGTTTTTCAGCGTCAGCGTCGAAGACGGACAGCCCGCACAGGAGCCGTGGAGCTGGAGAAAAACAACTCCGGAGCCGCCGTCGAACCCTTTAAAGACGATGTCGCCGCCGTCGCTGGCCACGGCTGGACGAACCCGCGTGTCAAGAAGCTCCCGGATCTGGGACACGATGTCCGCGTCGCCTTCGGCGAAGGTGCCCTGATCTTCGGTTTCGGCGCTGTCGCCTTCGATCAGCGCAAGCCCTCGCGTGAAATGATCCATGATCGCGCCAAGGATAGGCGCCTTCAGGTTGCGCCAATCACCCTCGTCCTTGGTAACCGAGATAAAATCGCTCCCGAAGAAGACGCGCGAAACACCCGGCACATCGAACAACATCTGTGCCAGCGGAGAGCGGTGCGCGGCTGTGCGGTCGGGAAAGTCGGCGACGCCGCTCTCCCCCATGACTTCCCGCCCCGGCAGGAATTTGAGCGTTGCAGGATTAGGGGTCGTTTCGGTCTGGATGAACATCGACGAGCTCTTTGGAATGGTTCCAGCTACCCTCTACATGGTCCGGTGGCGCATGAAGATCAAGCGTGATCAAAAATCCGAGACGATGCCGTTGCGCTCCCAATCGCCATATCGTGTGGGTTCAGGGCCCTTAGGGCCACCAATCTCCGCGGGCATGGCCGGTCGAACCGCAGCGTTTCTGCGCGCTTCCGCCTCCGCCTTCGCTCTTTCGCCGGCCGCGCGTATTCGCTCGGCTATTTCCTCCGGCGCCGACGATTTCTTCCGTCCGGTCACTGACTACGCCCTCTCGCTTGACGGCCGCATGCTTGCGCCTACATCGAGGAGCGGGCGCCCATGTGAGCTAGGATGGCGACCGGCGGAAGGCAACCTCTTCATGATAAACATGATGCGTACCGGGCTCCTCATGGCTGCCATGACCGGACTTTTCCTCATTGTGGGCTATCTTGTCGGCGGAGAGGCCGGAATGGTGGTGTCTTTTCTCTTCGCGGCGGCAAGCAATCTTTTCGCCTATTGGAACTCCGACAAGATGGTTCTTTCCATGTATGGCGCCCGCGAAGTCGATGCCAAAACCGCACCGGAGCTGGTCCATCTTGTAGGCCGCCTTTCAGGCGCCGCCGGATTGCCCATGCCTCGCGTCTACGTCGCCGACAACGAACAGCCCAACGCGTTCGCAACGGGACGGAACCCCGAGCATGCCGCGGTTTGCGTCACTTCTGGCCTTCTGCATCGCGTCAACAACGAAGAGC
>Ga0302324_100022509_pt1 | contig 12240 bp, 7 predicted proteins | sample Palsa_T0_1_FD_201949 | JGI IMG/M metagenome (GOLD analysis project Ga0302324, IMG submission 201949) | Peat permafrost microbial communities from Stordalen Mire near Abisko, Sweden - Palsa_T0_1 | ecosystem: Environmental > Terrestrial > Soil > Palsa > Peat permafrost | place: Sweden: Abisko...
CCATAGATACAACCACTTACACTTCAACTCACCCAACTTGCCCATTCCTTCTGTACTAACTTAGTATCTGTAGCGCAATGTCTTCACTTACAAAGGTTCAATCATCGAAAGCCAACGGCGCCCTCTGCGCCGCTCGCTGGCGCCAACACCGCGCCTCGTCCATCGAAACCCGCGTGTTCGATACCCAGACCGCCCGCCCACCCGGCGGCGGCGTACACCGCATGGTCGTCGCCTTCGACTGCATGGCCGCCGTGTCCTCCCTGTTGCACCGCGATCGGGCTAACCTCACGTATCAGGGCTCCTTGATGATGCTCCAAACAGTCAAATTGCCAAACGACCCTAGTCCCATTTCCGGATACTCGCCAGAACCGCAAGCTACTGATTCCGTACCACTTGGCAGCGCATGCTTTATGCATCAGCCGCCCGCTCCTCATCCCGGCGCCTTCGCGTGCGACCCGCCTCCCGGCCCGTCGACTCAACGCCGGACGCTCATCCGCCCTTATCTTCGTTCGGCTCCCGCTCCATCCCGCTACAATATGCAGATGCAGGTTGGTAGCGGCGCCTATTACCTCTTCGTCGCCACCGTATTTTTCCTCTATTGGGCCGCCGCAAGCGCACGCCGGGCGCGCCTCGGCATCGTCTTGCTTGCCAACTACGTCTTCTGCGCACAGTTCGGCGTCTTCTACGTCCTCCTGCTACCGGCCTGCTCACTGGTGGATTACTCCGTCGGCCTGGGCCTGATGCGCTTCCGGCAACCCGCCCTCCGCCGGCTGCTGGTCAGCATCAGCGTTGCCCAGAACCTGGCGCTGCTGATCGGCTCGCGCTACATGCCCTGGCTGCTCAACCGCCGCGGCGCCGTCCAATGGGATTGGGTGTTCCCCCTCGGTCTCTCCTTCTACATCTTTCAATCGCTCACTTACACCATCGATCTTTACCGCCGCGACGCCGAAGGCACTCACAGTCTGCTGGAACATTTCTCGGCTGTCTCGTTCTTCCCCACCATCGTCGCCGGACCCATCACTCGCGTCACGGAGCTGGTCAAACAGTTCGCCGCCGCACCCACGCTGAGCCGCGCCGATGGCGGCCGCGCCTTTTTCCTGATCGGCCTCGGCCTGATGAAGAAGGCTCTGATCGCCGATTACCTCGCTGCCAACTTCGTCAACCGCGTCTTCGATACACCCAACCTCTACAGCGGCGCCGAAGCGCTGATCGCCGTCTATGCGTACTCATTGCAACTGTATTTCGATTTCTCCGGCTACACCGATATCGCCCGCGGCGTCGCGCAGCTTCTCGGCATCCGCCTGCCCATCAATTTCGACCGGCCGTACCTCGCCGCCAACATGACCGAATTCTGGCGCCGCTGGCACATCACGTTTTCCAACTGGCTGCGCGACTACCTCTATTTTTCGCTGCCCGGAAAGCGCACCAAAATCATGCCCTACCTCAACCTTGTAATCACCATGGTGTTAGGCGGCCTATGGCACGGCGTCACATGGAACTTCGCTATCTGGGGAGCGCTCCACGGCAGCGCATTAGCGGCGACCCGTCTCTGGCGGCCCGGCTCCCATCAGAGCCACGACCGTAAGGGAGTGATTTTCCGCGTACTCTGCATCTTCTGCACTTATCAATTCGTCTGTCTCACCTGGGTATTTTTCCGCGCCGCCAGTCTCTCGGATGCGCTGGCGATTCTCGGCAGAATCGCATCACTCACCACCGGCATCGAAAACGTCTCGTGGCCTCTCGCCGGCGTGTTACTAATCGCCGCCGCGTTCATGTTCACTGGTAAGAAACTCTATTCCCAAACTATGGAGCTCTTCGCAAATAGCCCGTTCTATGTGCACGCAGCCGCACTGGCACTGGTTGCCATCGCGCTTCAGTTACTCGGTGGCCGCGGCAATACGCCCTTCGTCTACTCAAGGTTCTAAGTGACCCGATTCCCCACCCAAACCGCATTGACCATCGCGTCTCTCGGCGCACTGTTCGCGCTGCTGCCGCGCGTCGCCCCCGCCATCAAAGGTCCGAGTCTCAGTCAGCTCACTTCGCTGGCCGAATTCAACCCCGAGCGAACGCCGCTGCTTCCATTGGCGCCCCATCGGACTGAGGAGGTCGCTTTCGAGGCGCCCATGCGCTCCCTATTAGCCAAATTAGTCAAGCCAATTGAGCCACTGCTCCAAGACGCCAACGGCGGCCTCGACCACTTCTATGCCGCACTCTGGCGCACGGAGCGCAAGGAGGCCGACGCCGTTACCCGCGTCACTCACTACGGAGATTCGCCCACCACCGCCGACCTGATCACCGGCGACATCCGCGCGCAGTTGCAAGCCCGCTTCGGCGACGCCGGCCACGGCTTCATCCTGCTGGCCAAGCCTTGGGCGTGGTATCAGCATCGCGGCGTCTCACTTTCCGGCTCCGGATGGCAGATTGTGCCGGCCACGCGCTTCGAAATCAAAGACGGCTTTTTTGGACTCGGCGGCGTCAGCTTCACCGCCGGCGCATCGGCGCGCACGCACATCCACCTCGACGACCCGGGCCAATCGCGCTTTGAGCTTTACTACCTGCAACAGCCCGGCGGCGGATCAGTGACCGTCACCACGCCAGAGGCTACCCAGGCCACAACGCAAGAGAAAACGGTCGCGGAGATTCCCACCGCCGGCGACGCAAAATCCCCCGGCTTTGCCCCATTCACCGTCGAGGGCGGCGCTTCCGATCTGGAGCTGCGCACCGTCGGCCAGGTGCGGCTCTTCGGGCTCACTGCCGAAAAACCCGGTCCCGGCGTCGTATACGATAGTCTCGGTCTGAACGGCGCCTCCACCACCGTGCTGTCGCACACGTTCAACCAGCAGCACTGGGCTGCCGAGCTGCGCCGGCGCGATCCCAATCTGGTAGTGATTAACTACGGCACTAATGAGGCCGATTTCGCGGAGTTCGTCGACAAGCACTACGAAAAGGAACTGCGCGAGGCCATCCGGCGCGTGCGCGCTGCGCTGCCCGGCGCCTCAATTCTGGTGATGAGCCCCATGGACCGCGGCCATCTCACCGGCCCCGGCGAAATTGAAACCATGGCGACTATTCCACTAATCGTCGCTACGCAGCGCCGGGTCGCCCAGGAAACAGGCTGCGCATTCTTCGATACGTTCGCAGCCATGGGCGGCGCCGGAACCATGGCGCGCTGGTACGCCAGCCAGCCGCGTTTGGTCTCGGCCGATTTCATTCATCCCTACCCGGCCGGCGGGAAAATCGTCGCCACCGTCTTTGTGAAGCAGATTGAATCCGGTCTCTCGCGTTACAAATTGCAGCAGGTGCAGAATCAATCCTCCGCCAGCGGCGCGGTACGCTAAGAAGGAACGATGCGCGCGCCGCTGCCGATTCTCGCCCTCACCGCAATCTGCGCGCTATTCTCGGTGGCAGTACCGTTCCAGGGAGCGCCCGCGGCCCAGACAGCGCCTGCGGCTCAGAAAACATCTGCTGCCAAGAAAGCGCCTGCGGCAAGAAAAGCGCCTGCGGCTCAGAAAAAACCTGCGGCAAGAAAAGCACCCGCGGCCGGCAACAGGCTTGCGGCAAAAATGAAGCCGCGCCGGCCCACCGTGCAGGTCACCGCGGCCATGCGCGCGGCGGCGGTCGGCAAGGTCAACCAGAATCTCGTGGCGTCGGCGAACCTGACCCTTCGCCAGCCCGGCGCCCTCGCGCCCGTCTTCGAGCAACTCCTGCGGCTCACCAGCGGCCAATCGCACGACGCCGTACACCTCCTCCACTTCGGCGATTCACACACCGCCGCCGACCAGTGGACCGGCGGTCTGCGCGACCTCTTCCAACAGCGCTTCGGCGATGGCGGTTCCGGGTTTTCCGTGGCCGGACATCCGTTCGCGGGTTACCGGCGCTTCGACGCGCGCAGCAGCGCCACGGCCGGCTGGCAAAGCGAAGGCCTGCGCAAAGCCGATGGCGACGGCTACTACGGCCTTGGCGGTATCAGCGTCGTCGCGGCAAGCCCCGGCCAGTCAGTCGCCGTCGATGCCGATTGCGACCGCATCGAAATCGATTACCTGCAGCAGCCGGGCGGCGGCAGCGTGGAGCTGTATGACGGCGATCAGCCGATCCAGCAATTCTCCACCGATGGAGATCTGGCGCCCGCCTTTGCCACCTACGAAATCCCCGGCGGCCCGCACCACTTTGTTTTGAGAACCCTGGAATCGAAGCCCGTGCGCCTCTTCGGGTGGGTTGCCGACCGCGACGCCGGCGTCACCTACGAAGCCCTCGGCATCAACGGCGCCGAGGCCGCGGTGATGCTCCGGTGGAACCAGGACATGCTGGCCACTTATTTGCAGCGCCGCAATCCGGGGTTGATCGTGCTTGCCTACGGCGCCAATGAAGCCAGCGACTCAGCGTGGGACCCGGCCAGCTATCAGGCCATGTATTCCTCTCTGTTGGAGAAGCTGCGCGCCGCCGCGCCGGCCGCTTCCATTCTCGCCATTGGACCGGGCGACCGGTGGGCCCGGTACCGCGGCGTGTGGAAGCTGGTGCCCGGCATCGACTGGGTTATCGCCGCGCAGCGCGCCGCGTGCAAAGCTAACGGATGCGCTTACTGGGATACGCGCGAGCGCATGGGCGGTAAAGGCTCCATGCCCCAGTGGGTCATCGCGGGCTTGGGTCAGGTGGACCGCGTTCACTTCACCGACGCCGGGTACCATCGTCTGGCCAGTGCCCTGTATGAGGACCTGATGAGTCAGTATGGCGTCTACCAAAAGGCGCGAACGGAATCCGAAAAGGAAGGGAATGGACCAATCAAGTAACATCCAGTCAAGTAAGATCGGGCCGGGTAAGTTCACGCAAAGTAAGATACTCGAAATCGTTCGCCGCGTGGCCGCCAAGCCGGTGGACCCGGCCCCGGATGAATCGCTCTTCGAATCGGGCATGCTCGATTCGTTTTCGCTTACGGACTTGGTCTCCGCCCTCGAAGCGGAGTTTTCTATCCGCGTGCCCGATGCGGACCTGACGCCGCGAAAATTCGACTCCATCGCCCGGATTCAGGCGTACCTTGAAAGCCGCGGCTGATGGCCTATCTCAGGGAGTTCGGTTGTTATCTTCCTTCGCGCGTTATCACCAATGCGGAGCTCGCGCCCATGGTCGGCGTAGAAGAAGCGTGGCTGTTGCAAATGACCGGCATCGCCGAACGGCGGTTCGCGGCGGCGCATCAGACAGTCGCCGAGCTCGGCCTCTTCGCGGCCAAGGATTGCCTGGAGCGCGCGGGCATGGCGGCGCAGCAGATCGGTTTCATCCTGGTGGCAAGCGGATCGAGCGAGCGCCGCTTCCCGGGGCCGGCGTCCTCCATCGGAGCCGCGCTCGGCATTCCCGGCACGCCTGCTATCGATGTGCCGATGGCCAGCGCCGGATCGCTGGCCGGAATCGCAATGGCTTCGCAGATGGCCGCGGCCTACGGCAATGTGTTGGTGGTGGGCGCTGAGATCATGTCGCGCGTCGTACAGGTGAGTCCGGACAGCCGCGACACCGCCGTCCTCTTCGGCGACGGCGCCGGCGCGTGCCTGGTCAGCATGGAGTCGGGATTCGCCGAAATTGTAGATTCCGTGCTGCACACCGATGGCGACTACGCCGAATCGCTGCAGCTCGACCTCGATTCGCCGCTCTATATGGACGGCCGCTCGATCATTCTGCACGCCACGCGCAAGCTGCCGCGCGTGATTGTGGAAGTGTTGGAACGTAATGGCTGCAAGGTGGAGCAGGTGGCCGCCTTCCTGCTGCATCAAGCCAATCTGAATTTGATTCTGCGCGTGGCCCAATCGCTGGGCGTGGCGGAATCGAAATTCTACTGCAACGTGCAGAGGTATGGAAACACATCGTCGGCATCCATGCTGATTGCGGCCGCGGAATGGCATCGGGAAGTTGGCGCGATCGACGCGCCCATTGTCTTAGCCGCATTCGGAGCCGGGTTGAACTGGGGCGCAGTACTAGCGAAACCCGCAAGCTAAGTGGCGCGGGCCCATGGCCTCCGGAGTTTGGTCCGCTAGCGTTAGTACACAGTCTCGAAAGTTCAGGCACGTATGCTGACGCGCGGTGCTCCGTTCAGAGCCACGACCGTGAGGGAGTGGTCTTCTCGCGCAGATAATAAGTCTCAGCGAATTCACCGCTCCGCTGGAACGGCGACAAATGCAGAGTCAGTCGCCTTCTGCACAGTGACTTTGAACCTGTCCCATGGACAGCCCGAGTCAGTGTGGCAGCCGGGAATCGATACCTTCTGACTGACCGGCGGCGCCGCCATAGTAAGTCTATCTCCATTGCGCATCTGATCGGGACTCTGCGCGATATATTGCGCTGTCACCGAATACTGTCCGGCATCGTCGCGCCATAGCGAGAAGACCAGCGCGCCTCCCGGCGGAGTATCGTCTGGCTGATAACCATCCAGGCGCCAGGAGAGACCCAGCATGCCGGAGAGATTCGAAAGATTAGTATCGTGTCCGGACAGAATCAGCAGGACGTCGCCGGGGAGTCCGAGCGCTCCCGGAACGGGTTTACCAGACACCGCCTGCTCCATCGAAAGCAGCACGTGCGCTAAGAGGTTGGAACCGCGCACGCGCGCCAGGTAGGCCGTGCGGCGCATCAGGTCGGCATAGACCGCGTGGACTTCCAGAACCTGCAAGAGGTTTTCGCGGGTCAGGCGTCCCCACCCGAGGTTGGGACCCTGAAAACCATTCGCATATTCCAGCAGCAGGTTCTCACTCAGCGTAGAGCCAACGCTGAAAGGTCCGGTAAGTTCCACCGTCTTGCTTGAGAGTGATACGCCGATCTCAAGGGGCGGCTCCAGTAGCCTTCTGAGTGCGCTTCGGCCTCCGGTGAGGATGAGTTGCAACGCGTCGATGGCAGCGCGGTGATCGGCGACCAGCTTCTGGGAATCTGGACCCAAGCGATCGCGAACAGCGCTGAGTGACAGCTCCGGATCGGGCGTCCCGGCGCCTGAGAACAGCGGGTCTTTTTGATCCTCCCGCTGCGACTGTATGGCGATCCCGCAGCCTGGCATCAGCGACTCGGCGAAAGCGCGTCCGGTTTCGAGGGTGCGTTGGCTGGTGTCCGCAATAATGCGAACGCGGCCCGCATCGCGGCATCCCGGTGAGTTCAGCAGATGCTCCTTAGTGAGCCATTCGCCGTAGTAGGCGCCCATTAACTTAATAAGATCTCTGCCGTGGGGAGTGAGTTCGCCGGGCGCTACGCCCCATTCGGGCCATGGCTGCGCCGAGTATTCATTAAGGCGCGCGGCATCCCAGGTAGGGGAGCGAACGCCATGGCGGCTGACAATCGCGACGTACTTGAGCCGTGGCGCGGCGGCCGCCGGCCACACTGCTATCAACGCCCAAAGTACGAGAGCGAAGAGCCGGTTATCGTTCACGATTGAAACTATACCGCAAACCAGCCGAGTAATCGGACTTGTAAAACTCGCGTTGGTTGACAAAGATCGGGCTACCGGTGTAATAGCCGAACACCTCGTTGGTGAGATTCAAACCGGAAACCACCGCGGAGAGTCCGTGGCCCAGCCGGATGCTGGCTTGGGCATCGAGTTGCAGGTGAGCCAGGGTGTAGACGTCCCCGCTGGGGCCTCTCGGGCCCAATCCGCTCACGTCCGCGGAGGTCTGGTACTCGTATTGAAAGATGCAGGGTCCATTGTAAGTAAGGCCCACGCGCACTGAATAGCGGCCACGGTCATAAGTGGGGCTGACGTTCCAGGTATTAGGCGACTGTTGTTGCAGCGCAGGGCTATCGGGACGGCCCGGAATGCGCTTGACTTGGGAGCCAGTCCAACTATAGTTGGCCAGCATCCCGAAGCCGCTAAGCAGGCCGGGCAGAAACGAAAGACGCTGCTGGTAAGACGCTTCGAAGCCGTGTAGTTCGGCATTGCTCACGTTGAGCCACTGCGAAACCAGGTCGCCCTGATATGGTCCGCTGGCGGCCGTGTAAGAGGTGCTGATCAGGGGATCGGAGAGTTGTTTGACGAAGAAGCCCGCCTGAAGAATACCCGCTGGATTGAGATAGCGCTCGTAAAGCAGGTCATAGTTATTGGCGTGTTCCGGCTTGAGGGCTGGATTACCCAGTGCGACCGTTGCGGGGTTAGTGGAATCGTCCTCCGTCACGTAGGGGACCAGTTGATAGGCGTCGGGACGCGCGACGCCGCGGCCGTAGACCAGGCGCAAGCCGGACGCATTGTCCAGCGCGTACCTCAGCGAGACGCTGGGCAACACGTTAACGTAAGAGGGATTGTTGTAGACAGGAACCGGGGTTCCGCAGCCTGTGGCGAGCACGCAGTTCTTACTACCAGCGGGATACAATGTGACATTGTAGCCGAGCGTATTCATCTGCGTGCCTTCGAAACGGACCCCAACCACCACGTGCAGCTTGCCGAAATCCATGGTGTTCATGAAGTAACCGGCGGAGATGCGCTCGACGATGTCGAACACGTTCGGGTAACCGTCGGCGGCGGTCTTATATCCATCCAGGAAGTTCGACAGATTGGACAGCGTGTAGGTCTGGAGTTGATTGAAGTCGGATACGGGTCCGAAGCGCCCTCCGAAATAATCACCGCTCAGATAATTAGTACTGCTGAAGTTACTCAGGAACTGGGTCATCGGGTAGCTGGCGGCTTTCCAGCCGTCGTAGACATTTTCAGTTGAGTTCTGGTATTTGTGCCCGTTGCGGACCTTGGCGCCAAACTCAAAGACGCCAAAGTGGGAACCAATGTGGTAAAGCGTGGAATAAGAACCGGAGGCGGTGAGGTTCATCTGTGCGCTTCGGCCAGTGGAAATGGTGATGTCCTTAAAACCCCAATTGCCGGCCACCTGAAGTGGAGAACCGGGCCCGTCGCAATTGTTGCCGAAGTGGGGGACATTCGGGTTGGTCTGCATCGTGGGGTCGTAGCCGCAGGTCAGTGAGGCGCCAATCCATGAGAAGTCGGCCTTGGGATTGCCGGCCGAATCCAGCTCATACGAGTTCGATGCCGAGACTTCCCAAGTGAGTCTCGAAGGCCCAAATTGCTTGCGGCCGCCAAGCGTGTAGCTGCTAATGGAAGCGTCCGGCCGCTTGCTGGAAGTATAAAACTTAGGAGTGCTGGTTGCAACCGGCTCGTAATACCACTTATCGCCGTAGTCTTGAAGATTCGAATAAAGACCCCTGAGGTAGATGCTGCTGCTATCGCTAAATTTGTAATCGGCCGTGCCTGCGAAGCCCCAACGGTTGCGATAGTAACGATATTCACGAATGGTGTTGTCGTCATAGATAGGCTTGGCGAAAGTGGAAGCGGGATCGATGGCGGGCTGCCAGTTGTCGATGCCGCGGCCGTTGTAATCGAAAGAGCCGCCGAAGAGAATGCCAAGCTTCCGGGTCTTTCCCAAACGATGGCCTATAGTTGCGCCGTCTTCGGTGTTAGCGCGGCCGCCGAGGATGCTGTTGTAGCCGCCTAAACCGTGGATGGTGATAGTGGGGAACTCGCCGGCCGTCTTGGTCTTCATATTGACCGATCCGCCGATGCCATCGCCATCCATATTGGGCGCCAGGGTCTTGTTCACTTCGACGGATTCCACCAGGTCGGCTGGCATCACGTCGAGCCGCACCTGGCGTACCGTGGGCTCCGGCGAAGGAACGCTGATGCCGTCGATGGTGACATTGGTAAGTCGCGGTTCCGTGCCGCGCACCATCACGTAAACGCCTTCGCCTTCGATGCGCTCCAGAGTAATCGAAGGGAGTCTGCCCAGAGCGTCAGCGACGTTGGCATTGGGTAATGACGTTATGACTTCCGCGGGGAGCACCTGGAGAACGTTGTCTGCCATGCGGGTGCGGTTGATCGCTTCGTCTTCTCCGCGCGGCCGTTCTCCCGTGACGATCACCTGCTGGTTCGCGGAGGAGACTGTCAATTTGGCGTCAACGCGGGCGGTCTCGCCGGCTTTTATATTCACGTTGGCCTCAAGATTACTAAAGCCGACATACGAGACCTCAACTTTATAGTCCCCTGGCGCAAGGTCGGGGATCAGGAATTCGCCTTGAGTGTCTGAGGCGATTTTCTCGTCGCGGGATTGCAACTGAATCTGCGCGCCTTGAAGCGCTGCGCCGGAACTATCGGTTACGCGTCCGGCAACGGCCCCTCTGGTCGCTTGTGCGTGGGCAGGAAGGGTGGAGAGCGGTGCAATCAAGCTGAAGAGAATTACCGGCATGGCGGGCGCACGCGTACCCGTACGGTGGCTGAAATGTCTCGGCATTTGCCCTACGCTAACAGGCGAAGGTTGCAGTTTTATGACTGGATGGTTACGGAATGGTAACGCGTGGCGCGGCGCCGGCCCATGGCCCGCGAAGCCGGGATACCTGCCCTATCGTGCCTGCAAAGCCTTTTCAATACTCGCGATATTCTGCTTGGCGTACTTAGCTTCATCCATGTCGGGATTAATCGCCACTACCTGCTGAAAATGCTTCAGCGCCGGGTCCAGATCGCCCGTCTCATTCCCCGCCACCGCCTTATGCAGGTATGAGAGCGCCAGCGCGTAATGCGCGTACGGGTCCTTCTCGTCATAAGTTAGCGACTTCACGCAGTAACCGATAGCCGAGTCGAAGTTATTCAGCTTCCGCTCGCAGTCGCAGACTCCGAAGTAAGCCAGGCTCCGCAGATCCTTCCAGATATCCTGCTCGGCCGCTCGTTTCTTCTTACCCAGACCGATCAGCGACCCGAGCACATAGTAATTCAACTGACCGGCCAACTTGCTGTTGAAATCGCTCAGGCGCAGGTAGTCGCCATATTCGGTTTCAGCGGCTGGATATTGCCCGCTCAACCGCAGGCTGTCCGCCATCCACAAATGCGGCTCGGCGCTCTTAGGCGCAATCTGAACGGCCTGGCGCGCGGCCTCGATCGATTGCGGATACAGCTCCTTGAAGCGGTCCGCCTGCGCCAGCATAGTCAGCGCCACGGCATGCTTGGGCTGGCGCGTCAATACCGTATTGATCTGCCGGATTGCTTCGTCCACACCGCCGGTATCGAGAAGCATTCCCGCATAATCGGCGCGGGCTTCCAGATAGTCCGGGTCTATCTCAATCGCCTTCTTGTAATACTCCGCGGCCTTGTCCTCATCGAACAGCGCGTTGTAAGTCATACCCAGGTAATACGCCGCCTGGCTATAAGTCGGATCCATTTTGAACGCCTGCTCGAAGAGATCGGCCGCCTTCTTATAGTTCTGCTCGAAGCCCTTTTGATAGTATTGAATTCCCTTGTCGAGCAGATCCGTCGCCGCCTTGTCCCGATGCCGTGGAATCAGGATCTTGAACGATACGGTGGAATCTTCCCCGGGAAGTACCGGCTGCTGCCGTGGCCCGTCCGGCTCATAGCCCATCCGCACGCCTTTCACCGTATGGGCGCCCGGCTGCAGGCCGGGAACACTCAGCGGCTTGCCCTTCGAAACCGTCCCGACGGATTTGCTATCCAGAAATACTTCCACGTCGTCCATGTTCGATTCGAATACCAGCCCCCCGAACTGGGGATTGGGAGACGTGGCCGGCGGAGCATTGGCCGGCAGGTATGCCAGCAGCATATCCGGATCGTAGTTGGTGCGGTCGGAAGTGGGATTCTGCTGCCCTTTAGTCGCCTCGCGCACCTGCGTGTGAACATATTCGGAAAGCTCGTCGGCCGTCACAATCCCGTCGCGCGGCGACAAGTCCGCTTCGCCTTCGAGTCCCTTCACCACGTAGTAAGTAAAGAACCCGTGTCCGCCTTCCAGGTCCGGACTCTCGAACGACCGCTCGCTGGCGCGGCTGGCCGTCAGCGAAAAGAGCGACTTATCCAAAGCGGCCAACTTGCCGTTCAAAGCCTCCGTATCCGTCGGGCTAATGGCGCCGCTATGACACGCGTCAGTCATGAGAATTTTCGACTTGGCTTGAATCTTGGAGCCAATCGTGACGCCTAATTCGTCCATGGGATAACCCGTCGCGCCGATGTTATCCAGATCCAGATCGAACGGCGCCAGATAACCATGGCCCTCATAGATCAATCCGTGGCCGGCGAAGTAAATCAACACCCGGTCGCCATCTTTCGCCACCGAAGGCAGCCACTCGCCGATCTCGTGCCGCACGGCCGCCAGCGTGGCCTTCGCGCCGGTGAGCATATGGACATTTTCCTGCTTGAAATTTCCGCCTTCCGGGCTGATCAGGATGGTATAGATGGATTGCGCATCGCGCTCCGGGAACTGAAGCTGCCAGCGGTCCGGCAGT
>Ga0302324_100022510_pt1 | contig 12240 bp, 22 predicted proteins | sample Palsa_T0_1_FD_201949 | JGI IMG/M metagenome (GOLD analysis project Ga0302324, IMG submission 201949) | Peat permafrost microbial communities from Stordalen Mire near Abisko, Sweden - Palsa_T0_1 | ecosystem: Environmental > Terrestrial > Soil > Palsa > Peat permafrost | place: Sweden: Abisko...
CAGCACCGGCCGCGTCTGCCGGTCATAAGCGTTCAGCCGCTCGCGAATCACTTCCTCGCGATCGTCGTCCCTTATCACCAGCTTCTCTCCATCCAGATCGCACACCCCCTCGCGCTTAGGCGGCCGCGAGACGATATTGTACAGAGTTCCGCAGCGGGGGCACTGCCGGCGTCCCGTCAATCGGGCAATAATACTATTGTAATCAACTGCGAGGTGAATCACCACTTCACGGATTCCGTGCTCGTCCAGCCAGTCGCTCAGAAAATGCGCCTGCGGCGTAGTGCGCGGGTAGCCATCCAGAATAAACCCATCCGCGGCATCGCGTTCGCCCAGCCGGCTCGCCACCATCGCGTTCACAACCTCGTCCAACACCAGCCCGCCCGCGTGCATCTTGGCCGCTACTCTCTGGCCCAGTTCCGTGCCCTGCGCGATCCGCTCCCGCAACATGTCGCCGGTCGAGATGTGGGGCGCCTGAAGACACCGCTTCAGGAGCTTCGCCTGGGTCCCTTTGCCCGATCCCGGCGAGCCGAACAGCACAATCGAGTTCGACAATTAGAAGGAGCTCCTCCGCCCGCGAATTCTCCCAGAGCGCGGAGTAAAGCCCTCGTAGTGCCGCATGATAAGCTGGGCTTCGATCTGGTTGACCGTATCCATGGCCACACCCACCACGATCAGCAACGAAGTTCCACCGAAATAAAAATTCACGCCCATCCCGTCCAGAATCTGCCGCGGAAAGTGAGCGTCGATCCACGGCCCCACCAGCACCAGATGCTGCAGTTTGATTCCCGAAATCATGATGTCCGGAATCAGGCACAGAATCGACAGATAAATGCCGCCGACCACCGTAATCTTGGTGAGCACCGCGTTCATGTAATCGGCGGTGTTACGGCCGGGGCGGATGCCCGGAATAAAGCCGCCGTACTTGCGCATGTTGTCGGCCGCTTCATTGGGGTTGAAAATGATCGAAACGTAGAAAAAGCAGAAGAAGATAATGCCCGTCACGAACAGGACGTAGTAGAGCGGCTCGCCGTGGGCGATCGTCTTCAGCGTGTTCATGGCCCAAGGCATATTCTTCACCACAGCCACCTGTGTGAGAGTCTGCGGAAACGCCAGAATGGAGGACGCGAAGATCACCGGGATCACGCCGCCCGCGTTCACTTTAAGCGGCATGTGCGTGGATTGTCCACCCATCACGCGGCGGCCGATCACGCGCTTGGCGTACTGCACCGGAATGCGGCGCTCACCGCGCTCCACCAGTACGATGAACGCCACCACCGCGATCATCATCGCCAGCAGCATGATCAGCGTGAGTGCGCCCCACTCGTGCGTAACGAAAACGTTAGTGTAGATGCTGCCGATGGCGTGCGGCAGGCCGACCACGATTCCCGTGAAGATGATCAGCGACATGCCGTTGCCCACGCCGCGCTCCGTGATCTGCTCGCCCAGCCACATGATGAATGCGGAACCGGTGGTGAGCGAAACGATAGTCAACAGAACGAAGCCAATGCCGGGGCTGATCACCACGCCCTGCTGCATGCCCATGAGTCCCTGGGAAATGCCGAAGGATTGGATGACCGAGAGGATAATGGTCAGGTAACGCGTCCACTGCGTGATCTTGCGGCGGCCCAGCTCGCCTTCCTTCTGCAGCTTCTCGAGCGTCGGAACCACCACCGTGAGCAGCTGCAAGATAATCGATGCCGTAATGTACGGCATGATTCCCAGCGCGAAGATGGTGAGGCGGCGAATGTTGCCGCCGGCGAACAGATCGAAGAAGCCGAAGATGGACCCTTGCGCCGAGCTGAAAATCGCTTCCCATCGCTGAACATTGATGCCGGGCGTGGGCACCTGGCTCCCCAGCCGGTACACGGCGAGCAGCCCCAGCGTGAACATGAGCCGCTTACGCAGGTCGGGGATCCGAAAGATGTTCGCGAACGCTTCAAGAAACTTCTGAACCATGGTTCCCTTCCGGCGCTATTGTACGACAGCCGCGCCGATGGTCTGAGCCGTTCCGCCGGCCTTCTGAATCTTATCCAATGCCGATTTCGAGAAGTGGTGCGCTTCCACCGTGATGGTGCGCGTCAACTCGCCCGTACCCAAAACCTTCAGGCCATCGTGGAGCTTCTTAATCACGCCCAACTTCATGAGCGTGTCGGCGTTGAACGTATCGCCTTCCAGTTTTTCGAGGCGGCCCAAATTGACGATGGCGAATTGCTTCTTGAAAATATTGGTGAAGCCGCGCTTGGGCAGGCGGCGATGCAGCGGCATCTGGCCACCCTCAAAACCGCGCTTCTGGCCGAAACCGGAAATGGAACGCTGGCCTTTGGCGCCGCGCGTCGAGTACTTACCGGTCCCCGAGCCCATGCCGCGTCCGACGCGCTTGCGGGGTTTCTTCTGGCCGGCAGGCGGCCTTAAATCGCTAAGATTCATATCTCCCTACTCCACCACTACCAATAGATGCGGGCACATTTTCACCATGCCGCGAAAAACCGCCGTGTCGGGCCGCACCACAATCTGATTGAGTTTACGCAGTCCCAACCCCTTGACGACCCGCTTGTGATGTTCGGGGGTGCAAATGGGGCTGCGGACCAGCTTGATTCGAATCATGCCTTCCATTAGAGTTTCTCCACCGCCAGGCCGCGCATCTCCGCAATCTGCCCGCGCTCGCGGAGCGATTCCAGCGCCACAATGGTCGCCTTCACCACGTTGTGGGCGTTGCGCCGGCCGATCGATTTTGTCAGTACATTAGGGATGCCGCAAGCCGTGATCACCGCGCGCACGGCGCCGCCGGCAATCACTCCGGTTCCGGCGGGCGCGGGCTTCAACAACACCTGCGAGCTCTCATACTTGCCCAGCACCTGGTGCGGAATCGTGTTCTCAAGCACGTTGATGCGGCGCAGCGTCTTCTTCGCCGCTTCGATGCCCTTACGGATCGCCGACGGCACTTCCTTGGCCTTGCCGATGCCGTATCCGACCACCTTGGCCGACGGATCGCCGATCACCACCAGCGCCGAAAAGCTCATGTTCTTACCGCCCTTGACCACCTTGGTGACGCGATTGATGGCCACCACCTGTTCCTTCAGGTTCAGCGAGCCCGCGTCGATCCGTTTGAGTGCCTTTGGCATGAATTAAAACTCCAGTCCCGCTTCCCGCGCGGCATCGGCCAGCGCCTTGATGCGGCCATGGTATTGATACCCGCCGCGATCGAATACCACCTGCTTGACGCCCTTTTCCTTAGCTCGCTCGGCCACCAGCTTACCGATCGCCTTGGCTGCCGCCACGTTGCCGCCCTTGGTTTTTCCGTCCTTATCCACCGATGAAGCCGACGCCAGCGTCCTGCCTTCGACATCGTCGATAACCTGCGCGTAAATGTGCGCCACGCTGCGGAATACGGCCAGCCGCGGACGCTCCTTGGTGCCGCTGAGCTTCCGGCGGATGCGCTGGTGAATGCGATTGCGAATTTCCTTCTTCTCGATCTTACGAATCATTTCGCGCCAGCCCCCGTCTTGCCAACCTTCTTGCGCAGCGCTTCGCCGGTATATCGGACGCCCTTGTTCTTATACGGGTCCGGCTTGCGCAGCGCGCGGATGTTTGCCGCCACCTGGCCGAGCAGTTGCCGGTCACGGCCGGAGAGCACCAGCCGCACCTGCAAGTTTTGGATCGGGCTCCCCGCCACCTTGTCGATTCTCATCTCCACGCCATCCGGCAGCAGCACCTCGATAGGGTGCGAGTAACCCAGCGTGAACGTCGCGACCTTGCCTTTGATATCGGCGCGATAACCGATGCCCACAATATCGAGCTCGCGCGTGAACCCGCTGGAGACGCCTTGCACGGCATTAGCGGCAAGCGCGCGCGTCAATCCATGGAGCGCGGCGTGCTGGTCCGAATCGCGCAAGAGCTCGAGCTTGCCATCCTTCTGCTCGATCTTGATCCCCTGCGGTATAGGAACGGTCAACGATCCCTTGGGACCGGTCACTTCCAGTTGATCGCCGATCTGCACTTTGACGCCGCTCGGCAGCGGGATCGGCTTTTTACCAATTCTCGACATAGTTCAAACCTTTGGCAGTTCCTTCGACGCAGAGACGCAGAGACGCAGAGAGAACCAATCCATGGTGTTCTCCGCGTCTCTGCGTCTCTGCGTCGAAAATCAAGCCTCCACTTATCATCACCACACCCTGCAAAGAATCTCGCCGCCCAGATGCTCTTTGTGCGCGTCCCGGCCGGTCATCACGCCTCGGGGCGTGGTTAGGATGTTGATTCCCATCCCGCCCAGCACGCGCGGAATATCCGTCTGGCCGACGTAGACGCGGCAACCCGGCCGCGAAACGCGCTCGATAGCGGAGATCACCGGCTCGTTGCCCGTGCTGTATTTCAGATAGATCTTAATGGTCTTTTTGACGCCTTCTTCGGCTACCTTGAAGTTGGCGATGTAGCCCTCTTCCTTCAAGATGCGCGCGATTTCGGCCTTCAACTTGGAAGCCGGCACGTCCACCTTCGGGTGGCGGGCCTGGATCGCGTTCCGGACGCGAGTCAGCATGTCGGCAATGGGATCGCTCGTCATATTTCTCCTACCTCAGCCCTACCAGCTAGCCTTCACCACGCCTGGAATCTCGCCATTCAGAGCGAGCTGGCGGAAACACAAGCGGCAAATGCCGAACTTGCGCAGGAACGCCCGCGGGCGCCCGCAGCGCCAGCAGCGGTTGCGGTGACGCCCCGGCAGCTTGTCTATTCCGGGCTTGTTCTGGGCCTTTGCCGCCATAGACTCCCGGCGGATCGTTTCCAGTTTGATGTCTCTCGCCATCTTTGCGGTAGTCGACATATCTCTCCTGTTTACTGCTTCACTGCCGGAAGGGCATTCCCATTTGGCGCAGCAGCGCCACGCCCTCGGCGTCCGTGCGCGCCGTGGTGGTGATGGATATATTCATGCCCTTGGTCTTTTCGACCTTGGCGTAATCGATCTCCGGGAAAATCAACTGATCCTTGATTCCCAGTGTGTAATTGCCGCGGCCGTCGAAGCTCTTGGTGGAAATGCCGCGGAAGTCGCGGACACGCGGCAGAGCCACATTCACCAGGCGGTCGAAAAACTCGTACATGCGGTCGCCGCGCAGCGTCACCATGCAGCCGATCGCCTGTCCTTCGCGCAGCTTAAACTGGGCGATGGATTTGGTGGCCTTGGTGACTACCGGCTTCTGGCCGGCGATCTGCGTCAGCTCATTCACTGCCCCATCCATCAGCTTGGCGTTCTGCGTGGCCTCGCCCAAACCGATATTGATCGAGATCTTGTCGATCTTCGGAACGGCCATGACGTTCTTGTAGCCGAATTCCTTGGTCAGCGCCGGAACCACTTTTTTCTGGTAATGCTCAATCAAGCGTGCTGCCATCTGGGTCCTCTTATTTCTTATCCAAGCTTTGCCCGCACTTGCGGCAGATGCGCGTGCGCCGCGATTTTCCGCCCGCCACGTGATCGATGTGATGCTTGATCCGCACCGCCTTGTTACAGCCGGGACATACGATCATGACGTTCGACAGGGCTATGGAGCTTTCGCGCTCCGCGATGCCGCCCTTGATTTGCTTCTGCGGGTTGGGGCGCGTATGGCGCTTGACCATGGCGACGTGCTCCACCAGGATGCGGCCTCGTTCGCGCTGCACCTGCAGCACACGGCCGGTCTTGCCCTTGTCGCGGCCCGTGATCACCTTGACGGTGTCTTCCTTCTTCAACTCGATGCGCGCCGGCGGCGCCGGGATCTTCTTTGCAATACCCATTAAATTACCTCGGGGGCCAGTGAAACGATTTTCATGAACTTCTTCTCGCGCAGCTCCCGGGCCACGGGACCAAACACGCGCGTTCCAATCGGCTCGCCCACATCGCTGATCAAAACCGCGGCGTTCGAATCGAAGCGGATGTAGGTGCCATCCTTGCGCCGCGTCTCCTTGCGCATGCGGACAATCACGCAGCGCACCACCTTACCCTTCTTGATGGCCGAATCTGGCGCGGCCTCTTTCACCGCGGCGGTGACCACATCGCCCAGCCCGGCGCGCAAACCCAGGTCGCCTCCGCGCGGCAGGATACAGGAAAGCCTGCGCGCGCCGGAATTGTCGGCCACCTCGAGAATTGTTCGCATTCCTATCATAATTAAGTCTCCAATGTGGGGCGGACCCCTGGTCCACCCCACTAGTCCGCGGCCGGCCCCCTGGCCGGCCTTGGCCTGTTACACCTTTACGTCCAGCTCCACCGGCTGCACGCCCACCTGCGCGGCCCGGCGCACTACTTCCGCTAATTGCCACCGCTTCAACTTGCTCAACGGCCGGCACTCCACAATGCGCACTACGTCGCCCAGCTTGGCCTTGCCGTCTTCATCGTGCGCATAGAACTTCTTGCGCTTGCCGATGATGCGCTTATACAACGGATGCGGTACGCGCCGGCTCACTTCCACCACGATGGTTTTCTCCATCTTGGTGGAAACCACCTCGCCGACCTTTTCGTTCTTGAACCCGTGCTGTTCGGCCATCTTAGTTCTTCGCCCCCGCCAGTTCACGCTGCCGCAGGACGGTCAGGATGCGCGCCCGGTCTTTGCGCATGGTGCGCAGCTTCTTCAATCCGTCCATCTGTCCCATGGCCTTCTGAAACTTGAGACGAAAAAACTGGTCTTCCATTTCCGAAAGCTTGTGCTTTAGCTCTTTATCGTCGAGATCCCCAGGTTTGAAACCCTTCATATCCCTTACTCCCCGTCCTCGCGGCTCACGAATTTGGTCCGGATCGGCAGCTTGTGGGCCGCCAGACGCATCGCCGCCGAAGCCGTGGCCTTATCCACGCCTTCCATTTCGAACAGAATCTTTCCCGGCCGCGTCACCGCCACCCACTGCTCGGGCGCGCCTTTACCTTTACCCATACGGGTTTCGGCGGGCTTCTTGGTGATCGGCTTATCGGGAAACAGCCGGATCCACACTTTGCCGCCGCGCTTAATCGATCGCGTCATGGCGACGCGCGCGGCTTCAATTTGCCGGTCGGTGATCCAGGCGCATTCGAGGGCCTTCAGTCCGAATTCCCCAAAGGAGATGGACGACCCGCGCCAGGCTTTGCCGCACATGCGCCCGCGCTGTTGCTTCCTGAATTTGACCTTCTTTGGCATCATCATGGCGGTATGCTCTCAGTCCTTATTTGTTGTCTGCCGGCTTCTCCGGAGCGCCGGTCTCTGGCGCCGCCGTTTCCGCGGCAGGCGTTTCTGCCTTCGCCGCAGGCGCTTCGGTCGCTGCGGGCGCTTCGGTTTTCGCTACGGGAGCCTCGGTCTTGGCCACGGGCGCTTCGGTCTTCGCCGCGGGCGCTTCAGCCTTGGGCGCGGGCGCACCAGCAGCGGGCGCTTCGGTCTTAGCTTCCTGCTTCCAAGACGGCGCCTGCGGCGACATCAGCGGCGGCAGAATCGGCGCGCCGGTGCGGGCTGCGGGACGCGGCAAATCGGCCGGCGGAGCCTGCGTTACCGGTCCGGCCACTTCCGGAGCTGCGGCGATCGGCTGTTGCCGGTCGCGGTCGCGGGGGCTACGGTCGCGGTCGCGATCACGCGGACCCCGGTCGCGGCGCTCACCCCGGTCGCGCCTGGGCTCCGGCTCGGGCAGAAGGCTGCGGCGCTTGGTCAGGTCGAGAATTTCGCCCTTGTAGAGCCATGCCTTGACTCCGATTACGCCATAAGTTGTGTGCGCTTCCGCGAAGCCGTAATCGATGTCGGCGCGCAGCGTGTGCAGCGGGAGCTGCCCTTGCAGATACCATTCGGAGCGCGCGATTTCAGCCCCGTTCAACCGGCCCGATACGCGAACCTTAATTCCCTTGCATCCGAAGCGCAGGGCCGAATCCACCGCCTTACGCATGGCGCGGCGGAAAGCCACGCGCTTTTCCAGCTGCAGCGCGATGTTCTCGGACACCAGTTGCGCGTCCAGCTCCGGCTTGTGGACTTCCTGGATATCGACGAAGACCTCGCGCTTGGTCTTCTTCGCCATGTCCTGTTTGAGCTTTTCGATTTCCGCGCCCTTGCGCCCAATGATGATGCCCGGACGCGATGTGCGGATGGTGACGCGTAGCTTGTTGCCGGGGCGGTCGACTTCAATCGAGCTCACGCCCGCCGACTTCAGCCTGTCGCGCAGCGCCGCCTTCAGCTCCAAATCTTCCTGCAGCAGCTTGGCATAGCCGTGCGTGGCGAACCACCGCGACCGCCACGGCTTGTTGAAGCCCAGCCGGAATCCGTACGGATGAACTTTCTGTCCCATCTATTCTTTGTCCTTACCCGCCACCTTGATGACGATATGCGACATGCGCCGCTGATACCGGTAAGCGCGTCCCATGGGCGCCGGCCGGACCCGCTTCATGCGCGGCCCTTCATTGACGTAGGCTTCACTCACCATCAGCGTGTCCACGTCCACGTTTTCGTCGCGATTCACCGCGTTGGCGATGGCCGATTGCAGCACTTTCTCCACCGTGGGCGCGATGCGCTTGTTGGCCACGCGCAGGGTGTTCAGCGCCGCGCCGGCCTGCATGCCGCGGATCAAATCCACCACCAGCCGCGCCTTCTGCGCCGACACCCGGATATATCTCGCTTCCGCTTTCGCTTGCATAATTCCTCTAGCTCAACTCGTGGCCACTGGCAAAGTCTCTCGACGCGGAGACGCAGAGACGCGGAGAACACAATTCAAATGTCTTCTCTGCGTCTCTGCGTCGATCATTAGTTTTCTCACGACACTTACTACGCCGGCTTCGACGTCTTCTCCGTCGCCGCCTTCACCGAGTGCCCCTTGAACGTTCGGGTAGGGGAAAACTCGCCCAACTTGTGCCCCACCATATTCTCGGTAATATAGACCGGGATGAATTTCTTTCCGTTGTGAACCGCGACGGTCTGGCCGACGAACTCCGGAAGAATAGTCGAGCGGCGCGACCACGTGCGCACCACTTTCTTCTCATTGGCCGCCACCAGCACAGCCAATTTGTTCTCCAGATGCGTGTCGGTAAAGGGTCCCTTCTTGACGGATCTGCCCATTTCCTTACCTCTTCTTACTCTTGCGCGTCACGATCCATTTATCGGTGCGCTTGTTGTTACGGGTCTTGTATCCGCGGGTCGGCTGGCCCCATGGCGTCACCGGATGGCGTCCGCCCGAAGTCTTGCCCTCGCCGCCGCCGTGCGGGTGGTCCACCGGGTTCATCGTTACGCCGCGGTTGTGCGGCGTCTTGCCCAGCCACCGCGTGCGTCCGGCTTTGCCCAGCGAGACATTCTCGTGATCCACATTGCCCACCTGCCCGATGGTCGCCATGCATTCCAATTGCACGCGGCGGATTTCGCCCGAGGGCAACTTCAGCAGCGCAATGCCGCCTTCCTTCGAAACCAGCTGCGCCTGCGCCCCTGCCGACCGCGCCATCTGCGCGCCCTTCCCGGGTTTCAATTCGATGTTGTGGACGATGGTGCCGGCGGGCATATTCTTCAAAGGCAGTGCGTTGCCCAGCAGGATGTCGGCGGTGGGTCCGGACATTACTTTTTGCCCGACCTTCAAGCCTTCCGGCTGCAAAATGTAGCGCTTTTCGCCATCGGCGTAGTGCAGCAGCGCGATGCGCGACGAGCGGTTCGGATCGTATTCGATGGTCGCCACCGTAGCAGGAATAGCGTGCTTATCGCGCTTGAAATCGATCACCCGGTAAGCCTGCTTGGCGCCGCCGCCGATAAAGCGCGACGTGACGCGGCCGGTGCTGTTGCGTCCGCCGGTGCGCTGCTTCTTTTCGACCAGCGACTTTTCCGGAGTGTCCTTGGTGATATTCTCGCGCGAGACCACGGTCTGAAAGCGCCGCGTCGGAGTTGTGGGTCTGTAAGTTTTGATCGGCATGACAGATTTAGATCTCCGCGAATTCGGGCACTTTTTCGCCCGCCTTCAGCTTCACGTAGGCCTTCTTCCAATCCGAGCGGTATCCGGCGAACCGGCCGCGCCGCCGCAGTTTGCCTTCAAAAGTCGCCGTGCGCACTTCCTGCACCTTCACTTTGAAAAGCTTCTCCACCGCCGACTTGACCTGCGTCTTATTCGCGCCCGCCGCAACTTCGAAACAGAGCGTCCGCTCATTGTCTTTTTTGATCACGCCTTTTTCGGTGACCAGCGGGCGCAGGAGTACCTCGTATATTGTCATTTTGCGAGCGCCTCCGATAACTTCCGCGCAGCCGCTTCGCTCAGCAGCACGCTCTTATTGCCCAGCAGGTGATAAACGCTGACCGCCTTGGTGGGCAGCAGCGTGATGCCCTTCAGGTTGCGCACGCCCAGCAACAGATTCCGGCTCTCGCCGTTATCCACCAGCAGCGTCGTGCGGCCGGCCTCCAGCTTCGCCAGCGTGCCCATAGCGTTCCGGGTCTTGTGATCGGCGAAGTCGAAAGTCTGCACCACTTTCAGCTCGCCGTCGCGAAGTTTGGCCGAAAGCGCCGAACGCAGCGCACCCACCACCATTTTCTTCGGCAGGCTGTAGCTGTAATCGCGCGGCACCGGCCCGTGCACCGTGCCGCCATGGCGCCACAGCGGCGACCGCACCGAACCCACGCGCGCCCGGCCCGTCCCCTTCTGTTTCCACAACTTCTTGCCCGACCCCGCCACTTCGCGCCGCACCTTGGTCTTATGCGTGCCCGCGCGCGCCGCGGCCTGATAGTGCCTCACCGCTTCATAGAGCAGCGCTTCGTTGACTTCGGCGCCGAAAACTTCATCAGCCAGGTCGAGCGACCCGACCTTCTCGTTATTCAAATCCACTATGTCGACTGTCGGCATGGGAGTTACCTCTTGGCCCTCCGCACTACCACGTATCCGCCGTTCGGTCCGGGCACCGCGCCCTTCACCACCAGCACGTTGTCCTCGGTATCCACTTCCATCACTTCGAGGTTGCGGACCGTCACCCGGTCATGGCCCATGTGGCCGCCCATGCGCATGCCCGGAAGCACGCGCGAAGGAAAGCTGGACGCGCCGATGGAGCCGGGCGCGCGGTGGAACATGGAACCGTGCGAGCCCTCGCCGCCGCGGAAATGGTGGCGCTTCACGACGCCCGCGAACCCGCGGCCCTTCGAGATGCCGATCACATCCACTTTGTCCTTGGGCTTGAACTGATCCACCAGCACTTTATCGCCGGTCTTCAGGTCGTCGTCGCCCGGCCGCAATTCCAGCTCGCGCATGAACTTCGCGCCCTCAACGCCAGCCTTCTTCAAGTGCCCGGTGGCAGGCTTATTGATGCGCTGCGGCTTAACGAACTCAAGCAGCCCGAGCTGCACCGAGTTATAGCCATCCGTAGTGGGCGTCTTGCGTTGCACCACCATGCACGGACCGGCCTTGAGCAGCGTCACCGGCACGGCCTGCCCGTCCGCTTGGAACATCTGCGTCATTCCAATTTTCTTGCCAAGTATCCCTGGGCTCATGTGTCAGTCCTTACATTTAAGGCTTTCGACGCAGAGACGCTGAGACGCAGAGAAGACATAGTAAAGTTTTCTCAGCGTCTCTGCGTCTCTGCGTCGAAATCATAGCCTTCTCTTATTTCCCGAACGCCTTAATCTCAACATCCACGCCCGCCGGCAAATCCAGCTTCATCAGCGCGTCCACCGTCTGCTGCGTCGGCTCCAGAATATCCAGCAGCCGCTTGTGCGTCCGGATCTCAAACTGCTCTCGCGACTTTTTATCCACGTGCGGCGAGCGCAAAACCGTCGTCACGCTGCGCGACGTCGGCAGCGGAATAGGACCCGCTACGCTCGCGCCCGTCCGCTTCGCCGTATCCACGATTTCCGATGTCGATTGATCGAGTACCCGGTGATCGTACGCCTTCAACCGGATGCGTATGCGTTCTCTGAGCGCCATCGTTATTTCACAATCTCGCTGACCGTGCCGGCGCCCACCGTGCGGCCGCCTTCACGAATCGCGAACCGCAATCCCTTGTCCATGGCCACCGGCGTGATCAACTCCACTTCCAGGCTCACGTTGTCCCCCGGCATCACCATTTCCGTGCCTTCCGGCAACTGCGCCACCCCCGTCACATCCGTCGTCCGGAAGTAGAACTGCGGCCGGTATCCCTTGAAGAACGGCGTGTGCCGCCCTCCTTCTTCCTTGCTCAATACGTATACTTCCGCCTTGAACTTGGTGTGCGGCGTAATCGTCCCCGGCTTCGAGATCACCTGCCCGCGCTCCACTTCGTCCTTTTCCACCCCGCGCAGCAGTAGCCCTACGTTGTCTCCGGCGCGTCCTTCGTCCAAAAGCTTC
>Ga0302324_100022511_pt1 | contig 12240 bp, 11 predicted proteins | sample Palsa_T0_1_FD_201949 | JGI IMG/M metagenome (GOLD analysis project Ga0302324, IMG submission 201949) | Peat permafrost microbial communities from Stordalen Mire near Abisko, Sweden - Palsa_T0_1 | ecosystem: Environmental > Terrestrial > Soil > Palsa > Peat permafrost | place: Sweden: Abisko...
CACGGAATCGTAGACGACATCCACACCGCGGCCATCGGTGTGGCGCTTGGTTTCGGCTTCAAAATCCGCTTCGGTGTAGAGGATTACTTCGTCGGCTCCGGCCTCGCGAGCCAATTCCGCTTTGGCTTCCGTCGAGACGGTAGCCAGTACGCGCGCGCCCCTGGCATGAGCCATCTGCACGAGCAACTGCCCGGTGCCGCCGGCCGCTGCGTGAATCAGGGCTGTATCCCCGGCTTTCAAAGGATAAGTAGAGTGAGAGAGATAATGCGCCGTCATACCTTGCAGAATTACTGCCGCAGCCAGCTTCAAATCCAGTTCCGCGGGGATATGCACTAACTGCGAAGCTGGCACAAGCGCATACTCGGCGTAACTTCCCATGACTGAAGTAGAGGCCACGCGATCGCCGACTGCAAAGCCGGTAACTCCGTCGCCGATTGCCTCCACGGTTCCGGCAGCCTCCGAGCCGGGAATCAGCGGCAGAGGAGCCTTATAGCGCCCCTCGCGAAAGTAGATCTCAATGAAGTTGACTCCGGTTGCAGCAATCTTTATCAGTACCTGCCCCGAACTCGGGACCGGCACGGGAAGATCGGCCGCAGTCAAAACCTCGGGGCCTCCAGTTTGATGGATTTGAATCGCCTTCATAACACTTTCGCCCTTTCCCTAGTACGGAGTACGTATCGAAATTCAGTATATTCCAGGCAGCAGCCGCTTCGTCTCCCGGCTATACGCGACGTATTCCTCGCCGAAGTGTTCACGCAGCGCGATCTCTTCAATGTAGATGCGATAAGCGACCGCGGCGAAGCATGGCGGCACAATGATCGACATCGAAATCCAGTTGCGCGTGTGCAGCGCAACCGCGAAGATGCAGAGCAAGAGCCCAGTGTAGGAGGGATGCCGCATCCAGCGGTAGAGGCCGCTCTTGAGCACCTTCTGCGTCGTATGAATTGCCACGTTCGAACTGAAGGATTTGCCAAGGGTAACAATCGCCGTCCAGCGCAGAACGAGGCCGGCGATCAGCACCAACTGGCTGGTCAGTCTGAGCCACTGCGCGCCTCCAGGAAGGTTAGACTCCATGGTCTCGCCAATCCAAATGCCTGCTGTAATGGTTGTGCAGAGGACGATCCACAGCAACCGCATCGTGCCCCGGTCGCGCACGTTGCCGGTACTGTGCCGCGTGCGCGTCGCGGCCCCGATCCAGATTTCCGAACCGATCCAGAGACCGTAAAAGCTGTACCAGAGCGCCGTTAGAGACATTTCTGCTCCGTTCGAAGTGTGAGTCTCCCGCTACTGCCAATCGGTAAGATCACTTGGCAGGCTGAAGCTTCAAGACCCAGTCGTAGCTGCCGGGCAGAGAAGCCGGCAGGGTAACTTCAAGATCGGCATTCTTCTGCGTCCATTTGAGCATGTCGTTTGTGCCAAGAAGAGTGATAGCTGACCCCGGTGCGGCTTTGATATTGTGCAGCAGGATCGTCGATGACGCCGGCTTGCCCATCAGGGTCGCATAAAGCGCGCCATCCTTCTGAGTAAAGCGCAAATCGACGGCGCGCCCCTCGGCGTCCACCTGATTGGTGGTCCCATTAGCGCGGGTCCAAGGATGGGTGCCGTAGATCGCTTCGCCATTCTGTTTAAGCCAAGCGCCGAGCGCGCGCAGCCGGCTCAACTGAATTTCGGGGATGGTCCCATCCGCCTGGGGGCCTACGTCGAGCAGCAGGTTGCCATTCTTGCTGACGATATCCACCAGCAGCTCGATCGCCTCGCGCGGCTTCATCGTCTGCAACTCACCCTCGGCGCGGTTATAGCCAAAGGAAAGCCCAATGCCGCGGCACTCTTCCCATTTCTTTTCGCTGATCTGGTCGAGTTTCGAGTATTCCGGCGAAGAAAAATCGTAGTGCGCAATGCCGAATCGGTCGTCGATCACGCCATCGGGAATGGCGTTATAGTAGTCTGCCTCAACCTTCAAGGCGTTGCCGGATTTCGGCCAGTTGATGTCATTCCACAAGATGGAAGGATGGTAGTTCGCGATAAGTTCCTCTACCTGCGCATCGGCATAGATTCCGTACGCAGTGCTCTGCGGCTGCACGGTTTCGTAATCGTGGTCCACTTCGATCGGTCCGCGGTCAAAGGTCCAATCATAACCGCCAGAGTAATAGAGACCCATCTTCATCCCATCCTTGCGCCCTGCTTCGGATAACTCGCCGACCAGGTCGCGCGTAGCATGAAGCCCAGGCTGGTTGGGATTGGGCACCTTGCTCGGCCAGAGCGTAAAGCCTTCGTGATGCTTGGAAGTCAGCACCACATATTTAGCCCCGGCATCGCGGAAGATAGCCGCCATCTTCTCCGGATTCCACTTCTCAATCTCTTTGTTGAAGATAGGCGCGAAGTTATAGTAGTTGTAATCCGCTCCATAGTGCTCGGCATGATACTTCTCCGTCGGTGAACCGGGGTTGCGCATGGAGTTGTAGTACCACTCGGCATAAGGCGTGTTGCCGACGCCTCCAGTGATGTGGTTCGGGTCCTGCGGCTCCGCCCATCCGGGCACCGAGTAAAGTCCCCAATGGATGAAAATGCCCAGCTTCGCATCGTCGTACCATGCCGGCAGGGGATGCGTGTCCAGCGAGGCAATGGTTGGCTCGTAGTGTTTCGCCTGCGCGGATGCGGCGGGAATAAGTCCAGCGAAAAGAATGAAAGCAACGGTTATGGGAGTGCGTTTGCGCAACACGATATCTGCCCTTTCAAACAACCGAGAATGCCAGCCAGTGCAACATCTCGCAGTTTACACAACCCGGACCGTTTCTATCGGAAGACAGAAAAAGCCTCGTTCTAGCGAGCCAGAACGAGGCTTTCTCAAATCAAGTTGAAAGCTGGGCCTAGTTTCCCGAAAGCAAACTCGGCTCTTCCGGAGCCCGCAGACGGACCAGCCGGTCAATGGCATAGGGAGCGCGATGGCTGCCAGTATGGTAATGGCGTACTTGCAACTCGCCCAACAGGCCGATCGCCAGCATCTGAATTCCGGCCACGATCAGCACCGCAGCCACCACAAACAGCGGCCCATGCTCATCCATCACATTCTGGTGCGGATGGATCAGCTTCGAGAACAGCAGATAGATGGAGAAGAGCGTGCCGGTCACGATGCCCAGCGCGCCAAATCCGCCGAAAAAGTGCAGCGGACGGCTCATGTGCTTGAGCAGAAAGCGGATGGTCAGCAGATCGAAGAAGACGCGGAAGGTGCGGCCGATGCCGTAGTGGCTCTTGCCGCGCTCGCGCATCACGTTCTTGATAGGAATTTCGCAGATCGAAGCGCCATACCAGGCAGCCAACGCTGGAATGAAGCGGTGCATTTCGCCGTAGAGCGGCACATTGTGGATGATCTCGCGGCGATAAGCCTTGTAGGTGGTGCCGAAATCGTGAATGTCCACTTCCGAGAGCTTGGCCATCAGCCAGTTCGCGCAGCGCGACGGAATGCGGCGCATCACAAAATTGTCGATCCGCTCCTTGCGCCAGCCGGAGACCACATCGTATCCCTCTTCGAGCTTTTCAATGAAGTTCGGAATCTCGTTTGGATCATGCTGCAAATCGCCGTCCATGGCGATAATGTACTCGCCATTTGCATTGTCGAAGCCCGCGGCGAGCGCCGAAGTCTGGCCGAAGTTGCGGCGCAGTTTCACCACCAGCACCCGGCTGTCGACTGCGGCAATCTCTTCCATCAGCTTGTAGGTGCGGTCGCTTGAGCCGTCATCCACAAGGATCAGCTCAAAACTGTCGCCTACCTGCTCCATCACGGATTTGAGCCGCGCGTAAAGCTGGGTTACATTCTCTTCTTCATTGTGAAAGGGGACGACGATGGAAAACTTCGGCATATACCCAGTATAGATGCGGGGCAACTAAAAAAGACGCCAAAAGGAATTCGGAACGCCAACAAAATCCCCCGAAAAAGGCTACTGACAGAATGCTGTCAGTAGGGGTAGCGCAGCATGGCTCTTGTGCGTGAGACTCACGCTTCAAACCTAAGGAGAGAGCGATGACTGCAACCCTGATCCATGAACTTGAAACGACCGCAACGACAGCCACCAAGCCCCGCAATCCCCACACCATCGTCTGGTTTGAACTGCCGGTCAGCGATTTGACGCGCTCCCGGCGCTTCTACGAGCAGGTTTTTGAGGTCCAGCTGGCGACTGACGAGCGCTTTCCCGGACTGGCCATGTTTCCTAAACGCACCTCCTCATCAATCTCCGGAGCGCTGATCGAAATTCACCACCCCGGCCTGACAGGAAAAGCCTCCACCGACGGAACGGTCGTCTACCTCAGTTGCGACGGCGAACTGGACGCGGTGGTGAAGCGCACCCTGGCCGCCGGAGGCAAACTGCTGGAAGAAGTGGCCCAACTGCCGGCCGGCATCGGCTGGACCGCCCAGATTCAGGACCTCGACGGCAACCGCGTCGGCCTGCACGCCGCTTTTTAGGTCGCACGCCAGATCGTCAACCCCTCCGGGCGTCGGCCGTTTCCACCTTTCGTGGAACTCCGGAGCCCGGCCCAGCCCGGATTACGATACGATGCCCTCATCATGCGCCGCGCCGACCGCCTCTTCCGAATTGTCCAATTCCTGCGCGCCGGGCGCTTGCAAACCGCGCGTGAGTTGGCGCAAAAGCTTGAAGTTTCCGAGCGAACCGTGTACCGCGACGTCCAGGATCTGCAGCTCTCCGGCGTCCCAATTCTTGGCGAGGCCGGAGTCGGCTACACGCTTCGCCGCGACTACGACCTGCCGCCGCTGATGTTCGATGTGAGAGAAATTACCGCGCTGGTGCTGGGCAGCCGCATGGTCGTTGCCTGGGGAGATGCCGAGCTGGCCGCAGCCGCCAACGACGCCCTCCGCAAGATTGAAGCCGTACTCACACCAGCCATGCGCGACCGCATCGACGCCGTGCGCCTCTATGCGCCAGCCTTTGCCACGCGCCGGCCCGGCGACGAGGCTGCTCGGGACAGCCTGGAGCAACTGCGCGGCGCAGTCGAGCGCGTCCGCGTGATCGAAGTTGGCTATAGCGACGAGAAAGGCCAGGAAACGCAGCGGAGACTGCGACCCATGGCCTTGCTCTTCTGGGGCAATGTCTGGACGCTGGTCGCCTGGTGCGAACTGCGCAAGGATTTTCGCAGCTTTCGCGTCGACCGCTTCCGCTCCATCCAGATTCTTGATGAAACCTTCGTGCAGGAGCGCGGGCAGCGCTACGAAGACTTCCTCGAGAAAATGCGCGAGCAGCTCAAATAAGAGAAGGGTATTTCAGGCCGCGATTTGGCGACCCGAAACACCCTTTTCAGCGATCGACTACTTCCAGTGCCCTTCCACCAGCACCCAGCCGCCGTGCCGGTGCTCCCAGCGATGGGCAACCCAGTGCGCATGAGGATGAGGCGGACGGTCCCAGCGGCCAGGAACCCAGACGTAACCGTGACCGTCCCAGCGGTGGTAGCCGTCAACCCACGCAAACTCCGGTCCCGGCGCAACCGGGCGATGTTCCACGATCGGCGCAGGCGGTCCCACCTGCACATACACCTGCGCATAAGACGCAGCAGGAAGCAGAGCAATACCCAGCAGTAAAGCTGGCAGCAACTTCTTCATAGCAGTCAACTCCTTGGTTGAATGGTTCGTTTGGTTCGTTTTAGCCCCTGTTCATGTCGGGCGTTTTGACGTTCTGCTGGTTATAACGCGGGAACGGACCAATAAGTTGCGCAAGGTGAAAAACTCATTCGAAGTTATCAGTCGCCGAGCACCGTTTTCAAAACCTCGGCAGCACGCCGGCAAGCCGTTGCATCCGCATCGTGATGCGTCACCAGGCGAACCGATTTCGGCCCCACGGCGCTCATCAGCAACCCCTGCGATTTCAAAGCCGCCGTCACCTCGGCAGCCGCTCGGCTCCGCAGCGAAAACACCACAATATTGGTCTCAACCGCCGCCGGATCAATCTCCACTTCAGGCAGCGCGGCCAGCGTCTCCGCCAGCATCCGCGCATTGGCATGGTCTTCGTGCAGCCGCAGCGGCATTTTCTCAAGCGCAATCAGCCCCGCAGCGGCCAGGATTCCCGCCTGCCGCATCCCTCCGCCCAGCGCCTTGCGGTAAACGCGCGCTTCGGCAATCGCGTCCTTACTGCCCACCAGCATGGAGCCAACCGGCGCGCAAAGCCCCTTTGAAAGGCAGAACATAATCGTGTCGAAGCCGCTGGTAAGCGCACGGACGCTCTCAAACACATCGCCTCCCAGCGTCGTAGCCGCGTTGAAGATCCTGGCGCCATCCAGATGTATCGGCAGACCGCGCTTTTTCGCTCCAGCCCAGATCTCTTCCAGCAACGGAAGCGGCGTCACCGAACCGCCGGCCAGGTTGGCCGTATTTTCAATCTCGATCAGTGCAGTGGAGGCGCGAAAAGTGCTGCCTTTCGCAAAGATTACCGGCTCAATGTGCGCCCAGGTCAGAACTCCGCGAGGCGCAACCACAGGCCGGATCAGGCAACCGGAAAAACTCGCCGCCGTCGCCATCTCCCAGTCCAGAATGTGCGAGCGCGACTCGCAGACAATCTCCTGCCCAGGGCGCGTGTGCAGGCGAATCGCAATTTGGTTGCCCATGGTTCCCGTGGGCACGTAAAGACCGGCCTCGCGGCCAAAAATCTCCGCCGCGCGCGCTTCCAGCCGGTTGATGGTTGGGTCTTCCCCGTAAACGTCGTCGCCTACCTCTGCCGCGGCCATCGCGGCGCGCATTTCGGCCGTAGGGCGCGTCAGCGTGTCGCTGCGCAAATCGATCAATTCCAATGAATCCTCCCTAAGAGTTGCTCTTCTAATTTTCAAATATCAAACTGACCCGCCGACCGGCTGACTCGCCAATCCCAGAAATTCCCCAAAAACATCGTTCGAAATCATACGCCCCCGATCCGTGAGCCGAACCCGCCCGCCGTCCATCGCGAGCAAACCATCCCCGGCCAGCCGCCGCGCCACTTCCAGAGAAGACGCAACCGCCGCCGCGCCAAACTCCGCGCGGATCTCATCGATCGTAACCCCGGAGTTGCGCCGCAGCCCCAGAAACCACGCTTCCTCAAGCTGCTGCACCGGTCCCAGCCACGCCGTTTCCAGGCTCCCTGATCCTCCGAGATACGCATCCAGATCGTCGGTTGTCGTTGTTCTCAAAACAAGCCCGTCTGGAGCGCACAGCATCGACGAAGCATCCAGCCCCAAGCCCAGATACGGCATGCGCTGCCAGTAACGCAGATTATGAGCAGACTCAAATCCCGGCTGCGCAAAATTGGAAATCTCATATTGCGTCAAACCCGCCCCAGCCAGCGTCGTCACGGCTTCCTCATACATCCGGGCAATCGTGTCGTCGCTCGGCACCAGACCGGCGCTGTAGCGCGCGCCGCCAGAGATCAATTCCCGCCCCAGCCGCGAATCCTCGTCGATTTCCAGCATGTAAACCGAAGCATGAGCCGTCTGCGCCTCGACCAGCACCGCCAGCGACTCGCGCCACGAAGCCAGCGTCTGCTCCGCCAAGCCAGCCAGCAGATCGACATTCAGGTTGGCAATCCCGGCCGCGCGTAAACGGCGCAGATCTTCAAGCACCATGGCGCGCGTATGCAGCCGCCCGCTCAGACTCGCCTCGCGATCCACAAACGACTGCACGCCGAGCGAGACGCGGTTCACTCCGGCCTCGGCCATTGCAGCCAGCGTCGCATCGGAAAGCTGTCCCGGCGCGCACTCTACGGTAATTTCAGCGTCCTTATTCACCGCAAAATTGCGGCGAATCGCTGCAAATATCTCCGCAAACAGCGCGCCATCCAGCAAAACCGGTGTTCCGCCGCCGAAATAGATCGTGTCGACCTCGCGCGGCAGTTCGACGCCCATCTCCCCAGCCCATTTCGCCGAGCCTTCCAGATCGGCAACCAGCCGGCTCACATACCTGCCATGTTCGCTGGCCGGGTACACGCCCGAGGCGAAGTTACAGTAGGTGCATTTGGCCTTGCAAAACGGAACGCTGAAGTAGAGCCCAAGCGAGTTGTGCGCAATAGCCGTCATTCTTCTCCATTTTCGCATCGCGTCGCGGCCATTCGCTCGTGACGGCTATCTTGCGCCAAAGAAAAAAACATCCAAATCGCCGTTTGTTACGTCCAAAATTCATCGCACGTTAACGTCATTGCCCGGCAGTTTCATGGCCTCAATCTCCACGCCCCAATCCGGAATCGCCCTCGCCAGCGCCCTGCCCGACGATCCCGCCTCGGCACGCCGTCGCCGCGATCTGCTCGAGTTCTGGACGGCCTACATTCTCATTACGCTGGCCATCTGGGCTCCGCCGCTCTGGCAGCGGGGGCTGTCCTTGATTGCACTGGCCTGGGTGATCTGGGCTACCGTCCGCTCTTTTGACGGCTGGCGCGCCATGGGTTTCCGAGTCACGGGCGTCTGGCGCGCTGTCTGGGTGCTTCCCGTGGTGCTCGGGCTCTCCGCTGTCACCGTCGCGATTGCCGCGCAAATCGGAACCCTCCATGCCCCGCCAACCCCGGTGCAGCTCCTGCAGCGATACGGCGGCTACGCGATCTGGTCCTTCCTGCAGGAGTTCCTCCTGCTCAACTTCTTTCTCCTGCGCCTGCTGCGTCTCATTCCGGGCAGGTTCAAGGCGGCGCTCGCAGCGTCATCGCTTTTCGCGTTTGTACACCTGCCCAACCCGGTTCTCACCCCGCTCACCCTTCTCTGGGGTTACGCCGCCTGCCTCATTTTTCTGCGTTACCGCAACCTGTACGTTCCCGCCGTCGCCCACGCCATCCTCGGAATCACCATCGCCATCACCGTTCCTGGCCCGCTGGATCACAACATGCGCGTCGGTCTCGGTTACCTCACCTATCGCGAACACAAGCACCATCCGCATCCTCTGCCTACCGCAGCCAGATCGACCACACCGTATCCACCGTTGCATGGGTAATGGCCGAGGCCGCCACGCGCCGCTCCCGCCGCCACGCCCGCCCATAGAAACCTCCAGCCAGCGCTGCCAGCAGCACATATTGCCAGTTAAAGCTCGTCGTCCGCTTGTTCCAGTGCGACAGGCCGAAGAGCACAGCGGTAATCGTCAGCGCCCAGCCGCGTCCAACCCGCCGCTCCAGCAAGTTTTGTATCCATCCGCGAAAGAACAGCTCCTCCGGCACGGCAATGAAGAAGAATGTGAAGAGATAAGCCCCGCCCAACTGCTGCCATGAAGGCCACAGCGCATGAGCATGAAGAAAGGCCATCGCCAGCCCCAGCAAAATCGCCACCGGCGCGTAGAAGCAAAACTCCCGCAGTCCAACGCCCACATCGCGCAGCCGCAGACGGAGGTCAAACCCCACGCCATCCAACCGCCGCATGGCCATCAGACCGTAAATGCCCGCATCCAGCAGTAGCACCTTGTTGAAGACCGCCAGATGCGCCGGCCACGCCCCTTCAAACCAGCGCAGATCCACCGCCAGCCCCACCCCGATCAGCACCAGCCAATCCCGCCAATTCCCGCGCTGCTCCGGGTCAACTCGGCAAGCATCGAGCATCAGCGCGGCAATCGCCACCGGCAGCAGCGCGTAGAGCGCCAGCCAGTGCCAACGAAAATTCCCCGCGGAGATGGAAACCAGCAGATACGGAACGCAAAGTACAGCCGGCCGGAGAATGCGTACCGGATACGGCAATTTCGGGCTGGATCGCGTCATCCAATCCCCGAAAAACGCCGCCGCCAGATACGGCAATAGCGCCAGAATTGCGGCGATCGCAATGGGGAGCGTGAACATTGGCCAGAACAAGTCTACTGGCTATCGATTCTCGCAACGAATCCTACGCCGACAGGTTCGAATCGCGTTTCGAAATGCCATACTGGGCAGGCATTCGAATTCCCATCGGAGACTTGCCCGCAATGGTCTTTACCGCAGTCCAATGGAACGCGTACCTGGGAATTCTCTGCTCCCTGGTAATTTTGCCCACGGTTGGCGCCACCTACTACCAGGCCTGGAAGGCCCGCCGAGAGGCAAAAGAGGCGCGCGAGGGCCTGCTGCATGCCAAGGACTGCCTGGAATTTGTCGTGGCCGACGGCACTTGCATCAACCTTATTCCACTGGAGACGCTCCACTCACTCCCTCAGCCGGGAGATGTCGTGCTCTTGCCCGGCGATGGCGTCGGCGGAGACGACCGTTTTCATCCCGGCGCCTATCGCATCCAGCGCATCGAGCACATCTACACTCCCGCCGAGGTCAAAGGCAAGCAACCCCGGGAAGCCCGGCTGACCAAAGCCGTGGCGCTCGTCGAGTCGCTGCACTAAAGCGCAACACTCGCGGAATGCCCGTTTGCCAACAGCCATTTTCGGCGGATGAACGCCCCACTTCCTTCGCCCGTACAATGGAATTGGTATGGCAGACGAGAAAGAGAAGCCGAAAAAATCTGAGGATGAGGTAACCGGCAAGGTCTACGACAGCCGGCTGATGATGCGCCTCGCGCGCTACCTCTCGCCATACCGCTGGCAGGCGACGGTCTCGGTCACGGCCGTCATCCTCAAGGCGGCAATGGACGTGGTCGGCCCTTATCTGGTCAAGGTAGGCCTCGACCGCTATCTCACCGCGAAAGCCACTGTTCTGGATGCAGGCGTACACACCAACTGGCTCGCGAGACGGCTTTCCGACGATCCCTACACTGGCCTCGGCCAATTGGCCGCGCTATATCTCGCGGCGCTGCTGCTGGCCTACGGCTTCGAGTTCCTCCAGACCTACCTGATGCAGTGGACCGGCCAGAAAGTCATGTTCGACATGCGCCGCGAAATCTTCCGCCACATGCAGCGCATGCACATCGGTTTCTTCGACAATCACGCCGTCGGCCGCCTGGTCACGCGCCTCACCTCAGACGTCGACGCGATCAATGAAATGTTCACTTCAGGCGTGCTCTCGATGATCGACGACATCTTCGCGCTCACCGTCATGGTAGTCGTCATGCTGGGCATGAACTGGCGTCTGGCGCTGCTCACCTTCAGCGTGCTGCCGTTGATTGTGTGGGTCACACATCTCTTCCGCAAATCCGTGCGTGAGAGTTATCGCCGCGTCCGCGGAGCTATTTCGCGCATCAACAGCTTCACCCAGGAGCATGTCAGCGGCATGTCGGTGGTGCAGTTATTCAATCGCGAAGAGCGCGCTTACACCCACTTCCGCGCGGTCAATGAGCAGCACATGATCGCCTTCAAAGACACCGTCTTTGCCTATGCGCTCTATTACCCGGCCGTCGAAATCCTCTCTTCTATCGCTATCGCCCTCATCATCTGGCGCGGCGGATTCGGAGTGATGGCCGGCGCAGTCTCCATCGGCATGCTGTCCGCCTTCATCCAGTATTCGCAGCGATTCTTCCGGCCCATCAATGACTTCAGCGAAAAATTCAACATCCTGCAGGCCGCCATGGCCGCCTGCGAACGCATTTTCAAGCTGCTCGACACGCCATCCGAGATCGTAACTCCGGCGAAGACGAAGCTCGGCGACGGCAGTAACCGCATCGAGTTCCGCCACGTCTGGTTCACGTATCAGAAGCTAACTGAGGAGCAACAGGAAATCGCTGCAAGAGCAGGGGCAGCGGAGTTAGCGGCGTTAGAAGGAATTGAGTGGATTCTGAAAGATGTCTCCTTCGTCGTCGAACCGGGCCAGACCGTAGCCATCGTAGGCCACACCGGGGCAGGGAAGACCACGCTCACCGGCCTGATGATGCGCTTTTACGACGTCACGCGCGGCGCGGTTCTGCTGGACGGCGTGGACCTGCGCGAGATGGATCTCGGTGAACTCCGCCGCCACTTCGCCGTCGTCCTGCAAGACGCATTCCTCTTCACCGGCACCATCGCCGAAAACATCCGCCTCGGCGCGGACGAGATTACGGATGCCCGCATGGTCGAAGCCGCCCGCGATGTGAATGTCCTCGATTTCATCGAGAGCCTTCCAGGGCGCTTCAACGAGCCTGTTCTCGAGCGCGGCGCATCGCTCTCCACGGGCCAGAAGCAGCTCATCAACTTTGCCCGCGCCCTGGCCTACGACCCGCGCATCCTCATCCTCGACGAAGCCACGTCCAGCGTCGACACCGAGACCGAGCACAAGATCCGCCTAGCACTGGAGCGCATGGTCGAAGGGCGCACCAGCGTCCTCATCGCACATCGCCTCTCCACCGTCCAGCGCGCGGACGTGATTCTGGTCATGCACAAAGGCCAGTTGCGCGAGTTCGGCAGCCATCAGGAATTACTCG
>Ga0302324_100022513_pt1 | contig 12240 bp, 12 predicted proteins | sample Palsa_T0_1_FD_201949 | JGI IMG/M metagenome (GOLD analysis project Ga0302324, IMG submission 201949) | Peat permafrost microbial communities from Stordalen Mire near Abisko, Sweden - Palsa_T0_1 | ecosystem: Environmental > Terrestrial > Soil > Palsa > Peat permafrost | place: Sweden: Abisko...
TCTATTCGTTTCTTCTCGATGCCGACCCCAGCGGCTGCTCGCTCGACACCATGGTCGAACGCCGCCTCGACCTCCGCGCCGGGCCCCGCGCCGACGAGCGCGCCCTCTTCATCCACGAACTGAACGAGCGCCTGCGCCCTGAAATCGACCGCCGAAATCTGCGCGCCCTCTATAACGACATCGAACTGCCTCTGGCCGACGTGCTGGCGCGCATGGAATACACCGGCATCCGCGTCGATTCCGTCGAGCTTTCCCGGCTTTCCACCCTGCTCGAAACAGAAATCGCGCGTCTCACGCAGGAGGTCCACGCTCTTGCCAACCGCGAATTCAATATCTCCTCTCCCCAACAGCTGGGCAAAGTACTGTTTGAGGAAATGGGCCTCCCCGCGCCGGTCCGCTACGGTAAAGGCAAAACCATTTCCACCGCGGCCGACGTTCTGGAAGGTCTGGCGGCCGAGCACGCCGTGGTGCGCAAAGTACTCGAATACCGGCAGTTAACCAAACTGAAGGGCACGTATGTGGACGCGCTGCCGGAACTGATCGATCCCGCAACTGGCCGCCTCCACACCAGCTTCAACCAGACGGGCGCGGCCACGGGGCGGCTCTCTTCTTCCAATCCCAATCTGCAGAACATCCCCATCAAGACAGAACTGGGGCGCGAGATCCGCGCCGCTTTCGTCCCGCGCGAAGGCTGGGATTTGGTGGTGGCGGATTATTCGCAGATTGAACTCAGGCTGCTGGCGCACCTGTCGGGCGACCCGGTGCTGACCGACGCGTTCCGCAACGGCGAAGACATCCACACGCGGACAGCCGCCGAAGTGATGGGGGTGCCTCCCATGCTGGTCACAAAGGAAGCCCGTAACAACGCCAAAGCTGTGAACTTCGGCATCGTTTATGGCATCAGTTCCTTCGGACTCGCCGCTAATCTGGGGATTTCGCGCAAAGAGGCCGATACCTATATTAAGAGCTACTTTGAGCGCTACGCCGGCGTGAAGCGCTTTATCGACGAGACCATCGCCAAAACGCGCGAAACCGGCATCGCGCGCACCATGTTCGGCCGCGAGCGCCCCATTCCCGATATGAACAGCCGCAATTCCACCGCGCGCGGCTTTGCCGAAAGAACCGCCGTCAATTCGCCCATTCAGGGCACAGCGGCGGACCTGATCAAGCTCGCCATGGTTCGGATCGATAAGGCTCTCGAAGGGTGGCAATCGAAACTGCTGCTGCAGGTGCACGACGAACTGGTGCTGGAGTCTCCGCCAGAGGAACTGGCTGAGGTGCGGGAACTGGTGAAGCGGGAAATGGAATCGGTCTGTGAGTTGGCCGTGCCGCTGCTCGTCGAAGTAGGGGCCGGGAAGAACTGGAGGGATGCGAAATAAAAAAGCGGCGAAGACCCGGGAAGACGCCCCGGCTTCGCCGCCGATGAGGAAAACCAGACGGGTGATTAAGCCTTTTTGCGGCGGCGGCTGCGGATCAAACCCAGCCCGACGAGACCCGATCCGAGAAGCACCATCGTCCCCGGCTCAGGAGCGCTCGAAGTAGTATAGCCGTAATCGACCTCGGCGGCAAACTGCTGTGTGCTGGTATTTACGACCACGTCATTGATTGTTCCGGAATTAACCTCATCGCCGGACGATCCGCTCTGCGTGGTTCCCGTTAGCGTGAACGTACCGCCGCCGGCGGCCTCGTAGCTCGCGAGCGTAGTGCCAGAGAGCGTAACGCCGACAAGACCGTTATAGCCCGTGCCCGTTGTCAAACCGTAGATTGAATCGGTGTTCGACACGGAGTAGGGGGCGAGGTTTCCGGTGGTGGCGTCCGGACCCAGCGTAATGGGATTGCAACCATTGTTCGGCATCACTGTCGAGCCGCCTGAACAATTTCCAAGGGCAGTGCCAATCCCGGTATCGAAAACCTGGATATTTTCACCAAGCGTTGGGCCCGTGGGCAGTTTGTCGGCGGTAACCGCGCTGTTCACGAACGTCTTCGTGAAGTTGTCGCTCGCCGCATAATCGAACATCTCGGTATTCGACGCGTCGGTGCTCGTGATCGTGATGTTCGTTTCGTTGAGGGTTGCCTTGAAATAGATAGTGACCGAGTTCAGGGTTCCGAGGCTCGTATCGAACTTATTCAATGTTAGGGAAAAGTTAGAGTTAGTTGAGGCAGCCTGCGAAGCGTTGTAGCCGATGATCGAAGTTGCATTTGCCGCTGTGGACGCAAGTGCGATCAAGGCTGCTCCGGAAAAGAGTCGTGACAGAATTTTCATAAATTGTTCGCCTTTCACACCCGGTAGCGCTTTTCTAGTCCTCCCAGCGCCCCTTTTTGATGTATAAAACGATACTAGCAATAATATCAATTGTAATGCAAGTAGTTTTAATCACAATTGATAGAATAACTTACCTGCCTAGTTACAGGACGCATAGACAAAAAAAGCGACGCGAAGGTCGCTCTTTTTCAGGTGTTTTTACCGGATCTATCGTATAATGCGCGCCCGATACGCGCGGAACGACCTTTCTAACATGAAAGGGATTCTGTTTAAGGATTACGACAACTACGTGAAAGGTGTGAGCCGGCGGCTGAAGCAGGCTTCGGTGGCGCCGGTGCTGCAGCAAAATCTTCCGGTTGAATATCTGCGCGGTGGCGATATCGATAAGGATCAAAGGGCACGTCAGATCGCCACCGAACGCGGGATCACGACAGGCGACGTGTGCGTGCTGAGCGCCACGGATCTGGCTCACACATTTGAACATCATGGCACGCACATGGAGATCCGGGGCATGCACATGGAGATCCGGAAACGCCCGTCTCTGGCGCTGTATCACTATCTCATCCATCCCGAATTCGACTGGATGTTCGCCCGTATTCAGACCTGGTTTCCCTTTGCCATCAACATTTACGTGAACGGACGAGAGTGGCTGGCAAGGCAGATGGACAGGGAAAAAGCTGCACGGAGAAATTTTCGGGAAGTTTAATACCAGCTGCTACGTCAACGTGACCGCGCAGTTGAACGACATCGATAGGCAAGTGCAGGAGACTGCCTGAGCTTCCCCGCCGAGGTGGTTGGTATTCGATATTCCACAGGTCATGACTCGCGTTCTCCTTTCCGATAGCGCCAGCCTGGCTTGAAATCCATCCGGTCAGCCCTGGCATTACGCCGCCGGTCTCCGCCGGCTTCGAGTACGGCTGGCCATGGGCTGCGATGCCAGTACGATTTGAAGTGCGGTGGATTATTAGAGATAAGAAGTCTCCTCTGTGTCGTTTCGATCGTCGCGGGGAATGGAAGGCCGCCCGGATCTCGGTCGCGAACAGTTCCGGCTGTTAACCAGGAGCGGCACAGATGGATATCTTAGACCGGTTGAAAGCATGGATCAGGACCGGCGTTTTGCCTTTGGGTGCCCATGTGCGGTGGACAGAGGGGCGTTGCGAGACGCCGCTTTCGTCCGGGAAGAAGACCCAGGCCCTTTGGCGGCGAGCTTTTTGTTTACTTCGGGCCAACGTTGTTCCAGCCAGAGTTTGACCTTTTCGGGATTTCGTTCACGGGCTTGTCTGGCCGGACGCTGCAGGGTCCAGTCCATCGTGCCCAGGATTTTCCATATATGACCGGAGTGATAGCGAACACCCGTCAGGCGCTCCACGACTTTCGCCACGCGCGGCAGTGTCCAAAGATCCGTTTCTAAACCGTGAGCTCGCGGTCCTTTGCGTAAGGCCCTCTCCACCTGGAGCAGTCGCGCTGGCCGGAGCGCACCGATGCCACGTTGCGGGCGCATGTAGCGGGCTGCGCGATTTGCTTCGATGTGGCCGCGGTTGCGGGCGTGACTGAGAACGCGCGGGAGGATATGCGCGCGGATGTGGCGGTGCCGGATTCCGGCCGCGTGTGGTGGGATTGCTGGGCGCGTGCTTCGGCGCGACCTCGGCCTGGTTCCAGAGCGCGCTTCGCGGGGTCGGAGTTACGCTGGTCGAATTCGACTGGGCCGGGGGAGTTGATCGCGCACGGGGCGTTGATTCTGAGCATGGCCGCGGTGCTGTTTCTGGTGCCCGCGGCGTGGCTGGCTATGCGGCGCCAGTAAGCAGGGTCAGTCCAGTTTAAATACACCCTGAAGTTCCGGGCGGCCGTACTCGGCCCCGCCCGTGAGCACGGATAGGTTCATCAGAATTTGCGCAAAACCCGAGCCATGGGTATGGCCACACAACACGGTCATATTGTTTTGAGGGTGTTTGCGCATGAGCGCCGCTAAGCGATCTCCCACAGCCTTGCAGGCAAAGTGCGGCAAATAATCGTCGGCGGAGATCCGGCCTTCATGCCAACACGATTCCCGAAACGGCGGCACATGGGTAAGAACCAGAACATTGCGCCATTGCGCCAGCGCCTGCCTTGCGTGGTCTTCGAGGAAGAGGGCTGCTTCATCTCCCAAAGCGTTTAGCTTCGCCAGGAGCTGGGGCTTGAGCAATTCGCAGAGTTCCTCGATCTGAAAGTAGTCGTTTAACATGACGTCCGACCTATAAAAATCTCCCAGGCGGCCATCCGCCCAGGAATCGTGGCCGATCAGCGCAGTATTGGCTGTCAATGGGACAATACCTGCAGCCGGAAGCCAGTAAAGCTTGTCTGAGGAGGCGCATCGCCGCGCGGCCATTTTGCGAACATTGGCGATCGATCCGCCATAGAAATCGTGATTACCGAGCACGAAATAGATGGGAGCTTCGATCGCATTGGAAAATTCAGCCAGGATCTGAGTGACGCAATCGGATTCGCCGATATCGCCGGAGATCAGCAGCGCTTCCGGTTTTTCGGCTTGAATCCGGCCATAGAAAGCCGAGCGCTCCTGGAATGAGAGAAAGCTCAAATGGATGTCAGTCAGCCAGCCTATGCGCAAGCTGACAGTATCCCATGGCTCATCCGCGCCGCATGAACGCTTTCTGAATTTTCTCTGACACCAAAGTCAGGGCAAAAACCTTTACATTAGACTCGTGCGTATCCTCGTGGTGGAAGACGAACCGAAGCTTGCGGCGGCCGTTAAGCAGGGCCTTGAAGCAAACGAACATGCCGTCAGCATCGCCCCCACCGGCGAGGACGGTTTCTATCTCGCCCAGACCCAGACCTTCGATCTCCTCATCTTCGACATCATGCTGCCCGGCCGTGACGGCCTCGAAATCGTCGGAAATCTGCGCCGCCTGGGATATCGCACGCCCATCCTGCTGCTCACTTCGAAGGACGCCATCGAAGACAGAGTACAGGGCCTCGACGCCGGCGCCGACGACTACCTCGGCAAGCCCTTCTCCTTTTCCGAACTGCAGGCGCGCGTCCGCGCGCTGGGACGCCGCAGTTCTCCCGAATATGGCGGCACACTCAAGCTCGAAGACCTGCAGCTCGACTGCGTTCGTCATATCGCGCTTCGCGGCGGCAAAACTCTCGAACTGACCGCCCGCGAGTTCGAACTGCTCGAATATCTGCTGCGGCGTGTCGACCAGGTGGTATCGCGCGAGATGCTCGCTCGTGAGGTCTGGAAGGAATCGGCGCGCCACACGCCGATCGACAATCTCATCGACGTGCATATCGCGCGCCTGCGCAAAAAACTGGACGATCCCTGGCCAAGGAAACTGCTCCAGACCGTTCGTGGCGTCGGTTTTGTGCTGAGATCGGAGTAGTGAACGTCTTCAAACGGCCAGAGCGTCTGCGAACGCGCCTCGCGCTTTCTTACATTTTTCTGCTCGCCGGCGCCATGGTCGTGTTCACGGCTGGCACCGCCGCAGTTCTGTTCTTTCAGATGCGCGCGCAACTGGCGCACTTTGCCGTGCAGGACATCGAGACCGTGGAAGGTCTCATGACTCTCACGCCCGATGGCCACGTGAAGGTGCGCGACGATTACCACAATCATCCGGAATCGAAGCTGATTCTCGACCACTACATGGAAGTGCGGGCTACGGATGGCACGCTGCTCTACAGGAACGACCGTCTGGGCAAGACCACCCTGGGCGGCGCACCTTTACCTGGCGAAGGCATCGGCGGATACTCGCAGCGCTCGGACCGGCTTTCGGACGGCACGCGCGTCATCATGGTGAGCCGCCGCCACACGCTCGAAGGGCGTCCTGTTCTGATCCGTCTGGCACATAGCGAGGAGCCTGTCTGGCAGGCGCTCGATCGGTTCCTTGCGGCCGCGGCGCTCATGTTTCCGCCGATGCTGGGCGTAGCTGTTATCGCCGGGCGCCGCATGGCGCGCCGCATTCTTTCGCCCGTGCAAAACATGGCGGCCCGCGCCGCGGAAATCACCTCAAGCCGTCTGCACGAGCGTTTGCCCGTGAATGGCACGGGCGACGAACTCGATCATCTCGCCGAAGTTTTCAACCGGACCCTGGCGCGGCTGGACGATTCGTTCCGGCAACTCAGGCAGTTCACGTCCGATGCTTCGCATGAGCTCCGTACACCGCTCGCCGCCATTCGCAGTATCGGGGAAGTGGGCCTTCACCGCGATGGCACGCGCGAGGATTACCGCGAGTTCGTGGGCAGCATGCTCGAAGAAGTAAACCGGCTGACGCGGTTGATCGACGAGTTGCTGATGATCTCGCGCGGCGATTCAGGTGCGATCCGGCTCAACTACACCGCCGTCGATGTCTTCGAGTTGACGCGCGAAACGGTTGCGCTGCTCGAGCCTCTGGCCGAAGAAAAAGAGCAGCGCCTGGTGCTGACGGGCGCGCCGCGCTCGACCATTCAGGCGGACCCGATATTTCTCCGCCAGGCGCTTCTCAACGTGATTCACAATGCCATTAAGTACTCGCCGGCGCGCGCGACCACGTCATTGTGCGTTGAGAGCGAAGGTCCGCACTCGGTGGCCATCTCGGTGAGCGATGAGGGTCCGGGAATCGCCCCCGAGCACGCATCGCGCATATTCGATCGCTTCTACCGCGTCGATCAGGGCCGCTCGCGAGAGGCCGGCGGCTTCGGCCTCGGACTGGCAATCGCGCAGTGGGCCGTGCAGGCGCACCAGGGATCGGTCAGCCTGTCATCTGTTCCCGGGGAGGGAAGCACGTTTCGGATTATCCTTCCGGTTGGGCGCAGCGTGTGAAACCCCACCGGCATGGTGAATGCCGGCGAAAAACCCAACAATCCATTCGCGGGAAGGCGTGGTATCCGCCTTAGCACCTCAAAGTGGGGTTGCGCCTGCCTGAACACCACCCCGCTCCCACACAATCGTGCCCCGCCGGCCGAAGCAACCTTGTCAATTTCCAACCATTTCGCTCAGCAGAATCAACAGCTTTAGAAAGCTCCTGTAACCCTTCGCTGCTCTGACCCTCGCGCGGCTCGGGACAGGAGAAGATCGATCGTAAGACGACTCACCTTTGCTAAAGGCGCTATTCTGGAGCCATGGGAAGCCCGTTTCCGTACAACCGCTTAGCGCTGATCCAGTTGGCGAATTCGCAGCGTTTCAACTGCCGCTCTTAGGATAATACTCCCTGCATCCGCAATCGCCTGGCTTTCGGTCCAGTGGATGCGCTGCATAGGCTTGAAAAGATAAGTCCTGGTTTCCTCGTACATCCTTAGATTTCGCTCGAAATACACCCACTGCGAGCGTTTCTCTCGTAAGTGCGCACGGATTTTTTGAAACTCCGATCCCAGGACGCTGTCAGCCGAATCGACGACGACCGGTAGCTTCTCCACTGTGCCACGTACCAACTCCACCTCCGCCATCGCTGAGCCGTGTTCATATATGTATGATCGTGAGCCGATGACGAGCCGGGATGTCTTCCCCGAGAAATTCATCTAATTCTTCTTGCAGCATGAGGCCATAGGCCCGGAGTTCTTTGCGTTCAGGTGGACGAACGGCTGCGTCGCCTGCCTGACCATCTACCAGGGTCTGCCTGACATGAACAAGGCCGCTGATAGCGGCCTGAGCCAGTCTGTCGAGACCTAACGCGTCGCTGACCAGTGAATTTAATTCTTCAAGCAGCGCGGCGCCGGTTTCCTGCCCATACCACTCAGCTTCTCCGGCAGACAGTTGCTCAGCCAATCGCAATCGGTTGTGAAGCGCCTCCCATAGTGCCCATTCACGACGGCCGGAATCGAAGGGGATTGACAAGCTGCCGGCGCCATTGCGGCCGTGCCCGACAGGCTTATCCCCGCTCGTTTCCGGCTGTGTTTCAGGCGGTGCGGGACCCTTCTGTTCTCCGGGCACGGTGCGATCCATGCTCACGGCGACGACGGCGAGGTGATGCTCGACAGCAGTTGCCAGTCAACGCGCGCTTCGGGGGTAACGTCTTTGTTCCACTTCTTCCATAGCTCGCCGTCATCGATGGCGTCAGCTCGAAAGGATTCAACCACGGACGCTGGAGCAGATGGAAGAGCTTCCGGGCATACCGCTGCCTGTAGCCACGCAATGGGACTCGCGGAGAAGGTCGGCGGGACCATTCAGAAGAGTCTCGGCAAGCTGGAAGAACTGCGGGGCAAGTAGGCGTTGCCGCTATCGGCCCGGCGCACGGTCGTTTCGGTAGATTTTGCCGTCTTTCATGAAGAAGAACACACTCTGAGTGGCTTTGATATCGACGAGGACGAGGCTGGACCGGGCGATCCGCAGGCGCGCCGGCATGTCGCAGGCGAAGTTTGCCGCCGCATTCGCACTCAACCCTCGTACGCTGCAGCAATGGGAGCAGCATATAGCGGTACCGGAAGCTGCCATCCGAGCCTATCTGACGGTAATCGATCGCAATCCGCAGGCGGTCGTAAACGCGTTTCGTGGCTGATTGATGCCCGGCAGTCGAACCGAGTGGTCTCAAACGTGCCTCAGCGTCTTTCAGGAGAGATTATGCCGAACAGCACAAAACAGCAAGTCGAAGGTAAGCTGCACGAAGTCGCGGGCGAGGCGAAGCAAAAGACCGGCCAAATCACCGGTAATAAGGAACTCGAAGCCGAAGGCCTCGCGGAGAAGGTAAGCGGGACGGTTCAGAAGGGTCTCGGCAAGCTGGAAGAATTGCTCGGTAAGTAGGCCGTCGCCTTAGCGCACCGGTGCTCGGTCGTTCCGGTAGATTTTGCCGTCTTTCATCACGAAGAACACACTCTGCGTGGCTTTGATATCGGTGACGGGATTGCCGGGCACCGCGACGATATCCGCCGCCATGCCGCCACGCAGCACCCCGACGCTGTCTTTGAGCCCGAGCAGGTCGGCCGCCGCGATGGTGCCGGCCTGCAAAGACTGAGCTGGGGTAAGCCCGTCGGCGGCCATAAGTTGAAACTCCACCGCGTTGCTGCCGTGCGGATAGACGGCAGCATCGGTCCCCAGCGCGATTTTCACGCCGAGTTCCATTGCACGCTTCACCATGGTGTCCTGTTGTTTGACCGTCTTATCCGCTTTGGCTTTGACGAGCGGCGGAAATTTCGATTCGGCCAGGCCGACACGGACCGTCAGAGTGGGCACCAGGTACACGCCGCGGTCGTGCATCATGCGCATCGCCTCATCGTCGATGAAGGTTCCGTGTTCGATGGAATCGATGCCAGCGCGAATGGCGCGCTTCGAGGATTCCGCGCCATGCGAATGCGCGGCGGCTTTGCGATGCAGGGTATGCGCCTCATCGACGATTGCATTCAGTTCGGCCTGGGTGAGTTGCGGGACGTCCACGTCGTCCGTGGGGGAAAGGACGCCGCCGCTCGCGCAGATCTTGATCATGTCCGCGCCGTACTTGACGTTGTAGCGGACCGCAAAGCGGGCCTCGTCCGGCGAATTAATCACACCGTCCTGCGGACCGCTTTCATGATTGAAAACTCCCGGCCGGAAGCCATCGCTGTCGTCGCAATGCCCGCCGGTAGAGCCGAGGGCATGCACGGAAATCAGCATGCGAGGTCCGGGCACGATGCCCGCGTTGATGGAATTGCGCAGGCCAACGTCCAGAAAATCGTCGCTGCCTACATCGCGGACGGTGGTGAAACCAGACATCAAGGTGATGCGCGCGTTGGCGGTGGAGCGGATGGCGCTTTCCGGGATGGTGCGTTGCAGGTCGAGCAGTCGCGCGCCGTTGTAGTCGGGGTTGAAGTCGCTGGTCAGGTGAGTGTGCGCGTCGATAAACCCGGGCATCAGCGTGGCGTCGCCCAGGTCGATCACGGTAGCGCTGGCGGGCGCGGCGGCGGCGCCTACGGCCTGAATCTTTCCCTCCGAAACGAGCACAACTCCGGGTTCGACGATCTTGCCGGCAAAGCTGTCGAAGAGGCGCTGCGCCTTCAGCACATAGGGCTTGTCCTGCGCCACGAGTACACTGGCAGGCAGCGCCAGGAGGAGAGCGGTACGAAGGAATTTCATGAAGCGCACAGTGTAGCAGGAAGGAGGCGAGGTTCCCTGAAATCGCTCGCTCGGCCGATACTTGCCGCCCTGCTTTTGAGCGCCTGCGGACGGGACCCGAAGCCGAACGCGGGGGCCGTCCTGGTGGGATGGCGGCCAGTCCAGTCATGGTCCGGTCGCGGGGACATGCAGACGGAGTCGTTCAACATTGAGAGCGGTCAGTGGCGCATCAAGTGGGGTACGGCAAACGAGAATCCTCCTGGCTCGGGAACCTTTCGCGTGACCGTTCACAGCGCTGTCAGCGGGCGGCCGCTCGTGGTGGCTGTCGAGCATCGGGGTACGGGCCACGATGTCGCGTATGTCAATGAGGACCCGCGCCTGTATCACCTGGTCATTGAGTCCAGAGGTGTGGACTGGTCGGTATCGGTGGAAGACTCGTCTATTGGCTACGGACGAAGCTCCCCGCGTTAAGGCCGGCCCAACCTCCGCGCCGAGCTCAACTCCGACGCCGAACCGGAACCCCAGGTCACGTCAGCCGCGCCAGAATATCGAAGACCCTCGCCTGCGAAACCCGTCGCCAGCGCTGTGGAGCAGGCGTTTTCGCCTGCATTTCTCGGTAATAAGCGAAACGCCGGGAAGTCGGGGTCGCGCTCACCATATCCAAGTCGCCCTTATGCATCACAGCCGGTTCGCACGTCGTGGAACGGGTGTCGGCGACAATGGAACAGTGCGCCCGATATCGCGACCAGCCCGGACGAGCCGCCCCCCGCTAACCGCCGGAGCAGTTACCGGCATCGGCAGTCTGCCCTTCACATCGCCGGCGGAAGCCATTCAGGCGATCGCCGCGTCCTCGCCGGAAGTCCCCTTTTGGCCGCAAATGCCCAGGCTTTCGGAGCGGGAGAGCATCATCGGCCAGGGCCTCGGCGCCCTCTCGCATCTGATCGAACCGCGCGGCGAAGGATATGGTTACAAAGTAAGGGAAGGCAAAATCGAGACGGTCGTCGAAGCCCTTCACCGGGGCGCCGGAGAACTGACGGCGTCCAACGCAGCCGGATTCGGGGCGTTCGAGCAAGCCCTTTCATCCGATATGTTCGCATCCGCGGCAGCCATCAAGGGTCAGATTGAGGGCCCTATTACTCTTTCCGCCTATCTGTTCTATCGGGGCTGTCCCTTCTTGTCGGATCCGGCATTATTTGCCGCCGTCGCGTTTCACGTTTCTCAAATCATCTGCTGGCAGATCGACCGTCTTAAGAAAGCCGGGCTTCCGGTATTGTTGTTTGTCGATGAACCCGCGCTGTGTCTCGCAGCCCCGATAGGAGGCACTGTTTCCGAAGAGCGCAGGCTGACTGCTCTGGCGGCTACGCTGGAGGGCGCACGACTCCGCGGCGCCTACGCCGGCCTGCACTGCTGTGCTGCTCGCCCACTCTGGCGCATGTGCCGCGTGAAACCCGACATATTATCGTTCGACGCTCATGCCGGGCTGGAGTTATTCTTTTCCGATCCGGACGCGATGGCGTTTGCGCGTGAAGGTGGCATCGTCGCCTATGGGCTGATTCCTACGTTGCAGGACTTAAGCGCGGTACGCGCGGAACATATTTTCACGCGATGGCTCACTCTCGCATCGCTGGCAGGGGATCCGCGGCAATTCGCCCGGAATGCGATGATCACCGCGACCTGCGGGCTAGGTCTGCTGACTCCGGAATCCGTCACGGAATCCTTTGCACTGGCGCGGGGCGTCGGCAGGCTGATTCGTGCCATCGCAGGACAACCGCAGCCGGTTACCGAGACTCAGACAACTGCGGCTAGTGAATCCACCGGCTCGTAGTTCAGATTCGGCCCCAGCCACCGTTCGACCTCAGCTATCGTCATGCCTTTGCGCTCAGCATATTCCGCAACCTGGTCCCGTTCGATCTTTCCCAGGCTGAAGTAACGCGATTCCGGATGCGCGAAGTACAGCCCACTCACGCTTGAGCCCGGCCACATCGCA
>Ga0302324_100022518_pt1 | contig 12238 bp, 12 predicted proteins | sample Palsa_T0_1_FD_201949 | JGI IMG/M metagenome (GOLD analysis project Ga0302324, IMG submission 201949) | Peat permafrost microbial communities from Stordalen Mire near Abisko, Sweden - Palsa_T0_1 | ecosystem: Environmental > Terrestrial > Soil > Palsa > Peat permafrost | place: Sweden: Abisko...
TGGAACAGCGCAATAGACGGCGGCGAGACAATTCCCAAACCCCACTGGCAATTCAGACGGTTTCGCGGGTACCTATTTTTTGAATCGGATCATCAAGATGTCCTTCCATGGAACACAACAAAGACCGGGTTGGATATTGAGGCTCCGGCGTATCGTAGAATTCGATCCGACATGAGTAGCGCGATGTTGCAGGTAATTGGCTTCCTGAATCAACTTGACTCCGAGTCCGATGACGGACCGCTCGCCGCCTCCGTCTCGGCAGCGCCGAGGGTTCAACTGACGAACCTTGCGCCGAACTCCAGCTTTGCGTTCAAGCCGTCAACATTGCCCCAGGAAGCCAAGCAGAGCCGAATTTCCTACCAAGTTGACTCGGATATTGTGCAGGCCGTAAAGGATCATCTAGGCGTGAGGAGCAATCAGGAGGTCGGGAAGAGGACTTTCGATTACTATGTGCGCGAGGAAGGCATCGATGTCCAATAGTTTTCGAAGAATAGACTATCGTCTCAGACCCGCTAAGGCCGTCGAGCGGCGAATGATGGCTGAGGCATTCTTGCGCCTTAGGCCATTCGGGAGCATTGAAAGCTATCGTTATGTCGGAATGGGTTCAGTATTTTTCTCAGATTTCTCCCTATTTCATGGACTGTGCGGGTTTGACCCAATGATCAGTATCGAGTGTACTGAAGACCTACGGATTCAGTCGCGCTTCGAACTCAATGTGCCGCTCGGCAATATCAGGCTGCACTTTGGGCATAGCAATGTAACCCTTCCGGCGCTTCCCTGGGACTTGCGGACGGTGGTATGGCTCGATTACGACGGATGGCTTGGCAAAGAGGTGCTTACAGATGTCCACTATCTTGCGACGAAGCTTCATTCAGGCAGTTTGATCGCAGTTTCCGTTAATGCGCTTCTCGACGACACGGACGAAGGCTCGAAGTCCTCTCTTGAGGTCCTAGTTAACAGACTTGGATCTGGTGGGAAAATTCCGACTCACATAGCATCGGCAGGGACAATCAAGGCCAAGGAAGTGGCACCTGTGTACCGCGAAATTCTGACGCAAGAACTGCTCGACGGAATCAACGACCGAAACGCCGGCCGCCCGATTGGACAGAGATACAGCATCGAGCAGGTGTTCTTCTTTCGATACGAAGATGGAGCCCCGATGCTCACTCTGGGTTGGGTCGTCTTCGACGAAGGGCAGCGATCGAGTTACGCACACTGCGCGTTCGATACACTCACCTTCTTTAAGTCCGGGCCGGAGCCGTTTGCGATTACGCCTCCGCTGCTCACTACCACCGAACTCCGCGAGATTAGCCGATGTGATCAAGACGGCAAATACCGCAAGCTCGACGACCTCCCGCTGCCCCCAAGCGAAGTGGAAAAGTTCCACAAGCTCCGCCGGTACTGGCCGTTAACGAGCTTCGCGGAGATGACTTAGCAACTGAATCCCGACCTTGGCACTTCGGGAATCCTCCCACCCTCCCGCGCAATCTAACCGCTGAGTCGACTTTTCCTGAGGAGCTGTCAAGAATGTCTCTTTCTGCACACGAAGTGAACCATCTGAAGAAGGCGCCTGCCGTTGAGGGCGTTTTACCGGAGCTTTTGACCCGATGGAGCCCGCGCGCCTTTACCGATCGCGACATTTCGGCGGCCGAGCTGCGCAAGATCTTTGAGGCGGCGCGGTGGGCGCCGTCGAGCTATAACGAGCAGCCCTGGCGCTTTATTACGGGCCTGCGCGGCACCGAGACCAAGAAGAAGATCTTCGACACGCTGATGCCGTTTAACCAGATGTGGGCCACTCATGCGGCGGTGCTGATCCTGGGCGTGGCCAAGACCAAGTTTTCACACAACGGGACGCCCAACCCGGTGGCGCTGTTTGACCTGGGCGCGGCCTCGGCCTACCTTGTGCTACAGGCGCACGCGCAGGGGCTTGCGGCGCACCAGATGGCCGGATTCGACCACGACGCCATCCGCGCGGCACTTGCCATTCCGGATGAGTATGAGCTGGGCTCGGTGATTGCCGTGGGTCACCAGGCCGAACCGGCTGCCCTGACCAATGAGCAGATGCACGCGCAGGAGGTGGGCGCGCGGCAGCGCAAGCCGCTGAGCGAGATTGTGCTTGCGGCCTGGGATAAGCCTGCCGACCTCTGATCGATTCGCGGGCGAGGGCCGATGGCGCTCCGTCCCCCCTCCGCGGCTCGGGCCATGACGTGAGATCTCTCCACATCCGTTCCCAGCCCCGTGAAAGGCGAAAGCCGGATTTCCCAAGATGAAAGCCGGCGCTTTGCCCGGACCGGGGCTGTTACCGGGGTTCCGTTTCAGGTTCCTACCGGCTTGACGCCGTCTGATTTGCGGGCCTAGACTCGATGGGGTTTGGGCTTGCGTGGAACGATCCGCGAACTCAGGCCAACGGCCTCATGCCTAGGAGGATAACGCGGCTGGGGAGTCACTTCGGGCAACCGGGGGAACCCTTTCCGCGTCATTGATTTGGGGGATTTTTTCGGATGCAGATCGAAATGCGGCTTCGCACGGTCCGCTCACCCCGGATGCATGGCCCCGGCGCAGGCAATCAGAATTGGAGAGATGTATGCCAACCGTATCCCTCGAGCAGGAAATCAATCCCTGGGAAGCCCAGGCTGCTCGGTTTGAATTTGCAGCACGCAAACTGAACCTTGAACCCGATCTTTGGAAGGTCCTTAGTTCTCCCGCACGCGAGATTATCGTGCATTTCCCCGTCACCATGGACAACGGCCGGATTGAGATGTTTACCGGCTTTCGTGTACAACATTCGATCGCCCGCGGCCCGGCCAAGGGCGGCATCCGCTACTCGCCCGAGGTCACGCTGGACGAGATGCGCGCGCTGGCCAGCTGGATGACCTGGAAGTGCGCGGTGGTCAATATCCCGTTTGGCGGCGCCAAGGGCGGCGTCATCTGCGACCCCAAAAAAATGAGCCAGGGCGAGCTCGAGCGCATGACACGCCGCTACACCTCGGAGATGATCGAATTCCTGGGGCCGGAAAAGGACGTTCCCGCGCCCGACGTGAACACCAACGAGCAGACCATGGCGTGGATGATGGATACCTACTCCATGCACATGCGGCAGACCGTGACCAGCGTGGTGACGGGCAAGCCGCTCAATATCGGCGGCTCACGCGGCCGGCTTGAGGCCACAGGGCGCGGCGTGATGGTGATCTGCGACGAGAGCCTGCGCTACCTCAACCTGCCCGTCGACGGCTGCCGCGTGATCATCCAGGGATTTGGCAACGTGGGTTCGAACGCCGCGCGCCTGATGAAGGAGCACGGCTACAAGATCGTCGGCATTGCTGAGTTCGATGGCGGCCTGTCGAACCCCAACGGCATCGACATCCATCAGCTGCTCGAGTACAAGTATCGCAACGGCACTACGCTTGGGTTCCGCGAGGCCGAGGCCATGCCCAGCGAAGAGCTGCTGGTTTCAGACTGCGACATCCTGATTCCGGCGGCCACTGAGAACGTGATCACCAGCCGCAATGCCGACCGCATCAAGGCGCGCATCGTGGTGGAGGGCGCAAATGGGCCGACCACCGCGGTGGCCGACGAGATCCTGTCGGAGAAGCGCGTCTTCGTGATGCCGGACATTCTGGCCAACGCCGGGGGCGTGACGGCCAGCTACTTCGAGTGGGTGCAGGACCGGCAGGGCTACTTCTGGAAGGAAGCAGTGGTTAACGAGCAGCTTGAGACCATCCTGCGCGACAGCTTTGACGATGTGGTGCGTTATGCCGAGTCACACAACGTGAACAACCGCATCGCCGCGTACATGCTGGCGATCGACCGCGTGGCTCACACCATCAAGCAGCGGGGCATTTACGCGTAGCGGCCGCGCAGTTTGAAGCGGGAATAACGGGATGGGCTTCGGCTCATCCCGTTCTTTTCTTTGCGGCGAACCTAACCAAAGAGGCGTCTCTCCTCTCTAACCGGCAGACGAACGGCGTCTGTGGAGGACGGAGATGAGTCTTTCAGGTTGCATAATTTCCCGTTGCACTGCGTTGTTATTGGTCTGCGCCCTGGCAGCGCCGTCGGCAGTGTTTGCCCGGCAGAAACCACTGACGCCTGAGGCCGTTCATGCGCGGCTCCTCAAGCGCGGCATCGGCAACTGGGTGGGCGTGCAGGTGCTCAGCGGCGCGGCGTTTTCCGGCAGACTCGTCTCGGTCGACGACACGTCGTTCGGATTGCAGCTGCACAACGATCCAACCATCACGCCGGTGCTCTATACCGATGTGACGTATCTTCAAACCGGCTTGACCGGCGGCCAGATCGCTTTGTGCATCGGGTTGCCCCTGGCCGTTGCTGGCGTGGGGATTGGTGTAATACTCTCCATGCGCAGGAGCCAGCCGCCTCTTCCGACGCTTTCCACTCTGCCGGTGGCGCCATGACGCGGGGTCCGATCTGGCCGATGAATGGCTCGCAGATGCAGAATTGACTGGGAGGAGTTCTATGAAAATGAAAATCGTTCTCGTTGCTTTGCTGTTTGCCGCATCGGCATTTGCCCAGGACCAGCCTGCCGGCGTGTCGCCGGCATGCGGTCCCGGCGATGCCAGCTTTGAAGTAAAGGTCGATCGCTCACAGCACGCGATGGCCGAACCCGAGGCAGGCAAAGCGCTGGTTTATTTCATTCAGGACACCGGGGTCAAGGTCACCTTTGGCATCTATCCAATCACGACTGTCGGGATTGATGGAGCATGGGTGGGCGCTTACAAGAACGACTCGTATTTCAGCGTGGCTGTGGAGCCGGGAGAGCATCATCTGTGCGCCAACATTCGGTCACTTTCCACTGGCCACCAGGTGGAGTTTGCGCACCTTACGGCGGAGGCGGGGAAAGTGTATTACTACCGCACGCGAATGTTCGCTACGCAAGGCCAGCTGTATTTCGAACTCAACCCGGCGGACAGCGATGAGGCCAGGTATTTGATTGCGTCCGACCCGCTGAGCGTCTCGCAGCCGAAGAAGTGAACCGCGCCGGTGCGAGCGCACCACGCTGGCGGGCGGTGCACCTTGAAGGCTCAATCCACTTCGACGCGCCAGAAATCCGCGCCGGCAGATTTCAGCAGACGCGCCTTGCCCTCGAACACATGCAGGAATTCCGCGGTGTCGGGGAGCCACGATTCATCGCCGACACGGAACAGCGACGCGCCAATGCGTGTGAGCGGCTCACCCGACAGCAAAAGCTCTCCCTTCACGATGTAGACGTGCGTCTCGCCGTCCCACGCGCTGTCGCTGTAATAGGTTCCCGCGAAAGCGGCATAATCAGCCGGCACGTCGAAAGTGCGCGGACCGGTGTAAGCAGAGTTCACAAACCACTGCGGGCCATAGCTCACCTCGACCACAGGCGATGGTGTCTGATTGGGGTTCGCTGGAGCGACTGCGCCATCTTGGGCGGCTGCGACGGTGTTTTTCCTGGCGAATGTAAAGGAATAGTCTGCGAACTGACCGGCGACAGTAGAGATGAAGCGGTCACCGCCCGCGTGCTGCAGCGGAATCTTCTGCTCGCCGTCGATCAGCGTGAGCCGCTTTCCCTCGGCTGCGAAGACCAGCTTGCGTCCCGCGTCGCCGCTGAATGTGCCCGCATATTCGGCAGCGTTGTCCACGTCGCGCGGGTCGGCGATGGCGGGCGGCGCGGGCAGCGGCTTCGACTCTTGTTGCGCGCGCAGCAGGCGCACGGCATATTCGGTGACCGCGATGGGCCGATAGCCCTGCATGGCGTTGATGGAGGCGAAGGCCGCGACGCCGCCATCGAGATCGACGTGAATCGACGATGCAAATGAAAACATGCCGCCGGTGTGGCGCAGGATCTTGTGCCCATCGAGCGTATCGACGGCGATGCCGTAGCCATAGCTGGCTGAGGGGCTGAAGTCGCCGGCCTTGATGTAGGGCGTTGCGAAGAGCGCGAAGCTCTCTTCGCTCACGATGCGCTTCGTCGGTCCCTTGCCGCGGTTGAGCAACATGCGCAAATAGCGCGCCATGTCGCCTGGCGTGGAGGCGATGCAGCCGGCGGTGTCGTCCATGATGATGTTGGGCGCGGGCGCGAGCCTGCCCTGCCGCGCATACTCCTGATCGTCCCAGTACGGTTCGTAGCCGGTGGCGGCGCGGTCGCGGCCGGCAGTAGTGACGATGCCCGTGGTCGCGGACATTTCGAGTGGCGCAAGAATGCGCGCCTCCACGCACCGCCGCCACGTGCGGCCGTCGAGTTTGGCCGCCAGCATGCCCAGAATGTCAAAGCCCGCGTTGCAATAATGGAAGTGCTCGCCCGGCTTGAATCCCTGCACCAGCCGCGCCGACGGATCGCTCGCGAATGTGCTCTGGTTGTCGGGCAGCCCGGAGGTGTGCGTGAGCAGGTGATGGACGGTGATGGAGCCGAACTCCGCGGAGATGGGCAGGGCGGGCAGGTAGTCGAGGATGGGCTTGTGCACGTCGAGCTTGCCTTCATCGCGAAGCTGCAAGAGCACCAGGGCCACGAATGACTTGGTGATGGAACCAATTTGGAAGCGGTAGTCTTCGTTGACTGGGACTTTCTGATCGATATTGGCAAAGCCGTAGCAGGCCGTGCGGACCGTGTGGCTCGCGTCCGTCAGACCCAGCGTCAGTCCGGGAGCATTCATCGCCGGCACGTAGGCGGCGACGTATGCATCGAGCTGTTGGTCGAGCGGTCCGTGCGCGGCCGGCATGGGCAACTCGGCGGCCATTGCGGGCGAACGCAGAAGTGAACCGCTGCCTGCGGCCAGTGAAGCAATCGCACCTGTGGAGAGAAACCTGCGGCGTGTGAGTGAACGAGAGGGCATAAGTGAAAGCAACTATAACAGTCCCTGGTGAAAGTCGAGTTTTGAAAGTGCACGACCGGGGCACCCTCTGGGTCGCGTGCCGCAAGAAGCTGAAATAAACGGTGGGCTTTAGCCCCTGAGGGAAGCTTTTCAGCGCTTCGGACTTTCACCACATGCTGCTAATCCATTCTCGCGAGTCCCGAAGGAGCACGGCGTAGTGCGAGAATTTCCCGGGAGAAAGCCATGGATTGAATCGCCACTATAATAGGAATCAACGGCGAGGCCGCAATGTGAATCTGCCGAACTCCATTACGATGAGCCGGATCGTCATGATCCCGCTGCTGCTCTGGATACTCTCCCAGCATTTTCCAGGGCGAGCGCATCCGGGCGAGCAGGAGATTCTGGCGTCGGTCCTGTTTGTGCTGGCCTCGATCACCGATGGCGTGGATGGCTACCTCGCGCGCAGGCGCGGCCAGATCACCACCATGGGCATGCTGCTCGATCCGCTGGCCGACAAGGTGATGGTGACCGCGGCCATTGTGGCGCTGGTAGCCTACAATCCCGCCGTGGTCAAGGTGTGGATCGCGGTGGCCATTATCAGCCGCGAGTTCCTCATCTCGGGGCTGCGCTCGATTGCGGCGTCGGAGGGATTCACCATCCAGGCCAGCGATCTGGGCAAGCTCAAGACCGTCATTCAGATCGTGTCGGTGGTTTCGGCCATCCTTGCGCACCGCTGGGATTATTGGCAATTTGGCGTGCTGGAGATTCCAGTGCGATGGATTGCGATCGCCGCCATTTATTTCACGGTGCTGGTATCGACCATCTCGGCGATCGATTATTTTGTGGGCTTCTGGAAGCAGATCGACCACGCGTCGAAGGATCGGCGCAAGTCGTTTGTGCTCTCGCGGAATAAGAGTGTGGAGCTGCCATAGCGGTGACAGAGGCGGCCAAAACTCTGTGGGTCACTTTTGCAACGCAAGGCAGTTCCCCGTACCCTATTCGCTTTGGAAATTCATTTCACGCCCAGGTTGGAAGCGAGATTGACGCGGACCGCCGCTGAACAGGGCCGTGAGCCACTGACGAGCTTCGGGCTGGTGGATTATCGTTGTATCGATCGCACCGCACGCATTTTGACGTGGGGAGGCAGACTGCCATGGCCATGGTAAAACTTGTGCGGTTCGGCGCGCTCGCATTGCTCCTCTCCGGCCCCGCATGGGCTCAGCAGACAACTCCATCGGCAGACAATGGAGGACAGGTTCCGGCGCTGGTTCCGCGCTCACATGAAGAGCGCGAAAGCCGGTACCGAGCGGCGCACCGGGTGATTCTAAATGCGCTGGTCACGGACCGCTCGGGCAAGCCGGTGACGGGATTGAAGGCGGATGACTTCACAGTTCTGGACAACGGGAAACCGCAGAAGTTGGCGGCATTCCGGGCAGTGGCGGGGAGCGAAGGGATTGCGCCGGTGCGCGTGATTCTGATGCTGGATGCAGTGAACAACAGCCCGAAGGACCTGGCCGGCGATCACAAGGGCGTGGAACGGTTTTTGCGGCAAAGCCCGCGAAATCTGGCCTACCCGACGTCAATTGGTATTTTGACCGGAGCGGGCACGACAGTGAGCGAACCTTCGCGGGATAGCGATGCGGTCATCGGAGAGCTGAGCCGACTGACCAGGACGGTTCACTTGTATGACTGCTCCGATATGGGGGGCGGGTCAGATCAGGTATTTGCAACCATCAATGTGAAAACCGGGTCGACCATTGCGGAGGGTCAACGTCCGGACGAGAAGACCGGGTGCCAGAACGAGCGGTTCCATCACTCTGTTTCCGCGCTCAAGAAGCTTGTGGTGGCGCAGGAGAACGAGCAGGGCCGGGCCATTCTGATTTGGATTGGCAGAGGCTGGCCGCTGCTGTTGAGCCGCGAGTTTCGCGACGACACGCCGGGGGTTAAGCAGAACCAGTTCGACAACCTCGTGCTGATTTCGAACGCGCTGCGCGAGGCGCAGGTGACGCTGGATTCGGTCTTCTCGCCCGATCTGTTTCGCCATGTGGAGCTGCGCAGCGACCACGACAATAGGTTGTTCAATGGCGTGCCCACCGAAAGAGAGATGACCGCCAGCAGTCTGGGCCTGCAGATGCTCGGCCACCAGAGCGGAGGACTGGTTCTGATCGACGGCAAGGACCTGGCGGCGGAGATTGGCATGTGCGTCCAGGATGCCGAATCGTATTATGCGTTGTCGTTCGACACCGCTCCTGCCGCGCCTCCCAATGAGTTCCACTCCCTCGAAGTCAAGACCAACGATCCGTCGTTGACGGTGCGCACGAATACGGACTACTACGCGGAACCGTAGACTGGCACCAATCGCTTGAATCTAGGCGCAGTCTGCTGCAGGTCTTGCCGGCCGTCAAAATCGATAGGAAGCCCCGCCAGACTCTCTATCGAGAAGTTATTGACGGATTGTCGCCAAACCGCCAGTTATTCTGCTGACAGCTGATTTGCCTTGACTCGACCAGGAACTTCAGCTTCCGGCTCGGTGATGCGAGTGGTACATTCGAGCCGATCGCACTTGTTGTGAGGAGGCCTATGAAGCCACTGCGAAAACTCCCCAATCGTCCTTGCACTCCGCTCGTTTTCCTATCGCCGCTCCGCCGTCTGTGCCTCTTGCTTGTGTTCCTGGCTCCCCTCGTCGCTGCGCAACAGGTGAGTTTTCGCATTACGCCGCTGCGGCCGGTGGAGGAACTGCGCGCGGAGGCGCTGAAGAGCCAGCCGCCGGCGGAAGAAGGGACTTTCCGCAAGCCCGACCTGGTGGAACTGGTGAAGCTCGATCCGACCATAAAACTGGATATCCGGTATGCGGCCACGAACAATTTTCTGGGGACGCCGGTGTACACCCAGGCGCGGGCATTTCTTGAGCGGCCGGCGGCGCTGGCTCTGGTGCTCGTCAATCACGAGCTGAGAGATCGGGGATACGGCCTGATTGTTCATGACGGCTACCGCCCGTGGTATGTGACCAGGATCTTCTGGGACGCCACGCCGGACGACAAGAAGAAGTTTGTGGCCAATCCGGCGGAGGGATCGAAGCACAACCGCGGGTGCGCCGTCGACCTGTCGCTCTATGACCTGAAGACAGGCGAGGAGGTGCGGATGCCGAGCGGCTATGACGAGATGACCGATCGGGCGTACGCCGACTATCCGGGCGGCACAGACGATGAGCGCGCCCGCCGTGCGCTGTTGCGCGAGGTCATGGAAAAGCAGGGCTTCAAGGTGATTCCGGATGAGTGGTGGCACTTCGACTACAAGGATTGGAAGCTCTACCCCATCATCAACGTGAGGTTCGAGGACCTGGGCCAGTAGCATGCCTGCCCGGTCAATGCGCAACAGGAGCGAGCGGCAGGGGAAGACTCCACGGGACGGCCAGGCGCCGATATGCCGGCTCGGGCAGTTGGACAAGCACCGGCCGCCGGGCTGGATCGAGCCAGAGGAGCAGGGATTCGAGATTGTCCCTGGTCATGGCAGTGCAGCCGGCAGTGCCATGGTCTGGGCTGTGCCAGATATGGAGAAAGACGCAGGAGCCGCCTTCCGGCCGGGGCGCGATGCGGCCCGGAATGGTGGCGTTGTGATCGATCACGATTCCCCAGCGATAGGCTTCGCCCACATCGCGCATGTGCTCGGAGCTATTCCAGTCAGGCGCGGCCGTGGCGCGGTCGACGATGCGGTTATAGCTCTTCGACGAGGCGTCGTCGACGCATTCGATGGATGGAGTGAGGACGAGATAGGGCAGCTTGAGGCCGGGCAGGGGCTGGGCTGCGTCGCCGAATGCGGTACCGAGGGCAAAGACGCCGGCGGGCGATTTCCCGTCCCCTTCTACTTTCATGGGCTCGGTTTCGATGCGGACGCCATGATCGCCGGCGGCAATGAGGCCGATGCCCCAGCCCATGCCTTTGCTGCCGGCCACGACAGCGTACGGCTCGCCCACGGGACGCCATGACTCGTGCGTATCAGTACGCTCGAAACGCTGCAGCCGGCCCTGGACTGCGTCCCAGCCCGGCGTGACCACCACGATCATCTGTGTGGAATGCGCGAAGGCCTGCGGCGCGGCAGGTTGAGACGCGGCGGGAAAGCACGCGGCGGCGAGCGGCACAAAGCAGAAAAGAAAATGTGCAGGACGATTCATCAAGAGAAAGTGTACGGCAAGACGGCTCTCGATCCGCGCAAGCCCTCTCATCGCCAGCTCTTTGCCTGCCTGCCGACCCATTCCCAATGGCAATCCAGAACCGATCCATAGCATCAAAAAGCCCCGGCGGGCCGGGGCTTTTTGATGCTGAATTCGTGCCAGTGTCAAGCCATTGCGACGGCCTGCTCCGGGAGACGCACGGCCGAGCCCGCTACAGGCACAGCGGCGTGAGCAGCCGGCGCGTGCGCATGAGCCGGGCGCGTGAGGCGGTGCACGAAGTGGTACGGCGGCCACGGCCCTGACACCTGCATCTGGCAATCGCGCAGCTGCGCGCTGGTGGTCTGGAACTTGTTCTGGTAGCGCTCTACATATTTGCGGTCGATGAGGTGGGCGATGTCCAGCACCATCTTGCCGCTCTCGGTGAGCCGGCAGCTGACTTCTTCGTCCAGCGGCAGAAAGAGCCGGTGCATCTGGAAGCTGACCGCGCGCGCCCTGGTCTGGCGCTCGCGCTGGCGCGAGGCGCTCTCGCGCAGGTTGGAGAGATAGCCCCGGCCCACGCTCTCGGCGGGCAGATGGCGCTCGATCTCCTTGGCGCAGCAGTCGTCGACAAAGATCTTCAAATGCATCTCGGTCTTGCCGCGCAGCTTGTCGATATTGCCCAGAAACTGGCGCTGATTTGACCGGATGGACTTGCGCAGGCTGTCGTCGTCGTTGAAGACGGTGCCAAATCGGAATGGCAGCACGGTGGAGTGCTGAAAACAGTCGGCGATGACGCGCGCATGGTCGACGCCCGACTTCTGGTTGAGGGTTTCCTGGGGGTTGTGTTCGCTCACGATGATGGCGAGATCGCTGGCGGGGTAAAGGAAAACCTGGTTGCCGCTGACCCCGAGGACCGACTCCATGGGGACGGGTTTACGATGACGTGCCAGTTCTGGAAATGCTTGTTTTTCACCGATGCAATAGGCATACCATGCCATGACTAGACACTCCATTACCTGGGCGCCGGTAAGCGCCTCTCGTTGGTGAAGCTCTGTGAACTTGGGAACAGCCGCATAGACGGATCATGGAGCCGGGTTAATGTAGATTCCGGTCGAGCTATGCCGAATAGTAGTCCCACGAAAACACGACTGGCAACGGCGAAGATCACAATAGGTTGCAAATGGAAGCAGGAAAACGCAAATTCGTTTTCATATCATCAAAATATCGGTAATTCCGATTAAGAATGTGCCGAAATGAACATCATCTCAGGAAAGAAAAGGTGAAAAATGCATGTCGG